>OGGC01000434.1_pt1 | contig 35784 bp, 35 predicted proteins | sample 1571181 | NCBI WGS metagenome assembly OGGC01 (sample SAMEA2581930, study PRJEB24529) | metagenome | biome: Human gut stool | place: China | collected 2011 | reverse complement strand
CTGTTTGCCGCTTCCTCACAGAAACGACCTCACGAGTGCACACCCCAGAGTAGAGTGACACTCCTGCGTTTGTAACGCTCGCACGCGGCACAGCCTACTAGCTCAGACAGCATTCAGCCTGCAGCTCCGGGAGGTATTCGCCTGCTGTTCTGCGGCCCCTTGCACCAACCGGGGTTTCTCTGGGCAGAACACTTCAGGGTACTTATTCCCTTCATCGCCATTAACAAAACTTACTTTATCACAAGAACACGGGCTTGTCAAGCCCCGGATTCCGACGGGAACGCTCCCCTGTTACTGGCGGCCGGTACCCAGCATTTCCCGCGCATTTGCCCGTGAAAGCTCGGTCACATGATCGCCGGAGATCAACCGGGCCAGTGCTTCCACGCGGCCCTCCGTATCCAGCGGGTGGATCTCGGTATAAGTGCGGTCGTTCGTCACATTTTTCTGGATCAGCAGGTGGCAGTCAGCCAGTGCGGCGATCTGTGCCGTATGGGTGATGCACAGGATCTGATGTCCCTGTGCGCTCTGCCGCAGCACCTCACCGATCCGTCCGGCGGCCTTGCCGGAAACACCGCTGTCGATCTCATCGTAGATCACCGTGGGCACTGCATCCCGGTCTGCCAGCGCATTTTTGATGGCAAGGGTAATGCGGCTCAGCTCACCGCCGGAGGCAATGCGGGCCAGCGGTTTCGGGGCTTCACCGGCGTTCGTGGAGATGTAGAATTCCACGCTGTCCTGTCCGTGGCTTGCCAACGGCCCACGGGCGTGGTGCAGCGTCATGCGCACACCCGGCATATTCAGGAACTGCAAGGTATCGGTAATGCGTGAATTCAGCTCGTCAAAGGCTTTCAGACGGGTCTGGGTCAAGGCCTCCGCCTTTTCGCGCGCCAGACCATACAGGCGCAGCTTTTCCGCCTGCAGCTGATCGTGCCGCTGCTCCGAGAACTGGATCTGTTCCAGTTCCTCCCGTGCTTTCTGTCCAAAGGCAATGATGTCCTCCACCGTATCACCGTACTTGCGTTTGAGACGGTACAACAGATCCAGCCGCTGTTCGATCTCATCCAGCTCGGCGTCGTTCGTGTCGTAGGCATCCAGCCGGTCGATCAGCTCTGCCGCTGCGTCCTTGGCCGAATAGTACAGGTCCATCAGCGTGCCGGACACCCCGGAAAGTGACTCGTCCAGCTGGGCGGCCGTATCCATGGCGTTGGATGCCTCACCCAGCAGATCCACTGCGCCGGGGGTGTCATCGTCCCCGGACAGCAGCGCATGGGCCTTTGCCACCCGGTCCCGGATGGTGGACGCGTTGGCCAGCACCTTACGGCGTGCTTCCAGGGTCTGCTCCTCGCCGGCGGTCAGTCCGGCTTCTTCGATCTCCTGCACCTGATAGCTCAGCAGGTCGATCCGTCGCTGCTTTTCCGCCTCGTCGGTGATCATGGCGTCCAGTTCCTTCTTGACCTTGACCAGGCTCCGGTACAGCACATAATACTCCTGATAGAGTTTGGCGTTCTGCGCATAATCGTCCAGAATGCTCAGATGGTGTGCCGGATTCAGCAGTCCCACCGAGTCGTGCTGGCCGTTGATGTTGATCAGACCTCCGCACAGCTCCCGCAGCACAGCCGCCGTGGTGGGCATACCGTTGATCCGGCAGCTGCTCTTTCCTTCGGCGGTGATCTCACGGCTCAGAAGCAGCTCTGCCGAGCGCTCATAACCGGCCGCTTCCAGTTTGTCCAGCACCACATCCGGGATCTGCGCAAAAGACGCACGGATCACCGCTTTGGACGCACCCGTGCGCACAAGATCCTTGGAAGTCCGATTGCCGAGGATCGCATTGATGGAGTCGATCAGAATGGACTTGCCCGCACCAGTCTCACCGGTGAGGACGTTCAGCCCCGGCTGAAAATGAACTTCTGCCTTCTGGATGACCGCGACATTTTCAATTTGCAGGCAGCTTAACATGGTTTATCGTCTCTCCCGCGTTTGTTTTACCCGATGTGCCGGGTCAGTTCCGTGCAGATGGTCTTGGCGTCCCGCTCGGAGCGGGCAACGATCAGAAAAGTGTCATCACCCGAAAGGGTGCCGACCACGTTTTTCCACTGCAATGCGTCAAATACCTCACAGGCTGCATTGGCCATGCCGGAATAGCACTTGACCAGCACCACATGGCCTGCATAGTCCACCCCCAGCACCGACTCATGAAAGATCGTCTCAAACCGGCCCTGGGTCTTGGGGTTAAAGCTCTCGTTCCGGCTGGAAACATAGCGGTAGCCCTCTGCGGTGGCGGCCTTGACCAGGCACAGCTCCCGGATATCCCGCGAGATCGTGGCCTGAGTTACATCAAACCCTTCCTTGCGCAGATAGTCCAGCAGCACTTCCTGCCGACTGATCGGATGCTCCTGCACAAGACGGAGAATGGTCTGCAGGCGGTCTCCCTTACTTTTTGCTTCTTCTTTGCGGACATGTGCCATAGTTCGTCGTATCTCCTTTTATCGTCTGCTGCGCAATTTCTGGTCGATGGCCTGGAACTGATCCGCCTTGCTGAAGGTGATCAGCTGCACCACCTGATCCGAAAGCCGGACTTCTGCCGTTGCGCCCGCCTTGAGCGGGAATCCTGCTGCACCGTCACAGCTGATGAACACCTCGCCGTCGGCCACTTGACCGACGCAGATGTTCAGCTTGCGTTCCTGCGCAAACACCATGGCCGGGCTGGCAAGACTGTGAGGGCAGATTGGCGTGACGACCACGCCTTTGGTCTGCGAATCCAGAATAGGCCCGCCTGCGGCCATCGAATACGCAGTAGAGCCGGTCGGCGTCGCAACGATCACACCATCGCCCCGGTAATGCTCCACCAGAATGTCATCGCAGTAAATGCTGAAATCAATGGCCTGCTGCAGGCGGCCTTTTGTCACGACAACGTCGTTCAGTGCATGGCCTTCCCAGCCGTCATGGCCCAGAACATGGGCGTAGAGCAGCATCCGGTTGTCCAGCTGGAACTCGCCCCGCGCCACGGCAGGCAGCTTGCTTTCCATCTCGCTGACCTCGCAGGTAGCCAGAAAACCGCAGCGGCCCAGGTTGATGCCCAGGATCGGCTTTGCATGCTTGAGCGAAAGATTCGCCTCATGCAGGATCGTTCCGTCTCCGCCGATGGTCAGGATCACGTCCGTACGTTCCAGACACTGTTCCAGCGGCAGATATACAACGCCGGCCGCATTGCAGACCGTGCGCAGATCCTCGCACATCAGCACCGATGCGCCATGATTCTGCAGGATCTGCGCTGCACGCAGAGCGACCTCACTGGCCGAGATCTTTCCAGGGTTCGGAGAAATGTAAACGGTCATGCCGAAGCCTCCTGTTTTGGTTCTGTATCCGTATCGTTCAGCGGTCCAGCGTGGAATGGCTTGCAGCCACGACCTGTTCGGCGGCCGCATCGTCCAGCACGCAGGGCTCCTCGCTCTTCTGCACGAACATCAGATATTCGATGTTGCCTTCCGGACCTTTCACCGGGCTGAAATCCAGCCCGCGCACAGCAAACCCGTTGGCAGCCGCATAACCCATGGCATTGTGCAGCACTTCGCGGTGGGTGGCGGGGTCACGCACCACGCCGTTCTTGCCCACTTTTTCGCGCCCGGCTTCAAACTGCGGCTTGACCAGACAGACGCCCATGGCGTCCGGCGTGGTGATGGCCTGTGCCACCGGAAAAATATGATGCAGCGAGATAAAGGAAACGTCCACGCTGAAGAACTCGATCGGTTCATCCAGAGCCTCCGGCGTAACGCTGCGGATGTTGGTGCGCTCCATGTTGATCACGCGCTCATCGGTGCGCAGCTTCCAGGCCAGCTGGCCGTAGCCCACATCCACTGCGTAGACCTTGACCGCACCGTTCTGCAGCATGCAGTCGGTAAACCCGCCGGTCGATGCACCAATGTCCATGCACACCTTGCCCTTGGGCGTCAGCGGAAAACACTGCATGGCTTTTTCCAGCTTCAGGCCGCCGCGGCTGACATAACCGATGTCGTGCCCGCGCACCTCCACCTTGGCATCTTCCTTGATCATCTCACCGGCCTTGTCCACCTTCTGTTCGTTGACAAACACCACACCGGACATGATCATGGCCTTGGCGCGTTCACGGCTCTGGATCAGACCATGCTGAACCAGATATTGATCCAACCGAATTTTCACGATATGTTTTCTCCTTTCATCCAGGCATCCATCACCTGCTGTGCAAGGGTGTCGGCATCCAGCCCGGTGACCTGCTTGATCTGCGGGACGGTTGCATGGGGCAGGTTGGCCGTATGCACAGCAGCGTGCAGGAAGGTTCCATTCCAGCCCGCCTGCTGCAGGCAATAGGCCAGATGCTCCCCGATACTGCCCCATTCCACACATTCTTCTGCAAATAGCACGATTTTATAATCCTTCACAGCTTCGATCATTTTTTCTGTAAAGGGGAACAGCTTTACAAGTTTAAGTGCGTCGCAATTGATACGATACTCCGTAAGTTTTTCACATGCAGTCAGAATATCATCCATTTCGTCCGCATAGCTGATCAACACCGCCTGGGCACCCTCGGTTCTGTGCAGGAAATCATAGTCCTGTCCGCTGCAGCCATACTGCGCCAGACGAGCATTTTCCCCACCCCGCGGATAACGGATCGCACGGGGGCCTCTGCAGCCGTCCTTCAGCAGCTCGTGCAGCCAATAGGTCAGCTCCGCATAATTGGAAGGTGCATAGAGCGGCATACCGATCTGGCTCAGGAAAGCCGGGTCGTAAACGCCCTGATGCGTTTCTCCGTCTGCCGGAACAAAACCCGCGCGATCAATGGCGAACACGACGTTCTCCTGCAGCAGGTTCACATCGTGCAGGATCTGATCGTAAGAGCGCTGCAGGAAGGTGGAGTAAATGCACACCACCGGCAGCATGCCCTGACTGGCCAGACCCGCCGCAAAGGTCACGGCGTGCTGCTCTGCCATGCCTACGTCAAAGAACCGCTCCGGCGCACTGTGCGAAAAGAACTGCAGCCCGGTGCCATATTTCATGGCCGCGGTAATGGCGCAGATGCGGCTGTTCTGTGCAGCTTCCCGCGCAAGCGCCTGCCCGAAGGTCGTCGAAAACGATTCCTTGGGAGACACCTCCGGGTCGGGCATTCCGTCCGGGTCAAAGGCCGATACCCCGTGGTAGTTGCCCGGGTTCATCTCGGCCGGCTGATATCCTTTGCCCTTTTTGGTCACAACATGCAGAAAGTGCGGGCCGGGCCGCTGACTGATGGTGCGCAGGGTCCGCTCCAGTTCTTCCTCATTGTGACCATCCACCGGCCCAATGTACTGGAATCCCATGTCCTCAAACATGGTCGAGTGGTACATTGCCCGTCGGAGCAATGTTTTACCCTCGGTCAGGGCTTTTTTCAGCGGGGTACCCACCACCGGGACACTGTCGAGGAAGCTCCGCACATTGTCCTTGGCGTCAAAATATGCAGTCGTCGTGCGCAGGTGGGTCAGATACCGCGCCAGCGCGCCCACATTGTGGGAAATGGACATCTTGTTGTCATTCAGGATCACGAGCTGATTGTCCAGGGAGCCGATGTTGTTCATGCCCTCATAGACCATGCCGCCTGTAAAGGCACCATCGCCGATGACCGCAACCACCCAGCCCGGCTCATGCCGGATCTTCTTGGCCCAGGCCATGCCGATGGACAGCGAAAGCGCTGTGTTGCCGTGCCCTGCAATAAAGGCATCATGCTCGCTCTCGTTCGGGTTCGGAAAACCGGAAATGCCATCCAGCTGGCGCAGTTTTGCAAAGCCGCTGCGTCGGCCGGTGAGCAGTTTGTGCGTATAGCACTGATGCCCCACGTCAAAAACGATTTTGTCCATTGGCGTCGTCATCACCCGGTGCAGAGCTACCGTCAGCTCCACTGCGCCGAGGTTGGACGCCAAATGACCGCCTGTGCGGGAGATATTCCGCAGCAAAAACTGACGGATCTCCGCACAGAGCTTGTTTACCTGTTCTTTGTCCAGATTTTTCAGATCGCTGGGTTGATCAATGTTGTCCAGCAGCAACGATTCCATAACCAAATCACACGTCCTTCATGCAATGTTTCCTGCCCTGCTGGCATGTCTCACAGGCCCAGCGGGTACAGCAGGCCGACCACAAGGCCCACCAGAAAGCCTGCGACCACCTGCAGCGGAGTATGGCCGACCATTTCCTTCAGATGCATGTTCTGCAGGAACGGGGCGTTCTTTTCGCTGACCTCGATCCACTGGTCGATCATCTGATTCAGCACCTTTGCCTGCTCGCCGGTCTCATGGCGCACGCCCATGGCGTCGTGCATGGTGATGATGGCCACCACACAGGCCACTGCAAAAATGGCAGAGTCAATGCCCTCACACCGTGCCGTGGCAATGACCATTGCGCAGACGGTGGCGCTGTGGGCGCTGGGCATACCGCCGTCGCCCCACATGCGCTCCAGCTGGAATTTGCCCAGCAGGATGAAGTTGATCAGGGTCTTGAGCACCTGCGCCACGAACCATGCCAGGAGCGACACGGTCAGGATGCGGTTGAATGAAAGGATCTCATAAATGAACTGCATAGCGTTTCCTTTTGCTTTCCCGGACGATGATCCGTTTTAGTTTTTGCGTGTCAGGAGCTGCTGCGCAAGCTGCTCCAGAAAGGCCGATTTTTCGCCGAATGTTTCGCGCAGAGCGCTGCAGGTCTTTTCGTTTACGCGCTGTGCAAGAGCCATTGCGCCCTCCACGCCATACAGCGTTGCAAATGTTGTTTTTCCGTTTTCACTGTCGCTGCCAATGGGCTTGCCCAGCTGTTCCGGCGTGCTGGTCACATCCAGCACATCGTCCACGATCTGGAACACCAGACCAATGCCGTAGGCGTATGCTTCCAGTGCTCGGCACTGGTCGGCGTCGGCACCGGCGGCAGCTGCCCCCATCTGGACGGCTGCGTTGATCAGAGCACCGGTCTTATTGCGGTGGATCAGCCGCAGCTGTTCCTCGGTCGCTGCCAGTGCTTCGTATTTCAGGTCCAGCTCCTGCCCATACACCATGCCGCGGCTGCCGGCACCAAGGCCCAGCGCCTTTGCGGCCTGCACACAGGCCTGCGGGCAAGCCGGTGCATTGGCGATTGCTTCAAAGGCTTCGGTCAGGAGCACATCTCCTGCCAGCATGGCCGTTGCCTCCCCGAATGCCTTGTGGCAGGAGGGGCGGCCGCGCCGCAGATCATCGTTGTCCATGCAGGGCAGATCATCGTGGATCAGCGAATAGCAGTGCAGCATTTCCACCGCAGCGCTGAAAGCTCTGGCCGTCTGCGGATCACCGCCCAGCATATCACAGACACTGAGCACCAGAACGGCCCGGATGCGTTTTCCGCCGCCCAGCAGGCTGTACCGCGCCGCACGGCATACCTCCGATTCCTCCGGAAGAAACTTTGCACAGGCGTCTTCCAGCGCGGCAGAAGCCTGCGACAGATACATCTGATATTGTGTTTTGTAATCCATCAGTTTTCCTCCCACTGTTCCTGCATGGTCTGCGTGATCTTCGCGTCGATTTCCTCGATCTGGAGCGATGTTTTTTCCAGCGCAGTATGGCAGTATTCCATCAGAGATGCTGCCTCCGCATACAACTTGACGGCTTCTGCAAGAGTCGTCTGCTCGTCCTGCATTTTGGCCAGAATGGCATTCAGGCGCTCCATGCCCTCTTCATAGCTTTTGGGTGCTTTCATCAATTTCCTCCACGGCCTCCACCCGGCACTTTGCCCGGCGGGAAGCGCTGCGAATGTAGATGGTCTTGTCCGGCTCCAGTTGGTCTGCCGGAAGGATCTGTCCTCTGCCCGTGGTGATCATTGCATAGCCTCGGGCAAGGACCCGGTACGGGTTCAGAGAGGCTGTCAGTGCTGCGGCATGTTCCAACTGCATATTTGCAGCCTGCATCCGGCGCTGTATCTGGATCTGAAGCGTCTGCCCGGCCTGTTCCAGCTGGTCGAAATCCCTCTTCCAGATGTGATGTGCGGGCTTGCGTTCCAACGCTAAGTTGTATTGCTCCAGCTCATTATAGCACAACTTGAGCCGTTTTTGCATATTTTCAGAAATATTTTGTTGTAAGTTTTGCAAAATATTCCATTGTTCTTCCCGGTCCGGCACCGCAAGCTCTGCCGCTGCCGAGGGCGTCGGGGCTCTCTGGTCTGCCACGAAGTCCAGGATCGTGTAGTCGATCTCGTGTCCAATGGCGCTGATCAGCGGTGTTTTGCAGGCAAAAGCTGCCCGCGCGATCACCTCAGCGTTGAACACCCACAGATCCTCCCGGCTGCCACCGCCGCGGGCCACGATGATCACATCTGCCCTGCCGCTGCGGTCCAGCGTCCGGATGGCCGCCGCAATCTGCGGAGCCGCTTCAAACCCCTGCACCATGACCGGGCAGAGCAGCAGCCGGATACCCGGCCAGCGGCGGCTGATCACATTGCGGATGTCCTGTAAAGCTGCGCCGGTCTTGCTGGTCACCAGCCCGATGCACCGGGGATATTGCGGCAGCGGCTTTTTGTGTGCCGCATCAAACAGGCCCTCCTGTTCCAGCCGGGCCTTGAGCTGCTCCAATGCCAGCTGTGCTGCACCGATTCCGTCCGGGAACATCTCATTGACATACAACTGGAATGCGCCATCCCGCTCATAGAGCGTTGCACGGCAGCGCACGACCACACGCATCCCCTCTTCCGGACGGAACGCAAGCCGCCGCGCATCTGAGCGGAACATCACCGCTTTTACGCTGGCCTGCTCATCCCGCAGGGTGAAATAGCAATGCCCGCTGCGCGCGTTCTGCACAAAATTTGCCACCTCGCCGCGCAATGCCAGATCAAACAATCGGTCGTTTGCATCAAAAAGAGATTTGATATAGCGGTTCAACGCCGAAACCGTGATCACTTCAGCCATAAACCGGCCTCCCGTGCCGCAAGAATGGACACGCCAATGGCATTGTCACTGGAATACTGTCCCGGCACAAAATACACCTGAGGCAGGCGTTTCTGCACCCATTGGCGGATCACATCGCTGCTCATCACGCCACCGGCGCATACCACCGGCAGACCCGGGTATTCCTTCTGCGCAGCCTTTGTCATTTTGACCACCGTATCGGCCACACAGAGCAGGCAGTACTTGCACACATATTCCGGGCTTTTGCCCGCAGCAAGCAGGGCATTGCACTGATTTTCCAGACCGGAAAGGCTGCACTGCATGCCCCTCACGCTAGATTTCGGCCGGATCTCTTCCGGGCACGCTGCAGAAAGGTGAGACACCTCTGCACCCGCCGGGAAGGCAAACCCGAGCTTGACGCCCACGCGGTCCACAGCCTGTCCGGCGTAAAGGTCCGTGCTCGTGCCAAGTTGGGTGATCGTGCGTACCTCATCACACAGCAGCAGATCCGTCGTGCCGCCGGAAATATGAAACAGCAGGACTTTCTGCGTAAAAAGGTCTGCGCCGCGGGCTGCAAACAGCGCCGCAGCGGCATGGCCCTGCTGGTGGGTCGTATAAATCAGCGGGATGCTCCGCGCCGCTGCAAATGCCGTCGCCGCGTTCACACCGGCCAGAAAGCACGGCATATAACTGCCCTCTGCCGGGCGCGGCTTCTGGGAGACACCCACGGCGTCGATGCGGGTCAGATCAAACTCCTGCGCAAGCTCGCGCAGCATTTCCGGCAGTGCCGTGGTGTGGTGGAACAGTGCATCGCTCTGCCGCAGGCCCAGCTGCCCGGGTTTGACCGGAAGAAACCGCTTTTTTGCACAAACAACCTCTCCGGCTGTATCAAAAACTGCCAGAGAGGTTGCATAGTTGCTTGTATCGACCCCGAGCGTATAACGGCTCACTGTTCAGCCGGCTCCACAGCGGCTTCTTCATTCAGGCCGTGATCCCGTGCCACTGCGCCGAGCAGGCCGTTCACAAACTGATAGTCCTCATCGGCACCATACTTTTTGGTCAGCTCCACTGCCTCGTTGATGGCAACGCCGGGCTTGTTCTCGCCGCCGAACAGCATCTCTGCAATGGCCAGACGCAGCACGGTCAGGCTGACGCGCGGCAGACGCTCCATGGTCCAGTTGCGCAGATGAGCGCGGATCTCGTCATCCACCTCTGCGGAATGGTCGTAATAAGCATTCAGCAGCAGCTTGCTGAAGCCATCCACCGGGTGCTCTTCGTCGTTTTCCGCATGGTTGGTCAGAGCCTCTGCCAGCGGGACGTCGCCAAAGGTCTGCGAAAATGCCAGCAAAAATGCATTCTCGCGAGCTTCTCTACGGGGCAAAATGTTTTCCATAATATTCCTTTCATAACAGGAGCTCTCCCCGCCGGGAAACCCCGGCAGAGAGAACGCGTTCTATCCATTCTTTTGTACGGCTGCAAGTGCTCTTACTGCTCCGCAGCAAGACCTGCGATCACCAGATTCACACGGCTCACCGTGACACTGGTCATGTTCTGCACGGCCGACTTGACATTTTCCTGCACCTTTTCCGCCACTGCAGGGATGCGTGCGCCGGACGCCATGATCAGATGCAGCGTAAGCTCTGCCGTACCGTCGCGCATTTCCACGGCCACCGGCGGCTGGATGCTGGCTTCCAGCAGATCCTTCAGCTTTTTGTTCTGGGTCCCGCAGGAAACTTCTGCCACGCCTTCCACTTCCAGCGCAGCGCACCGTGCGATCTTTGCAATGACTTCGGTCGAAATCTGAAGGCTGCCGCCCTGAAGATCCATATTCTGTAAATCCATTGTGCTGTCCTCCATTGAAAAGCAGCAGAACTGCCGCTTTTTTTCGGTTCAAAACGGCTTTGCAGCTGCCGCCGCCGAATGGCCGGGCAGCACACCGTTCCTGTTTTCTGATGGTGTTATTATACCATCAATGCGGGGTTGATTTCAATACTTGTTTGGAAAACTCTGTCGGACCACACAACGGGTTCTTTTTCCAGCCCGGTTCCTTCCGGTCGGAGGGAAACACTTTTTATTTTACTTCCACCACCGTGATGTTCTGGGCCGTCACACTGCTCTTGCTGAGCACGACGTCCCGGATCTGCGCCACCTGCGCCGCCGTCAGCGGGTCACCGGATGTCATGACGGTCAGATCGGCGCGGCCGGACTGCAGAAAGCACAGGCAGTCCGCAAAGCCCTTGGCTTTGATGAGGGTCTCGATCTCATTTTCGGCGTGCAGATCTTCCAACCCGGCTGTCAGCTGGGCGGTGCAGTCCTTCTTTTCCTCCGCAGAGAGCGAAGAGGACTTCATGGTTTTTTTCAGGGTATCCATGGCTTCATCGTGCGCCTTTTCCCGTTTCAGGCGTGCCTCTTCAAAGAACTTTGCGCCGCTGTCGCTTGCCACGCTGACCAGCTGTGCTTCCCCGTAGTTTTTGTTCGCGGCCGACACTGTTTCGGCTTCCGTGGGCAGGCCGTCCAGGACCGTGTCCGACTGCACAGGCTCGGCCGAAACGACCTGGGCTTCCTCGTCCGCTGCAATGCCGGTATCGGTGCGGGCATACTGCCAGTTCAGATAAACGGCAATGACAAGGGCAGCGGCCAGCGTAAGCGCGGTCACCCGCCGGGTATTTCTGGAAAGTGCTCTCATCTTGAATCCTCCTTATTCTGGGTCAGATCATGGCTTGCGCTGTTCCACACAGATCCGGTTGGATGGCAGATCCAGCAGCGCTCCCACCATCTCCGTGATGCGTGCTGCCACGCGGACATCTCCCCCGCCGTCGCACAGCACGGCTACGCCGCGGATCTGCGGCTGATAGATCGTCTCTGCCAGGGCGGAGCCATCTTCCAGCAGAACATGCGTCTGCTGTTCCTGCATCTGCCCGGACTGCGTATCCAGTGCATAGATCGTTTCCTCCCCCGTTTCCAGTGTGAGCATCACCGTCGTCTTTCCCGCTCCGTCCATCTGAGCGATCAGTGTTTCAAGCCGGTTTTCCAGCTGGGTCTGATACGCGGCGATTTCCTGTGGGGCTGTGCTGGCGGCAGCAGACTTCGTCCCGGTCGGCATCAACTCCGACAGCAGCAACAGCAGCATGGCCACCCCGCCAATGAGCACCGCAAGTCTTGTGCGCCCCTGCGGGCCTTTGCATCCCTGAAGAACCGTTGTGATCGTTGCTTTTTTCATGGTTCCGCCTCTTCCGCTGCGGTGACAGCATCGGTGCTAAGTTCTTTTTGCAGAAACTGCACAAGCTGTGTCTGCACCTGTGCCGGGCTGTCCGGCGGCATCCACAGGATCGCGCGAGCTGCGCGGATGCCGTCCGGCGTCTGTTCCAATTCCGTTTCCACCCGGACCGGGATGCCTGTCTGTGCCTCGCATTCCGCTGCCAACATCTCATTCAAGCGCTTCGCCGCCTCCGTGAGGATCGTGGTTTCCACGCCCTCGATGGAGGCAGATGCCTGCACCGGCTGAAGCCACTGTGCGGTCCGTGCAGGCAGTGCAGAAGTTGCACGGAGCAGAACTGTTAGAATATATAGCCCCGCAACCACTTTTATGCATCGGCGCGCCCAGCCCGCTTCCACCAGCTGCACCAGCAGCTCCGTGCAGACACATGCAAGGCAGAATGCCGTTACGACCCGCATTTCACCCTCCGTTCATCATTGTCATCAACGCGACACCGACCATTGTCAGCGAAAAGAACAGTGCTGTGATCGCCGCCATGCACCGGACCGCCTCCGTCAGACAGGCAAACAGCGCCCGGCACCGGTCGATACCGGCAAAGCTGCACAGAAGCCTGCACCCGGACAGAACTGCCAGGTGGAACAACAGTCCCAGATACAGCGGAACAAATTCCGCGCCAAGGATCACCAGTGCCGCGATTCCAAGAGAGCTTTTGAGCAGCTGCAGCCCGGCCAATACGGTATCGGCCGCACCGCTCAACGCCTGCCCGATCACCGGGACACTGCCCGTCAGCATCTGGCCCAGACGGGATGTCGTGTGGTCCAATTGCAGTGTGATCACTCGCTGTACGCCAAGCAGAAGCGCAAACAGTTTTCCGCCCGCCGAAATGCTTTTTCGCAGCAGCTGCCCGCTCATCCTGCAGGCTTCCGGGAGACCCGTCTGCGTGTGGATGCAGCAGGCCATGCTGATGGCCAGATAGCTTTGCAGCAGCGGCCGGATGCACAGCGCGATCCCCTGTGCCAGCAGAGCCAGCACGCTCAGCAGAAATCCGCTGGCCACAGCTCCGGCGTTTCCCTCTCCACCTGCCGTCAGGACTGCGCCGCACACCGGCAGAAATCCCGTGAGGAACAGCCGCCAGCTGTCCATGCGTTCACCGATGGACTGTGCCAGTGTCAGCAGATCACCCCAGATGAGCACCCCGCAGCCACCGGCTGCCGCAAGGTCCAGCAAGGTACCGTCCGCTGCATCGCCAACGAGAAATGACAAAGCTGTGAGCAGCAGCAGAAACAGCAAAAGATCTGCGTAGCTGTGCAGAGTATCGACCAGAAGCTGCACGGGTGAACCCGGCAGCAGGCTCAGCAATGCCGACACCGGGTCCCGGGCAAAATCCGCTGCACCCTGTGCACTTTGGGTCAGGTAGGGCTGCCACAATTCCCGGCCGGGCAGGCTTTCCAGTGCGGAAGCCTGAACCGTTCCAAAAGGCATTGCGGCCAGAAACACCAACCCTGCCAGAAGCCCCCGGTATTTTTTGCCGCTCATCCTGCCAGCCCCCAGATCCGTTGACACACTTCTTCCAGCAGTGGGAACACTGCCGCCAGCACCAGACAGCGGCCCGCAAGCCCTGCACACCAGCCAAGTGCCTCAGCCCCGCTCTCCTTGCAGAGGGTACGGGTATAGTCGGCAAGCAACAGAATGCCCGTGCTGCGCAGCAGGCATTGGAACGCCTGCTTGTCCGTTTGCTGTCCCAGCAGCGCGACACCCTCCAGAACACTGCGGAAGGTGCCGCCCAGCCGCACCAGCAGAAGGACGATCGCTCCCAGTGAGAGCAGGAGCGCATAGGCCGGAAGCTCCTTTTGCAAAAGTGCATGCACCGCTGCCAGCACTGCCACCAGCCCCAGCGTGACCCAGGCGGAACTCACAGCGAAAACAGCGCCTTGATGGTAACAAACAGGGTGCTGATCTGCTTGACCAGAATGGACAGGACCACCACAAGGCCGGCAAGGGTCGTCATCATGGCCTGATCCTCCCGCCCGGAGCGGATCAAGAGCTGATTGAGCACCGCCACAATGATGCCGATGGCTGCAATTTTGAACACCAGATCAATTTCCATCTGCGTTGTTTCCTCCAAGATTTCCGAATTCAGATGAGCAGCAGCGCCATTGCCATCCCGGCTGCAAGGCCCAGTTTGCGGGGCAGACCGGCCTGCCGCCGGGCAGCGTGTTCTGCCGTTTGCTGCAAAGCCTGCAGGCGGGCCCGGTAGTAGTCCAGCTGTTCGCACTCCTGCTGCGCTTCCGCACGGCCAAGGCCGGACATGCACGTCCGGAAGCACTGCTGTTCTTCCCGCGTCAGGCCCTCCGGCGGTGGGGCCTCCTGTAAGCAGCGGGCGCCGGATTCCAGTATGCCTTCCCGGCAGAGCTCTGCGTAAAGCTGCTGCAGGTCTGCCCGGCGGAACGCGACCTCCTGCCGGATGCGTTCCAGAAGCGCAAGGCATTTCTGCAATGCAGCAAGGTGCTGTACCGTACGGGCCTGTATGGCATCCCCGGCCAGCCAGCCGCACAACGGCAACAGCAGAGCACCCAGAATGTGCAGCATCATAGCAGCGGAAGCTGCCGGATCTCCCGGATCCGGCCCGGTGCACAGCGTCCTTCCAGCAGGACAAGAAACCGCAGTGCTCCCTGCTGCTGTAAAACCCGCACCTGCGGCCTTTGCAGAGCGTCCTCCAGCGTGGCGGCATGGACGCTGGCCACAAACTCCACCCCGCTGAAAAAGCCCTGTTCCAGTGCGGTGACCTCGGTCAGGTCCCCCAGCTCGTCCAGCAGGATCACCTGCGGAGCCAGCGTCCGCAGCGCCATCTGGACCGCACGGCCTTTGGGCAGGCCGCTGATGCAGTCAAGGGCATCGCCATTCTGCCGCTCCGGCGGAAAAAGTTCCCCTCGCTCGTCGATCACAGCCACGGCCCGTTTCTGTGCAGCCAGTTCCCGGGCGATCTGCCGCAGAAGGGTGGTCTTGCCGCTGTCCGGTTCTCCCACCAGCAGTGCCCCGATGAAATGTCCCTGCAAAAGGGTGCACAGCTCCGCCGGAAGTTCCGTACAAATTGGACGCGCAATGCGGAAATTCAGCGACAAAAGACGCTGCAGCACAACATCCTCCGGGCCGCGCAATACGAACCGACCGCCCACCCCCACACGGCAGCCGGATGCCGTGGTCAGGTAGCCCTGCGCCAGTTCGGCCTGATGGGTATGTACTGAACCGCCGCAGAGCACATAAAGGATCTCGTCCATCTGCAGGGCATCCAGCGTCCTGCCGCGCAGGGTCTGCGGGCATTCCGGCAGCTCGTCCAACGTCGTCTGCTGCCCGGCAATGGACAGGCAAATTCCACAGCCTGTCCGCAGCCGCAGTTCGTGCACTTTTTCGGCGGTATTCTGCGGCAGCCGGGCCAGCGGCTGCGCCAGCCATGCAGGCAACAGACGGATCGCGCGGTAATACTCGTCCACAATGGGCACTTCCTTTCAACGAAACTTGTGTTACCAGTGTATGCAGCCCCTGCCCGCTTAGAACCGCACACAAACAAAAAGCCCCTGCGGCCCGAAACGCCGCAGAGGCTATGCAAAATTGTAATTATTCTTCTTTGAGCAGATCAAGGAATTCGGCTTCGGTCAGCACCGGAACGCCCAACGCCTGCGCTTTGGTCAGCTTAGAACCGGCTGCTGTACCGGCGACCACATAGGAAGTCTTTTTGGAGACCGAGCCGCTGGCCTTGCCACCGTTTTTGACGATGAGGGCTTCTGCCTCGTTGCGGGAGAGTGTTTCCAGCGTACCGGTAACCACCAGCGTTTTACCGGCCAGCTTGTCGCCCTTGGGCTCGCCCTTCCACTGCATGTTGACCCCGGCATCTGCCAGACGGTGCACAAGGTCTGTGGTGCCTTCCTTCGCAAAGAATTCCACTACGCTCTGGGCCATCACACCGCCAAAGCCGTCGATCTCGCTGATGGCAGCGGCATCTGCTTCCCGGATGGCCTGCAACGAACCGAAATGTTCTGCCAGCAATGCCGCCGCCTTGTCGCCGATGTTGCGAATGCCAAAGCCAAACAGCAGCTTGTCCAGATTGTTCTCTTTTGAGCGCTGGATGGCGTTCAGCAGATTGTCCGCGCTTTTCTCCTTGAATTTGTCCAGCGTCAGCAGCTGTTCCCGGCTAAGCGCATAGATGTCTGCCGCCGAATGCACCATGCCTTTCTCCACCAGCTGCGTTGCCACAGCCGTGCCCAGACCGTCGATGTCCATGGCATCCCGGGACGCAAAGTGAATGATGTTGCGCAAAGCCTGTGCCGGACACTCCGGGTTCACGCAGCGCAGCGCTGCCTCGTCCTCCAGATGCACCACCGGTGCGCCGCAGGACGGACAAACCGTCGGCATCTCGTAGGGCTGAGCGTCCTCGGCGCGGCGGGTGACCCCGATCACTTCCGGGATGATATCGCCGGCCTTGCGCACCTGAATCGTGTCACCGATGCACAGACCAAATTGCCGGATAAAGTCCTCATTATGGAGGGTGGCGCGCGCCACGGTCGTGCCGGCCAGAAAGACCGGATCAAAGCAGGCCGTGGGGGTCAGGACACCGGTGCGGCCCACGGCCACCTCGATGCTGCGCAGGGTGGTTTCCTTGACCTCCGGCGGGTACTTGAAGGCGATGGCCCAGCGCGGGAATTTGTTGGTGGAACCCATCTGTTCCCGCTGGGCAAAATCGTTTACCTTGATGACCGCACCGTCCATATCAAAATCCAGCTTGGAACGGTTCTGTCCGATCTGCTCGATCTCTGCAATGGCCTGCTCAATGTCGTGTACCACATGGTAGCGCGGCGAGACCGGCAGACCAAGGCTCTTGAGGTAGTCCAGGCTGTCCGAATGGCGGGTCAGTTCCTTCCCGCGGATCTGCTGGACGTTGAACACAAAAATGGACAGGCCGCGGCTTCCGGTGATCTTTGCATCCTTTTGCCGCAGGGAACCTGCCGCCGCATTGCGCGGGTTCTTGAAGGGAGCAGCCCCCTGCAGTTCCTGCTCCGCACACAGCTTCTGGAAAGCCTCGTGCGGCATATAGACCTCGCCGCGCACCTCCAGAAACTCCGGCGCATTTTTCAGCGTCTTGGGGATGCGGTTGATTGCCCGGACGTTCTGGGTCACATCCTCGCCTACCACGCCGTCGCCGCGGGTGGACGCCCGGACGAGTTCTCCGTTCTCATACTCCAGACTGCAGGAAAGGCCGTCGATCTTGATCTCGACCACATATTCCGGTTCGATGCCTGCATCCCGTACGCGGCGGTCAAAGTCGCGCAGCTCATCATACGAAAATGCATCCAACAAACTTTCCATCTTGACCGCATGGGTCACCTTGGTAAAGCGCCCGTTGGGAGTCCCGCCCACTTTCTGGGTCGGCGAAGTCGGCGTGATCAGCTGCGGGAACTGCGCTTCCAACGCTTTCAGTTCCCGGGTCAATGCATCGTATTCAAAATCCTCCAGCTCCGGGGCATCCTGGTCATAATAGAGCCGGTTGTTCTTTTCAATGACAGCGCGCAGCTCCTCCACACGCTTCTGGGCCTGTTCCAGTTCCAAACAAATCACTCTCCTGCCGGGTGACCTGTATCGGGAGACTGCTCCCACAGGACACCGTTTTTGTACGGTTCTAGTATACCACACCAAGCGGCACTCTGCAAAGCAAAGGGAAAAATACAAATCGTATTTTTCATGCATGAAATCGGTATCATATCGTATTTGCAAGTTGATTTTAAATCAATTCTGAAAGATACTCTCTGTTTATGTCATTAAAATTTTATCGACTTGACGTTAATATCCAGATTGATTCTTGCCGCATTCAAAGAAATTTCAATGCAGACGCTACGGTCCTCCCGGCAAAGTCAAAAGAAAAAGAGCCTGCGCTTTCCGTGTGCAAGCTCTTCTCTCTATGCCGATCCGGCTGTTCTGCGCTCGGCTTTTTCTTTAGCCGATCAGGGTCTGATAGCGCCGTTCCAGCACCTCAAACTGTGCATCGTCCACAGGCACAGTCACGAGAAACTCCATCTTTCCCTTCTCGTTTTTCGCGCTCAGATGCCAATGGTCTTTGCAGCCATCGAAACGACGTGTGCAACACTATTATAACTCAACAAAAAAGGAGCCGCCCTCTCAGCCTAGCCAAGAGAACAGCTCCAGAAATGCAATGCAGAAAAATCAGATAGAAATGGTGTTGCAGACGTCGATCAGGACAGGGTCCAATGTCTTCGTCATTTCGAGCGCCTCATCCACCGGATAGTCCACCAGCTTCTCGCCCTTCATGCCGACGATACGGTTGTACTTGCCCTGCTCCAGCAGGCACACAGCCTGATAGCCCATGGCGGATGCGTTCACGCGATCACGCAGAGTGGGAGAGCCGCCGCGCTGGACATGGCCCAGAATGGTGGCACGGGAGTCGATGCCGGTGCGGGCCTGGATCTCGTTTGCGATCTCCTGTGCGTGGCCCACGCCCTCGGCAACGATGATGATGAAGTGGCGCTTGCCGGTCTTCTGAGTCTCAGCGATCTTGTCCAGAATGTCGTGCTGCATGTCGAATTCCTTCTCCGGCAGCAGGACAGCCATAGCACCGGAGGCGATGGCAACGTTCAGGGCAATGTAACCGGCGTTGCGGCCCATGACCTCGACCACACTGCAGCGGTCGTGGCTCTGGGTGGTGTCGCGCAGCTTGTCGATCATTTCCAGAGCGGTGTTCATGGCTGTATCATAGCCGATGGTGTACTCGGTGCAGGCAATGTCGTTGTCGATGGTGCCGGGCAGGCCAATCATCGGGATGCCGCGGTGTGCCAGCTCGCGTGCGCCGCGGTAAGAACCATCGCCGCCAATGACGACCAGTGCGTCAATGCCCAGCTCACGACACTTGGCAGCACCGCGGTCCTGGCCTTCCTTGGTCTTGAACTCCAGGCAGCGGGCAGTGTACAGAATGGTACCGCCGGCCGAAATGATGTTCGAGACGCTGCGCAGGTTCATTTCAAAGCATTCGCCGTTCAGCAGGCCGTTGTAACCACGCTGAATGCCGATCATGCGGTAACCTTTGTGCAAGCCGGTACGGACCACAGCGCGCACGGCAGCATTCATGCCAGGAGCATCGCCGCCGCTTGTGAGCACGCCAATCGTTTTGATTTGCTTTTCCATACGAGAGATTCCCTCCAATTTGTTTCTTCATTCACCCATGAGCCAGCGCCCTTCTTCATTACGCCGCTCAGTGTTTGCATCGTAAAGAATTGTTAAGACTTGCCTTTCAACATTATAACACATTCTCAGCCATTTGAAAATATTTTGGACCCATTTTGAGCTCTTCCGACCTATCGAGATTCGTGCACAGAAATGTCATTTTGTTGCAATGTTCTCTGCGCCCACCAGTCTTTCCAGTTCTTCAAAGAAGAGCGGATGCCCGGAAGTGTACAGATGCCGGGGGGCCGCCAGCTTCTGTTTTGTGTCTTCCAGATACAGGATCACCGGCATATTGCCGTCAAAGATGCCCAGCAGATTGATCACCTTGGCATACTGCGGGCAGCTGCGGGACGGCAGACGGATATACAGCCGCTTTGCCGCCGCCTTGACCGGGTCCGGGCGGCCGTTCTGCGGGCGGGTGGGATCGTAGCTGTCAATGGGCACGATGCTGTCTGCCAGCAGCTTGGAGGCTTCGTCCTCCCGCACCGACAGGCGTCCGTCGATGACCACGACCGCATTTTCGCGGATAGCATCGCGGAAGGTGTCCAGCACCTTGGGGAACACGATCACTTCCATGGTGCCAGTCAGATCTTCCACGCTGGTAAAGGCCATCATACTGTTGGACTTGGTGGTCATCATGCGGTTCTTGACCACCGCACAGACCACACGCACCCGCTCGCCGTCCGTCACATGGGCGTCCTCGCCGGTGAGGTCCTTGATGGTGTGGGAACCGATGCGGGCCGATTTTTCCCGGTAAGCATCCAGCGGATGACCGGACAGATACAGGCCGCTGACCTCTTTTTCCTGCTGGAGCAGCTCGGTGTGACTGTACTCCGGCAGCTGGCGGATCTCATAGCGGTCCTCCTGTGCGGCATCCTGCTCTCCCCCGCTCATCACCGAAAACAGGTCCAGCTGGCCGTCCAGATTGCGGCGGGTGTCGGTCTCGATGCTTTTCAGGATGCCCTCCACGGCTTCCACATGGCTGTGACGGTTGTTGCCCAACCGGTCAAAGGCACCGGCCTTGATCAGGCACTCCACCGCCCGGCGGTTCAATTCGTTGCCGTGCATCCGCTTGCAGAAGTCATACAGGCTGGTATAGGGCTTGTTCCGACGTTCCCGCACCACATTCTCGATCAGGTTACGGCCAACGTTCTTGACCGCGTTCAGGCCGAAGCGGATCTGGCCGTTCTCGTCCGCCGTAAAGCCGCCGCCCGAAACATTCACATCCGGCGGCAGCACCTTGATGCCAAGGCGGGCACACTCGCCGGAATACTCGATGACCTTGTCCGTGTTGTCCAGCACACTGGTCAGCAGGGCGGCCATGAATTCGCTGGGGTAATGGCACTTGAGGTAAGCGGTCTGGAATGCCACATAGGCGTAGCAGGCCGCATGGCTCTTGTTGAATGCGTAAGAAGCAAAACTGGACATCTCGTCGTAGATCTCGTTGGCGACCTTTTCCGAAATGCCGTTGGCCACACAGCCGGGGCACTCGTGGCCCGGCTCGGTGCAGCCGTGCACGAAGTGCTCCCGCTCAGCCTCCATCACAGCGTGCTTCTTTTTACTCATGGCACGGCGGACGTTGTCGGCCTGCCCGAAGGAGAAGCCCGCCAGCTCCCGGAAGATCTGCATGACCTGTTCCTGATAGACGATGCAGCCGTTGGTCACATCCAGGATATGGGCCAGCTGCGGGGTCTTGTAGCTGATCTTGTCCGGCTCGTGGCGGTTGCGCAGATAGGTTGGGATGGAGTCCATGGGGCCGGGACGGTACAGGCTGATCAGAGCGATGACATCTTCCAGGTTCTGCGGCTGCAGGCCTACAAGCACCTGCTTCATGCCGGAAGATTCCAGCTGGAACACACCTTCAGTGTCGCCCTGTCCCAGCATTTTATAGGTCTCCGGGTCGTCGTAATCCAGCTTCTGGATGGAGAACTCCGGGTGATGCTTCTGCACCGCTGTTTCCGCATCGCGGATAACGGTCAGGGTGCGCAGACCCAGAAAGTCCATCTTCAGCAAGCCCAGTTCCTCGATCTCGGTCATGTTGAACTGGGTCACCGGCAGGCCGTCGTTGGTGGCCAGTGGCAGATAGTAGTCGGTAGGTTCCGGCGTGATGACCACGCCCGCCGCATGGGTGGACGCATGCCGCGGCATGCCCTCCACCTTCAGGGCGGTGTCGATGAGCTCGGTGACCTGCGGGTCGGTGTCATAGAGCTTTTTCAGCTCAGTGGAAACTTCCAGTGCCCGTTTCAGGGTCATCTTGAGCTCCATGGGCACCAGTTTTGCCACCACGTCCACCTGCTGATACGGGATACCCATCACACGGCCCACATCGCGGATGGCGTTGCGGGCGGCCATGGTACCGAAGGTGACGATCTGCGCCACATGATCGGCCCCGTACTTCCGATTGACGTAATCAATGACCTCCTGCCGACGCTCGTAGCAGAAGTCTACGTCAAAATCGGGCATGCTGACGCGCTCCGGGTTCAGGAAGCGCTCGAAGATCAAATTGTACCGGATGGGGTCGATATCCGTGATGCCTACGCTGTAGGCCGCAATGCTGCCTGCACCGGAACCACGGCCCGGGCCCACCGGGATGCCCTGACTTTTGGCGTAATTGATGTAGTCCCAGACGATAAGGTAGTAGTTGGTGTAGCCCATGGTTTTGACCACGCCGATCTCATAGCTCAGGCGGTCCTTGTTGGCCTGCGGGACATTGGGCCCGTACCGGCGTTCAAGACCCTCCCAGCAGAGCTTTTCAAAGAATGCCTGATTATCCATGCCGTCCGGGGCTTTATAATAAGGGATCTTGGTGTGGCCAAATTCAAAGTCAAAGTTGCACTGTTCTGCAATTTTCGCCGTGTTTTCGCAGGCTTCCGGCACCATGGAGAACAGGTCATACATTTCATCTGTAGTCTTGACGTAAAATTCGTCGGTCCGGAACTCCATGCGGTCGGCATCCTGAATGGTCTTGCCGGTCTGGATGCACAGCAGGATGGCCTGCATCTTGGCATCTTCCTTGCGCAGATAGTGGGAGTCATTGGTGGCCGCCATGGGGATGCCGGTTTCCCGCGCCAGCTTGATGAGCTGCGGCAGAACGATGTTGTCCTCTTCCAGCCCGTGGTCCTGCAATTCGATGTAATAATTGCCTTCTCCGAACAAATCCCGATACCACAAGGCCGTGGCCTTGGCCCGCTCGTAGTCCCCGGCCAGAATGGCCTGCGGCACCTCACCGGCCAGACAGGCCGACAGGCAGATCAGGCCCTCGTGATACTGTTCCAACAGCTGCTTGTCCACGCGGGGCTTGGAATAAAAGCCCTCCACGAACGCTGCCGAGACCATCTTGATCAGGTTTTTGTAGCCGGTCTCATTCTTGCACAGCAGGATCAGATGGTTGTTGCCGTCGATCTTGTTCACCTTGTCAAAACGGGTGCGGGTAGCCACATAGACTTCACAGCCGATGATGGGTTTGATGCCCGCCTTTTTGGCTGCCTTATAGAACTGCACACAGCCGTACATGACGCCGTGGTCGGTGCAGGCAATGGCGGTCTGGCCGCATTCCTTGACGCGGTCCATCAGCTGGTCGATGCGGCAGGCACCGTCCAGCAGACTGTATTCCGTATGGATGTGCAGGTGGACAAAGTCTCTGCCCAAGTGGTTGTTTTCGCTGATTTCGCTCAAGGCTCTGCCTCCTGTCCTTTTTCCACGCGCTGCCGCAGGGCGTCTGCCAACGCTTCCAATTTTTTCATCCGGTGCGAAAGGCCGGATTTGCTCACCGCCGGGTCAAAGCAGCCGCACAACGCGGTAAGCGATAAGTCGGGGTATTGCAGCCGTACTGCTGCCGCCTGCTGCAGCACCTCCGGCAGTGTTTCCAATGCATCGTTTTCCTGCAGATACCGGATGGCCCTGAGGGTCTGGGCGTTGGCCCGGGCCGTTTTGCCAAGGTTGGCCGTGTCGCAGTTGGTCTGTCGGTTGGTCTGGTTGCGCACCTGCTTGAAGGCTTTCTGTGCATGGATCTCCTCTGCCGCACCGGCTGCCCCCATAAAGCGGAGCAGTCGTTCCAGATTGGCGCTGTTCTTGACGTAGACCAGGTTCACGCCGTTGCGGCGGGTGCGGTGCGGGGCAAATTCATGCTCAGCCAGCAGGGCTTCAAAATCCCGGGCCAGATTGGTGCGCGCGGTCAGGAACTCCAGATTGTACTCCTTCTGCGGGTCTGTGACGGTGCCACTGCACAAAAAAGCTGCGCCAATGTATGCACTGACGCAGGTCTGACAGCGGATCAGGGCGGGGTCGATCTGCAGGCTCGTCTCGCTGCCGGTGGTGCCGAACAGTTCATGCATCCGCGCCACCTGTTCTGGCTCCCGGATGTTGAACTCATACAGTACGCCGCTGGGGCGCTGCTTTTCCAGAACGTCCCCCTGCACACCGCAGCGGGCAAAAAGTTCCCGGGCCAGCTGCACTGTGTGGGGCTGCTCGGTCTGGAGCACCAGCCCCCCTTTATCAAAATATTTGGCAAAGCAGGCAAAGCCATACGCTGCCGCACGCACGCAGCAGTCCTTCTGCAGGCTGCGTTGTGCGATCTCCTCCCGTGCACGGGATGCAAAGCTCATAGTGGTTCCTCAATTCTGGTCAGCGCATGGCATCGCGGTGCTGGACACCCGGCTCGTAGCCGAGGGATGTGCAGTACTCCGCGATCTTGCGCGCAAAAGTAATGGAGCGGTGCTTGCCGCCGGTGCAGCCCACCGCGATGGTCAGCTGGCTCTTGCCTTCTTTGACATAGAGCGGCAGTGCCACCTGCAAAAACTGCTCATACCGGTCCAGCAGCTGCTTTGCCTCCGGGTGGTTCATGACGAAGTCCACCACTTCCTGATCCAGGCCGGTCTTGTGTTTGAGCTCCGGCACATAGAAGGGGTTCGGCAGGCAGCGTACATCCAGTACCAGATCCGCCTCCGGCGGCAGACCAAACTTGAACCCGAAGGACATGATGGTAAGCCGCATGGCGCTTTTTGCACCGCCATTTTTCAGAAAAAGGTCGCAGATGCGTTCCTTGTTCTGTGCAGTCGAGAGCAATGCCGTGTTGATGGTGTAATTGGCCCGCGACCGCAGCGGCTCCAGGATCTGACGTTCCTTCAGGAAAGCATCCCGGGTGGACAGTCCCTCTGCGATGCTGATGGGGTGACGGCGGCGGGTCTCGCTGTAGCGGCGCATGAGCACCTCGTCCGGCGCATCCAGGAACAGGATCTTGTAGGGTTTTTTCTGCGCATCCAGCTGCTGCAGCGCCTGTTCGATCTCTTCCCGCGTGCGGCAGCCGCGCACATCCATACACAGCGCCACCCGTTCCAGCTGGTTATCGCCCGCCTTGGAAAAGGCCGTGATGCTGGGCAGAAGTGCCGCCGGGATGTTGTCAATGCAGAAATAACCGATATCTTCCAGCGCATTCATAGCAACCGACTTTCCTGCACCGGAAAGTCCGCTGACGATCAACAGTTCCATGGATCCGATCCCGCTCCTTTTTGAATCTATCTTATTTCACGACCCGGATCTCTTTTTCCAGATCGTAGCCGGTCTTTTCCTTTACAATGGCGCGCACTTCGTCGCACAAAGCCAGCACATCGGCACAGGTGGCACCGCCCAGGTTCACCACAAAGCCGCAGTGCTTGTCGCTTACGGCGGCACCGCCATGGCGGTAACCCCGCAGGCTGCACTGGTCGATGAGGGCCGCCGCAAAAGCGCCCGCCGGGCGCTTAAAGGTGCTGCCGGCGCTGGGCTTGTCCAGCGGCTGTTTGTCGATGCGCTTCTGCATCAGCTCGTTCATCCGGGCCTTGATGGCATCCGGGTCGCCTTTTTCCAGGTGGAACACTGCGCCAAGGATGCAGGCACCATTCTCTTCAAACGCGCTGTGCCGGTAGGAAAAATCCAGCTCGGACGCTTCACGGTCCACCCAGCGGCCGTCGGCGGTGAGATAGCTGACGGCATCCAGCACATCCTTCATTTCGCCGCCGTAAGCACCGGCGTTCATGTAGACGGCACCGCCCACCGTGCCGGGGATGCCATAGGCAAATTCCAGCCCGGTGTAGCCGTGCTGGAGGGCAAACTTGCACAGCTCGGAAAGTTTCAGACCTGCCGGTGCCGAAATATAATCGCCGTCGGCATTCTGATAAATTGACAGTCCCATTCCCGCTGCTTCGGCAGAAACATCAATGACTGCTCCTCGAAAGCCCTCATCCGCAAACAGGATGTTGCTGCCATTGCCCAGCAGGTAATAGCGGATCTCCGCCTGTTTGCAGAACTGAACGGCCTGACAAAGCTGATCTTCATCCCGCGGCATCACAAACAGGTCGGCCGGGCCGCCAATGCGGAAAGTGCAGTGTGCCGAAAGCGGCTCGTTTTCTTTATAAAGGATTCCAGCCGCCTGCAGCTGCTGCTTGAGTTGTTCCATGGTGCGTGCTCCTTTAGTCCAGTTTATCGTCCAGACCCAGACGGATCAGCAGCTCCCTGGCCGCATTGTAACCCATCTTTTTCTGGCGGTTGTTGATGGCCGCGGTTTCCAGCACCACAGCAAGGTTGCGTCCGGGCGAAACCGGGATGCTGGTGCTGGGAATGCTGACGCCCAGAATGTCGTAATATTCGTTTTCCAGACCCGTACGCTGGTAATTCTTGGTGGGGTCCCAGGCTTCCAGCTGGACCACCAGGTCCAGGCTCTCGCTCAGCTTGACTGCACCCACACCGAACACCCGGGCCACATTGACGATGCCAATGCCGCGCAGCTCAATGAAGTGGCGGATATTCTCCGGAGCGGTGCCCATGATCTGCCGGTTGGACACCTTGCGCAGCTCTACCGCATCGTCGGCCACCAGACGGTGCCCGCGCTTGACCAGCTCAATGGCCAGCTCGCTCTTGCCGATGCCGCTGTCGCCCAGGATCAGGATGCCCTCGCCGTACACCTCCACCAGCACGCCGTGCCGGGTGATGCGGGGAGCCAGCTCCAGGTTCAGCACGCTAATCAGGCTGCCCATCAGGGTGCAGGTCGTCTCGTTGGAGCGCAGCAGCGCCACGCTGTGCTTTTTGGCCAGCTCCAGCATCTCCGGGAACGGTTCCAACTCTTCGCTGCGGCCCACGATAACAGCCGGCGGCTGCTGGCGGAACAGCTGTTCCAGCGCCTCGTAGCGCTTTTCGGCCGAGAGCCCGGACAGAAAATTCATCTCTGCCAGACCCATGATCTGCAGACGGAGTTTATCAAAATAGTCATAGTATCCGGCCAGAAACAGACCCGGACGGTTGACCTCTGCGATCTCAACATTGATCTGGTCCAGTTCTTTGGGGGTATAGACCACCTCCAGGCTGACGCGCTCGGTCAGCGTTTTGAGCGAGACGTTGAACGTACCCATCCTTGTTCCTCCTGTGTTCTTGTGCCCGGCTGTGCGCCGGCATCCTTCTTCTTTTTATTATAGTAAAAAATCCGGACGATTACAACGCCTGTTCCCATCTTTTTCTATCCTGCGGGCCAAGGCACGCTGCTGTGAAGAGGTCTGTCCGGACTTCATGCAAAAAGATTTTACATTTACATGGATTTTACATTTGCTCGGTTTCGGATTTTACAATGCATCCACTATACTGAAACTCGGAAGAAAACACGTCAAATCAAAGTGAGGAAAATCCTTATGACTATTTTCAATGTCTTTTCTCTGCTGGGCGGCCTGGCCCTGTTCCTGTTCGGCATGGACATCATGGGCAAGGCGCTGGAAAAGCAGGCCGGCGGCCAGCTGCAGAAGATCCTGAGCAAGCTGACCGACAGCCCGCTCAAAGGTTTCTTTCTGGGTCTGTGCGTAACGGCCATCATCCAGAGCTCCAGCGCCACCACCGTCATGGTGGTCGGTTTTGTCAACAGCGGCATCATGGAGCTGCATCAGGCCATCGGCGTGATCATGGGCAGCAACGTGGGCACCACCGTCACCAGCTGGATCCTGAGCCTTTCGGGTCTGCAGGGCGACAGTGTGCTGATCAAGATGCTCAAACCCACTTCTTTCAGTCCTTTGCTTGCATTTATCGGCATTTTGCTGTATATGTGTAAGAGTGAGAAGAAAAAAGGTGTGGGCACCATCCTCATCGGCTTTGCCGTGCTGATGACCGGTATGACCACCATGTCCAACGCAGTGCTGCCGCTGCAGGGCGAAGAGTGGTTCACCAGCCTGTTCGTCCGCTTCTCCAACCCCATCCTTGGTGTGCTGGTGGGCGCACTGGTCACCGGCATCATCCAGAGTTCCAGCGCCAGTGTGGGCATTCTGCAGGCACTGAGCGCCACCGGCGTGATCACCTACGGCAGTGCCATCCCAATCATCATGGGCCAGAACATCGGCACCTGTGTCACGGCGCTGATCTCCTCGGTGGGTGCCACCAAAAATGCCCGCCGGGCCGCCATGGTGCACCTGTACTTCAACATCATCGGCGTGACCATCTTCCTGTTTGGTTTCTACGGTCTGAACGCCGTGTGCCACTTTGCCTTTGTGGATTCCACCATTGAAGCCTGGGGCATCGCCGTGGTGCACTCCGCCTTCAACATCTTGGCCACCCTCATCCTGCTGCCTTTTGCCAACGGGCTGGAAAAGCTGGCCATCCTCACCATCCCGGACTCCCCGGAGAAAGAGAGCTTTGCCCTGCTGGATGATCGTCTGCTGAACACCCCGGCTGTGGCCGTGGAGCGCGCCCGCAGCGCCACCGCCGACATGGCAGAGCTGGCCCGCGTGGGCGTGGTGCAGGCCATGAGCCTGACCCACCAGTGGAACGACGAGCTGGCCCAGAAGGTGCGTGACGAGGAAAGCACCGTGGACCGTTATGAGGACGCTCTGGGCACCTACCTTGTCAAGCTGTCCGGCCGCGAGCTGAGCCACGCCGACAGCCAGAGCGTGAATACCCTGCTGCACACCATCAGCGATTTCGAGCGCATCAGTGACCACTCGGTCAACCTGCTGGAATCCGCGGAGGAAATGCACCAGAAGAACATTGAATTTTCCAAGGACGCACAAGAGGAGCTGCAGGTGCTGGAAGATGCCGTGCAGGATATCCTGAGCCGCACCACCGACGCCTTCCGCAAGGGAGACCTGCACCTGGCCAGCAAGGTAGAGCCGCTGGAAGCTGTGGTCAACGAGCTGGTGCGTGCCATCAAGGCACACCACATCGCCCGCCTGCAGACCGGCAGCTGCTCCATTGAGTACGGCTTTGTGCTGGACGATCTGCTGACCAACTACGAGCGTGTGTGCGACCACTGCAGCAATGTAGCTGTCGCTCAGATCGAGGTAGCACAGGACAGTTTTGACACCCACGCTTACCTCAACGATCTGCGTCACGGCAAAGATACCAAGGAGAGCGAAGAATTTCATCGTCGACTGGACAAATACCGGGAGCGGTATCTCTTCCCGGACAATCAATCTGCGGAGGAATTTGACAAATGATCTATATCGTAGAAGATGATGACGCCATCCGTGAGCTGGAGCAGTATGCCCTGCAGTCCAACGGTTATGAAGTGGCCAGCTTTGCCAGTTCCGAACCGTTCTGGCAGGCCATGCGCACCGAAGCCCCGGAGCTTGTGATCCTGGACGTGATGCTGCCCGGCGAGGATGGGTTCTCCATCCTGAAAAAGCTGCGCAACACCCCTTCCCTGCACCGGCTGCCCATCATCATGGTCACGGCCAAATCCAGCGAGCTGGACACCGTGCGCGGGCTGGACTGCGGTGCCGACGACTACATTTCCAAGCCGTTCGGCATCATGGAGTTCCTCAGCCGGGTGCGTGCTTCTCTGCGCCGAGCGGCTCCGGAGACACGGCCCAATGTGCTCAGCTTCCATGAGATCCTGCTGGACAATGCACGTCACAGCGTGACGGTGAACAACCAGCCTGTCGAACTGACCTACAAAGAATACAGCCTGCTGCGCCTTCTGCTGGAGAACACCAACCTTGTGGTGACCCGCGAGACGATTTTGCAGGTGGTGTGGGGCACCGACATTTCGGTGGAAAGCCGCACCGTGGACATGCACATCCGCACCCTGCGCAAAAAGCTGGGCGATGCCGGACGCTACATCTGCACCATCCGCAAGGTGGGCTACAAGCTGGCCGATGACGAGGAGGCTGGAGACGAATGAAGCCGCACAGCATGGAAGAAAAAATCAGCTACCGGCTGTTCCTCATGGGCTTTCTGGGGCTGCTGTTCACCGCAGCACTGTGCATCTTTGTCTTTCACCGGGCTTTTACCGCCCAGGCCTGGGATGACCTGGAAAAAGAGAGCGATCTCATCCGTGCCGGGTATGACCTGACCAGCGAGCCGCAGCAGCTTTCTTTCTTTGTGACCGGCGACCTGCGCATTACGCTGATTTCCCCGGACGGCGACGTGATCTTTGAGTCTGCCACCGATCAGCCCATGGAGAACCATCTTACCCGTCCGGAGATCGTGCAGGCGCTGCAGGGCAGCATCGGCAAGGACATCCGTGATTCCCAGACCATGGGATATGAGACCTATTATTATGCCGTGCAGCTGCCCGGCGGCAACATCCTGCGCGTGGCGCAGGACGCCGAAACGGTGTGGTCGGTCTACGACGGAGCCCTGCCGGCCATCGTGCTGAGCTGCGTTGCCCTGATGCTGGCTGCCGCGATCCTGTCCACCCTGCTCACCCGCGCCCTTGTGCAGCCGGTGCTGAACATGACCGAGGATCTGGACCACATTCAGGATAAGGTCCCGTACAAGGAACTGATCCCCTTTGCCGAGAGCATCCATGCCGACCGCATTCTGCGGGAAAACAACGAGAAGATGCGGCAGGATTTCACCGCCAATGTGAGCCACGAGCTTAAGACCCCGCTGACCAGCATTTCCGGGTATGCGGAACTGATCGAGACCGGCATCGCCAAGCCGGAGGATGTGCCCGGTTTTGCCCAGAAGATCCATGGCGAAGCCAGCCGGATGATCCAGCTGGTGAACGATATCCTGCAGCTGTCCAGCCTGGACAACGCCTCCGAGACCTCTTCCATGCCGGAAATGGAGGTCGTGGACCTGCTGGACGTGGTCAAGGAGTGTGTGGAGCGTCAGAAGCTGAACGCCCGCCACGCCTACATCACCCTGACCTATCTGGGCGAGAGCGCACCGGTGCGGGGCAACCGCAATCTGTTGGATGAATTGTGCCAGAACCTGTGTGACAACGCCATCCGCTACAACCGCCCCGGCGGCAAGGTTCAGATCGTGACAGCATGCACCCGGGACGGCCATTGCAGCCTGACCGTGACCGACAACGGCATCGGCATCCCGCGCGAGTCGCAGAGCAGTGTGTTCGAGCGCTTCTACCGGGTGGACAAGAGCCGCAGCAAGGCCACCGGCGGCACCGGTCTGGGGCTGGCCATCGTCAAGCACATTGCCCTCATCCACGGGGCCCGCATCAAGCTGGAAAGTCAGGTGGACGTCGGCACGACCATCACGGTCACCTTCCCCACGGCATCCTGATTTTTCAAGCACCCAGAAATACAACGTCTGCCTGCAGCTGCGGGCAGGCGTTTTTTGTTGGGTCAAACCCGTCGGGAGAGCCTGTGCGCAGCAGACTGTGCTCCTGCAGATGCAGCAGGTCTGTCCCCTGCCGCCAGCAGGAACGTACCACCCCAAGGCAAAGCTCTTCCAGCTGCCGACACTGTGCCGCATCCGGCTGCGGCGTGCCGTAGGCCGTCTGGCAGTCCAGACGCAGGGTGGCCGTCTGCTTCCGGAGAGCAACTGAGACGGTGCACCGCCGGATGGTTACACGCTTTCCTTGCAGCCAGAAGGTTCGTTTGCCCGGTGTGCCCGTCAGCAGAAGAAACGCCTCTGTCTCGTTTTCTGTCAGGCGCTGCACCGCACCGCTCCCGGTGCGGAAGGCCCCGCTGCCAGAAACCATCACTTTCCCTTCCTGTGCTTCGGGCAAGCAAAGCACAGGAAGCAGCATGCTTTCCTCGTGTGCATACAGCCGGGGCATTGCCGCCGAGCCCGCTTTGAGTTTGTCCAGCAGTTTGTCGGGCAGCGTCTCCGTTTTTCCGCACGACTGCAAGAGTATTTCCAGATCAAATTCCGTGCAGGAAAGTCGGGCCGCTGTGCGCCCGCAGCCGCGTTCCAGCACCAGATTCTCATAAGCTGCCAGCACGGCATCCTCCGTCTGCTCCGGGAACAGCACATAATCGCACAGGCGGTAATCGGCCGTCTGCGGCAGGGCTGCTTCGGCGGCGGCAAGAGCTGTTTCCGATGTCTGCCCTCGGCCATCGGCGATGCGCAGTGCGGCTGAGGCATCGGCTGCGTCGGCTGCCGCTTCCGGTGACTGATACAAAAGCCCCACCGACCAGGTCTGTTCCTTCTGTTCCAGATAAATCACCCGTATCATACTTTTTTCGGTGGTCTCACAGCGCAGGAACAGCAGGCACCAGCCGACAAGCACCGCATAAAGCAGAATTCGGGCCCACCGCTGCTTCATTGCCGCACTTCCTTTCGCTTTTGTATGGCGTACTCCTGCCCCAGCATCCGGATGGCCGTGCACAGCACCCCGATGCGAAAAATCGCGCAGGTCAGCCAGATCAGCAGCAGCGCCGCGTCCAGCCGGGAAAATGTCCCGGTGCTCCATGCACGCAGCAATTCCCGCGCCGGGTATGTCCGACCGAACACCAGTGCCATGCCAAGCGTTGCCGCCGTTTGTACAAGGGCTGTGAGAATGGGCAGGCAGGCACCACGCCGCTCCTCCCGGCCGCAGAGCAGCGGTACCGCAAAGTATTCCGCATAGACCGGAACGGTGAATGCCGTGCTCTGCGGCGCAGCCTGCGCAAACAGCCCGGCCCAGTGCATCTGCCGGGACAGCCCCATCAGACACACCGCGCTTCCCACCGCCACAAACCACCACAACACCTGCGCCGGGGCACCCCATGCGCGGGCAGGCATCTGCCAGCCCGCCCAGAGCAGCAGCGGCAAAAACCCCAGCAATGCCAGCGAAGAAAACTCTTCCCGGCAGACTTGCAGAGCCTTCCAGAATGTTCCGGCCAGTTCCACCGCCAGCCAGACCTGCAGGCAAAATGCAGCTGCCCAGGCGGCAGGCTTTGGCGGGCCGGACTGCCAAAACCAACTGGCCAAAGCAGAAAGTATCATCAGCAGTACTGCAGCCAGCACCTCCTGCCAGAGGAGTGCCCGGGGCGAACTGCATACCGGCAGACGCTCTGCCGCCGCCGCGGCAAAGATGCTGAGGGTCACTGCCGGCAATGAAAATTTGTCCTGCGTTTTATTCATGCGCGGGGCCTCCGTTTTTGCCAGATGTTAAACCCCTTGCGGGACAGGTGCCGATAGTTGCGCCGGATGACGCCGTCCTCGGCCAGCGGGCTTTGCGGGAACGGATGCTGTGCAAGATACGGCACCCCCAGCATCCCGGTGCCGGACAGGCTGAGCAGCAACACAAAAAAAGCCCCGGCCAGTCCCACCGGCCCGGCAAGCCCCGCAGCCACCACTACGCCGATGCGCAGCAGGGTGGCCGGTTCGTACAAAGCGGGCGTGACGAACACCGCAATGGACGTAATGCTGGCCACAAAGATGACCGGGGTGCTCATCAGGCCGGTGGCAATGGCGGCATCGCCCAGAATGAGGGCGGCCACCAGACTGACCGAATGCCCCAGCGACTGCGGCATCCGCAGCCCGGCCTCCCGGATAACTTCCAGAAGCAGGATGACCAGCAGCATTTCTGCAAACAAGGGCAGCGGCGTAGCCTTTTCGGCGGCTTCGATCTTATACAGCAATTGGGGCGGGATCAGCTCCGGCAGATAGACCGCCAGACAAACGAACGCCCCCGGCAGAAAGACCGTGAGGTAAAAGGAAACATAGTTCAGCACCCGCAAGAAGGAGGCGAACACAGCAGTGGACGCGTAGTCGTCCAAGCATTCAAAGTTTTCGCAGAAGAGCGCCGGCAGCACCATGGCCGAGGGGCTGCCATTGACCAGCACTACAATGCGGCCCTCACACAGTTTGGCCGAAGCCGCCGCCGGGCGCTGGGTGTAGCTGACCGGAGTGAACAGCCGTGCCCGGCTGGGCAGAAGCCACGGTACAAAATAGCTGCTGTCCAGCAGCAGCTCCGGCTTTGCAGCGGCAAGGGTCTGCCGCACCTGGCGCACCATGGCAGGGTCTGCTTTGCCCCTGCAGTAGCAAATAGCGTACTCTGTCCCTGCGGCGGTGTCGGCCTGCGCCACCTCCAACACCAGATCATCGGTACGGACCAGACGGCGCAGCAGGCTCAGGTTCACCCGCAGCAGGTCGGCAAAACCCTCCCGCGAGCCGCGCAGGTTGCCCTCCCCTTCCGGCTCGTCCACCGAGCGGTACTTGAGGGCCTGCACCGAAAAAGCAATGCCTTTCGCGCAGCCATCCAGCAGCAGCACAGCCATGCCTGCCGTTAACCGCTTGACAAGATCCGGCAAATCCTCCACCGGGGTGCTCTCGGCCGGGGAAGCGGAACCATGCAGGATGCGCTCATACACTTCCTGCCCGGTGCATGGGCAGGGCTGCTGCAGCGCCTGCCGACTGGCCGCGTCCAACAGCAGCTCCCACAGTGAATCCAGACTGGCCATGCCGTCAAACAGCACAATGCAGCCCCGGCAATGATAAATCATGATTTCCTTGGCATAATAATCCGCAGAGGCACCGAACCGGGCGTCCAGCTCTGCCAGATTTTCGGCCAGATGCAACGACAACTGCTGCACACAACATCCACTCCTTTGCACAGCAGTATGCCCGCCCGGAGCCGGTTCCATACCGGCGGGTGCCGACAGGAGGTTTCCACGATGAAGTTGTTGATCTTCCGCACGATTTTGATCTACCTGTGCGTGCTGTTTGCCATGCGGCTGATGGGCAAGCGTCAGCTGGGGGAACTGCAGCCCGAAGAGCTGGTGTCCACCATCCTGATCTCCAATCTGGCGTCCATCTCCATTGAATCGGAGGATGTTCCGGTGACGGCCAGCCTGATCCCGCTGTTTCTCATTGCTGCGCTGGAGCTGCTGGGCTCCGCGCTGAGCTTCCGCAGCCAGAAGTTTTTCAACCTGCTGTCCGGGCGGCCCAAAACCGTGATCCTGAACGGAGAGATCGACCAGACCGCTCTGCGCACCCTGCGCCTGACGGTGGCCGACCTGATGGAAGCGCTGCGCGGCAAGGACGTCTTTGATCCGCGGGATGTGTCCTACGCGGTCATTGAGACGAACGGGACTCTTTCGGTGGCACTGCGGCCGGAAAAGGAACCTGCGCGGCTGTCCGACCTGCAGCTGCGGGTGGAGCACTGCCACGCAACCATCCCCTTTGTGCTGGATGGGCAGGTGCTGGAGGACAACCTGCACTGGTGCGGCAAAGACCGTGCCTGGCTGGAACGCACGGCACAGGCCAATACCCTGCTGCCGCAGGAAATCCTACTTCTTGTCGGCAATGAGACCGAGGACTATTTTCTTTTGAAAAAGGAACGCCGCGCTACGGTGCATGAGGGCCGGAAATGAAACGAATCTACGCCTGTTTTGCCATCGTGGCCGCTTTGCTGGCCACTGCCTTTTACAGCAGCTTTCAGGTACAGCGCTTTGCCGATGACATTTCCACCGACCTGGACTGTGCCATTGAGGCCATTCGCAACAGTGACCTACCCACCGCCCGGCAGGCACTGGCCCGCGGGGCCGACCGGTGTGACCGGATGCGGGAAAAGATGAACCACCTGCTGCGCACGGAGGATTTTACCGAGCTGGAAGCAGCCCTGCGCACCGCCGACGGGCACCTGGAGCAGAACGCCCCCGAAGAAGCCTTTGGGGAGCTGCGCCGGGCACAGGTACGGGTGGAAACACTGCAATGGCTGGCCCGGCGGTTTGTGTAAACACAAAAAGCACCGCTTCCCTGCTGCTGTACAGGGAAAGCGGTGCTTTGCAAATTACGGGTTACTGTGCGTCCTTCCGGTCGCCCATGAGCTTTTTCAGTTCATTGAAAAAGCTCTCCACGTCGGCAAACTGCCGGTAGACCGAGGCAAAGCGGACATAGGCCACCTCGTCGATCTTTTTCAGTTCTTGCATGGTCAGCTCCCCGATGCGCACACTGGGGATCTCGCGGTCGTAGGAACTGAGCAGGGTCTGCTCGATGCTGGTGACCGCACGCTCAATGGCCTCGTAGCTCACGGGGCGCTTGGCGCAGGCCCGCAGCATGGCATTGAGCAGCTTCTGCCGGTCAAACGGCTCCCGGGAGTTGTCCTTTTTGATGACCACGAGCGGGACTGTTTCCACCACCTCGTAGGTCGTGAACCGCATATGGCAGCTCAGACATTCCCGGCGGCGACGGATGCGCTCGCTGTCTTCGGTAGGGCGCGAGTCGATCACCTTGGATTCCTCAGCACCGCAATAGGGACATTTCATGTTCTGTTCCTCCTGTCCGGTCTGACCGGGCTGTGTTTTTAGGCTTTGGT
>OGGC01000394.1_pt1 | contig 37977 bp, 31 predicted proteins | sample 1571181 | NCBI WGS metagenome assembly OGGC01 (sample SAMEA2581930, study PRJEB24529) | metagenome | biome: Human gut stool | place: China | collected 2011 | reverse complement strand
TTAAGGAGGATATATAGTTATGAAAGAAAATGAAAAAGAAATTTTTATTGATGAGGGAAGAGATTATTGAGGGACAGGCAGAGGCTGACAAGTTAGAGATGAATGCTAGTGTCAAAGGCAATGATATCGACCATGTAACTGAAGCCCAGAAGCAGATAGTCAGAATAATGAAAGATAATAAGCTGCTTAATGAGGATATTAAGGGAATAGATATTGATTTGAATTTCTAGAAAGCTGTAAAGAAGGACTATGCATGGCGGGATTGTTATGGCGGGATTGTTACATAACAGCCGGGTTTTCTGTGCAGATGGAAAGAGATATGTCTTGTTGAGATTTGGTTTTCCTATAAGAAAACTTTTTTACATGATTAATAGGTCATTTACAGTACAATCTTAATAAAATTCAGGATAATTTCCTATCAGATAGTGAATTAAAGCTATTTGATAGGAAAATTTGTCTTTATTAAGGGATGTTTTGTGAAAATAAGAAACATTTTTGGAAAATCTGGTAAGGAACAACCTATAAGAAATCAAAAATGCGACTATAAAAAGGTATCATATAAGAATCATATAATCTGATAAACTATAGAAGGTATGCCCCACCTTACAGAATAAAAGTAAGGCGGGGCATACATGTATCAACAGAGATGACTTTTTATTAAAGAATCTATGCAGTTAGCATTGATTGGAGTATTAGCGGTTTCAAATGTTGCTATGAAGTTTCTGCCAAGGACATATCCTGAATTAGCATAATCACTGATTTTTTTGATGGCATTACAGGCATATTCTGCATTATCCATAATACCAAAATGTTCCCATATATATTCCTGCCTTGTTTTAACATTAAGACAGGTAAAATCCGGGTGTGTTATGATACCAGATTGCAGCTGCAGAGGATATTCGTATCGATAAGGGATATTATAGCGATAGAGTTTGTTAGCTATGATAATTTCAGACTTAGACCGTACGCGTTCACCATTATCAGTATAGTATTCAGCACAGTCAGGAGTGAATCCTAAAGAAGTATATTCTGAGGCTTTCCAGTTTGCAGTAAAATCTTCATCTGATACAAAAACTGGAGTAACCATTTCTTTGCGGAAGCTGTTAAGTGAATCATAAATATGCTGAATTTCTGATGGATTATATTTCTTAAGTATGACTTCAAGAAAGTTTAATTCTTTCAGAAGGCATTGTTCAATTCTTAAATCATAATCTTTTTGTGCAAGTTCAATTGCAAAATTATAGTTATGCTTTTTGATATATGTTCCTTTGGTATCATTTACTTCAACCTTATGATAATATTGGCAGCCATGAGCTTTTCTGGCAGTTCGCAGAGAACCTTCAGGAGCATTAGAAATTCTTCCTTGTATATCAGCTAGTAAAAGAGACAATTGTGAATGCCTGCACATAACAGACTCTTTAATCGTGTCAGGTGCTAATGTGTCAACATGTTCCATATTATAATTCTGTATATCTCTCATTAAAAACCCCCTTTTGCAATTATAGGCAAAAACTGTTTAATAAATATATTATACAAATATATAAAAATCAATAGCTTGATATATTAAAAATATGTAAACATACTAAAAAACAAGTCTGGGCAAAATATGATGGTAAAATAAAGGAAGCTTTATAAGCAGACAATACGTGATACCTATAGGTAGTCGCATAATGAAGTCTCTTATAGGAAAATTTTTTAAAAAATCATGTGATTTTGTGGATTTTCGGATTGTAGAGAGCAGTTTTACCTATTAAAGAATAGAAATAATGAATTTTATAGGTTGAGAAGAAGCTTTTGGATTGAAAAAACGCAAAATATGCCTATAAGAGAGCAAATATTATGAATATATAGGTCGCAAGCAGCCAGCGCGGAAAAACAGAGCCAACGGGGAAAAAATATTGGGGATATCGAAGATATCCCCAATACAGAATTAAAAATCCACCTGCTGTACAGAACCGGCGCTGCCGTCTTCATGAAGATACATGCCGCTGCTTCGTACTTTAGCTTTAAGATTGTTATCATCATCAGTTACATGAAATGTTGTTTTGGAGCTGCCAAGACAGATTGCACCGACATTGGCTTCCTTAAGTGATAAGAGCTTGTCCTTGCCATTCTCATCTTTAACCCAGACCTTTAACTGGTCATAGACTTCATCATTCTCATCAATCCAGCCGTTGCCGTCAGAATCGTATTCTGCAAGCTCGGAAAAGCCATTACCGGTCTTGGTTCCGAACAGCTCGCTGCCGTCATTGATAATTCCGTCGCTGTTCTTATCAAGAGCAAGAAAGCCACTTTCAGGATTCATCTGTGCAATAGTCTCGTCTTTACCATCACAATCAATGTCAAAACTGAAGGACTTATCAGAAATAGAAACAGGATTGCATCCAAGATTAATAACAAGCGGGTCTGTCAGTACAGTGTCAAAGCTGGAAACAAATTCAATGCTGTGTTCTTCCATGTATCTGCGCGACATGGTCATATCAAGATTAAAATTAAGTTCCCTGCCGTCTGCTGTTTTAACAGTTCCGGTTGTTGAAAATGAAGTGCTTTCCTTTTCTTCATAGGTTGAAGAATATCTGGTTCTTACAGTCCACACAGTAGGAGAAATCTGGTTAGTAATAGAAAGGGTTTTTGAGGCTTTGTCAGATGAAGATGTGTCAGAGACTGAATTGCAGGATAAACTGTCAGTATCATGAAACATTCCACGGAAAGACAGAGACTGAATAAAATCCAACAGGGACATATAAACCTTTCTTGTTATTTCTGTGTAACTGAAGCTTACATTCTGCCGCATAGAAACTAAGCTGGCTTTGTTGTAAGCAGGTGTTAAAGCCTCCGTGCCTCCTGGTGATTCCTCACCAGCCAAATCCGTTTTAGAAGAATCGTCCGGGACATTAAGTCTGCCAGAACGATTGTAGAGTGGCATCATCAGAAACATGTCGTCATACTTTCTGTCCGGAGAATCAGAAGAATTACTAAAATATGATTCTTTCTGGCTTAAGCTGCTTCTTGCCTGGCTCATTCCAAAACTAAAGGAGTTACCAGAGCTGCCGGCTGCGACCATGCCGCTTGATACCTTTTGTGAGTAGTGTCTTCTTGAAGACATACTCATGTTACTGTCTGCAATTATCATAAGTATACCCGCCTTTCATCTTCAGCAATGAACACGGTTATATATAATATCGGTTTAAGCACAGAATACTTAATAATAAAATGTCAACTAAAAACTTTTATAAAATAACTTTACAAAAGTACTGGAAATTCTTATTTAACTGTTGTAATATGATAGCAGAGAAATATCTGCATAAGCAGAAATAAATTATTGAGCCGTAAACTGGCAGAAAGAGGTCATATATGTGGACAGCAGATTTAGGAAATGGACGATACAAGAATCCAATACTTTACGCTGATTATTCAGATCCGGACGCAATCCGTGTCGGTGATGATTATTTTATGATATCATCAAGCTTTTCTAATGCTCCGGCTATGCCGTTGCTTCATTCTAAGGACCTTGTAAACTGGAAGGTTATTAACTACATTTTGGCTGAAGTTCCAGAATTCAGATATAGAAATCCAATTCATGGATGTGGAGTGTGGGCACCTGCAATAAGATATCATGAGGGTACATATTATGTGTGCTTCCCAATGCCGGATGAAGGAATATATATGACTACAGCAACAGACCCTTATGGTGAGTGGAGTAAGCCGGTGAACATAAGACCAGGCGCAGGCTGGATTGATCCATGCCCATTCTGGGATGAGGATGGAAAGGCATATCTTGTTGCAGGAGTTGCCAAGAGCCGTATCGGATACAAGAGTGTGCTTCATATGGTAGAGATGCAGCCAGATGGAATGGGGCTTATTGGTGAGGAAAAGATTATATTTGACGGTAACTTAAATGACCAGATTACAATAGAAGGGCCTAAGATGTATAAGCGAAACGGATGGTATTATATATTTGCACCGGCTGGCGGTGTTAAGACAGGCTGGCAGACAGTGTTAAGGTCGAAAAATGTGTTTGGACCATATGAGTATAAAGTGGTTATGAGACAGGGAGATTCGCCTGTCAATGGACCTCATCAGGGCGCATGGGTTGACACAGTTACAGGACAGGACTGGTTTATACATTTTCAGGATGTGTATGCAGCTGGCAGAATAACACATCTGCAGCCAATGAGCTGGGAAAATGACTGGCCTGTTATTGGAGTTAAGAAAGATGGCAATGATTACGGCGAGCCTGTGATGGAGTACGAAAAACCTGATGTCGGTGCAGTTTATGAGATATGTGAGCCAGATACTACAGACGAATTCACAGAAGATACTTTGGGACTGCAGTGGCAGTGGAATGCAAACCCTGATAGTGACTGGGCGCAGTTTGGCACTGATGAAAGTGGAAATGTGTCTGACAACGGTTCTTATATAAAGCTTAATGCAGTTGGCAGAGTATCAAACAGACCAATCGGTGATTACAGAAATCTTCTCATGCAGAAGTGGCCTGCACCGGAATTCAGTTGTGTTACTAAGATGAATATCAGCGGAATGTCTGATGGTGATAATGCCGGATTCATTCACATGGGAATGGATTATCTGGCAGCAGATGTGACTGTAAAAGATGGAAGGATGGAAGTGTATGCAGTAAAGGGTGTGCAGCAGTTTGATTGTGACCAGGCTTATACTAAAGAGACTAAAGAATTGCTTGCTTCATACGATAATCTTAAGGAAATATATTTCAGATATACAGTAAAAAAGACAGGAACTAAAGATTATGTTGAGGGAGGACTTCCTGTTAAGGAAGCACCTGTTGAGACAGTAACAATAGAGATAAGCACAGACGGAAAAGAATACACCAGCCCTGTTTCCGTTATTGCCAAAGCCGGAAGATGGGTTGGTGTAAAGAGCGGCGTATATGTATCGCACGATAATTCTGTCAAGAACGAAAACAAAGGCTTCGTGACAGTAGATTATGTAAGATATAGTTGTTAAATATTCTTAATGTTTTTCTTAGCCCATAGTTCAAGGGCTTTCGCATTATTGGAAATAAGGTCGAGGGATTCAAGTATCTGCTTGAATTCCTCCTGCTCTCCAATATCAACCTGACCATCAGCAGAGATATTGATAATAGAAGCACGCAGGTTTTCAATATCATTCAAAGAACCAAGCATTTTTAATGATAATCTGTCAAATGAATTAATCTCGACTTCCTTCATTGTAAGCCTTCCAATCGGACATTCGCTTGAGCAGTAATTGTAGCAGAGTTCAGGAGCGTTGTAGCATTTTGCCATAGATACAACCTCGTCTGCATAAGGTGTTACATTGCCGAGTTCAATTCTTGCGAGTCTTGTTCTGTCTATTCCTATAACATCAGAAGCTGCTTCACGGCTTTCAAATTCAGTATTTTTCTGTGCTGCAGAAAATCTTGCCTGATAATATCTGTTATCAGATGCTTTAGTTGCTTTCTTCATGGTTAATAATTCTCCCCTTGGTATATTTAATGAGTTAGTAAAATACATGGTCTCCAATAACGGTTCCGCCCACATCGACAGAACTGTCATATACATGAAAATATAATGCGTTAATATTGATATAACCGTTAAGCACATCAACGGCTGCCTGGGTGCAGGCTGCATTCGCACCTCTTGCTAGGACTATTGCAAATCGTCCGCTGGCAACAGGTGAAAACTGGTAAGGTGCATATATTACGCCACTTATGCTGTTGGCAAAGCGTGGGTCAGCAACTCTGTTGATAACAACACTTCCTACAGCACATTTGCCCTCATATGACTGGTTGCCGGCTTCACATTCAATAATTGCTGCGAGCATTGCAACATCTTCGGCAGTGTGATTCTTAAGAACATTGTTAAGAGCGTTCTGGTTAACCATAGCAGAGCCGGAAGATGAATTATTGCCTGTATTACCGGCGTTATTGACTTTGTCAGCCTCTTCCTGTGCTTTTTTTGTAGCTTCAAGAGCTTCCATTTCACGGCGCTGACGCTCTAACATTTCCTGTTCAATCTGTTTTTCGTATTCGAGTGCAAGTGCTTCTGCATCAGTAATGCTGTCACTTGTAGTGTCAAGCTCTGTCTGACACTGTGAGAGAAGCGCAGCAAAATTATCAGCTTCGCGGGAGGCATCATCTTTAAGAGTGACAAGTTCAGCCATTTCTTGTTCAAGCTTTGCCTGAGTTTCTTTAAGAGAAGCCAGGAGGTCACTTAATTCCTGCATCTTCTGGTGGTCATAATTAGAAATCTGCTGGATATATTCTGACTTGGATAAAAGGTCAGAAAGGCTTTCAGCTGACAGAAGCGTTGACAGAATAGTAGCATTATTATTCTCATACATAAACTGGATTCGGAGCTTCATGGCGGCATACTGCTGGTCAATCTCTGCCTGCATGCTTGCTATATCTTCATTAGAGCGGTCAATTTCAGTCTGCTTCGCATTAACTGCATCCTCAATAGAAGAAAGCTTCTCTCCGGAAGCAGACAGCTTCTCGTTAAGCTCCCCATAAGATGCATTGAGTTCACTCTGTTTATTCCTTAATTCTTCAAGCTGTTTATTAACAGCATCGAGGTCATCCTGTGTATCAGCCATCAACTGGTCAGGATAAGCAAAAAATGGAACAGCAGATGTAGCTGCCATAATCAAAGCAAGACCGGCGACTGTTAAATTCCGTAATTTAAATCTGATAAAGTATTTCACATAGACTCCTGATAATCATTATATTTTTATAAATAAAAAACAATATTAGTATAAAATGTGCTGGAATAAATTGCAAGCCAAGCTTTCCATGGTGTATATTAATTGAGGGTTACGGATTGGGAATTGGCCTTCATCCTTTGACTTGCGTACATGACGTTGCGGCATCTGACTATAGCATACGCTTTCAGGAATCCTGCGCTTAGTGTAACTAAATGCCGCTATCTACAAAGTTTATTACGGTGTGTCAAATCAAACGCGCTTCGCTTGAACGAGATTTGACGCACCGCCCTAATGTATATAGCGACATTAAGTTACACACAGCTCGGATTATTCAAGCGTATGCTATAGTCAGACACCGCAACTGATATACACAACATTTAAGATGCAGGCCAATTCCCAATCCGCAGCTCGCAATAAAATAAAAGGAGACTTAAATGCTTGAATTAAATGATATAAAAAAGGATTATGTGTCCGGTTCGACTACTGTGAGTGCACTTAAGGGCATTAATCTTAGGTTCAGGGATTGCGAGTTCGTGTCGATTCTTGGACAGTCCGGATGTGGTAAGACTACTATGCTTAATATTATAGGCGGACTTGATAAGTATACGAGCGGCGACCTTAAGATAAATGGAGTGTCAACTAAGAATTATAAGGACAGAGACTGGGATTTTTACAGAAATAATTCTATTGGTTTTGTGTTTCAGAGTTACAATCTGATTCCGCACCAGACAGTTTTATCTAATGTGGAGCTTGCACTTACGCTTTCAGGTGTATCTAAGACAGAGAGAAAGAGAAGAGCTATAGAGGCACTTGAGAAGGTTGGACTTGGTGAACAGATTCACAAGAAGCCTAATCAGATGTCAGGTGGACAGATGCAAAGGGTTGCTATTGCAAGAGCACTTGTAAATAATCCTGATATCCTGCTTGCTGATGAGCCTACAGGAGCGCTTGATACAGAGACAAGTATCCAGATTATGGAGCTTTTAAAGGAGATATCAAAGGACAGACTTATAATTATGGTAACTCATAATCCGGAGCTTGCCAAAAATTATTCTACAAGAATAGTCAGATTGTTGGATGGTGTGATAACTGATGACTCTGATCCATATACGTTAGAAGATATGGAAGCTGATATTAAGGCTAAAGAAGCTGCTAAGGTTAAGGCATCAGAGAAGAAGAATAAAAAGTCAGGGAAGAAGCAGAAAACATCTATGTCATTCTTTACAGCACTTTCACTTTCCTTTAATAACCTGATGACTAAGAAAACAAGAACGATTCTTACTGCATTTGCAGGAAGCATAGGAATAATCGGTATTGCAATGATTCTTTCTATCTCAAATGGTATCCAGTTATACATTGACAGGGTTCAGAGAGATACGCTTTCAAGCTATCCTATAACACTTCAGGCAGAGTCGATTGATATAAGCAGCATGGTTACAAGCATGACAGGCAATTCGGATTCAGCAGAGCATGAAGACAAGACTAAGATATATTCTAACGATATCATGGGTGATATGATTAATACCATGGTAAAGGAGGTTAAGAGCAATAACCTTTCAGAGTTTAAGAAATACATTGAAAACGGCGGCTCTGACATTAAGTCATATGTAAGTGATATCCAGTATTCATATGATGTTCCTCTTAACATTTATATGAAGGATACTTCTAACGGTGTTGAACAGTTAAATCCAAGCACAATGTTTGATTCGATATATGGTGAGGGTGCAACAAGTACATCTTCCGCAATGTCATCAGGCATGGGTATGGGGATGTTTTCTAACAGCAGTGTGTGGAACCAGCTTTTAGGAAACCAGCAGGTTCTTGATGAGCAGTATGATGTCCTCGCAGGACACTGGCCAGAGAATTACAACGAGGTTGTGCTTGTTACAGATAAGAATAACGAGGTTGATGATTATACACTTTACTCATTAGGACTTAAAGACCCTGAGGAAGTAAGAACACTCTTTAAGAAAATGATGGTTGGTGAATCATACGAAACAGAAAAGGATATAAGCTATACATTTGACGAGATACTTGATACAGAGTTTAAGCTTGTTATGCCTACGGACATGTATAAGTACAATGATGTGACCGGTACATGGGACGATTACAGCAAAGATGATAAGTATATGACAAATGTTGTAAATAACGGAACAGACATTAAAGTATGTGGAATAATCAGACCTAATGATGATGCAGTCAGTACTTCACTTTCAAGTGGAATCGGTTATACAGCAAAGCTTACTGAATACATTATCGAAGAAGTAAAAAACAGTGAGATAGCCAAGGCACAGCTTGCTGATACAAGCGTTGATGTATTTACAGGAGTTCCATTTGACAATGACAGGAATACAGAGATTACAATGGATGATGTAAATGCATATATGGCAACACTTTCACCAGAGGAAAGCGCTCAGATGCAGGCAATGACAAGTGGAATGAGCGATGATCAGATACTACAGCTTTTCTCAGCGTCACTAAAGGCTAGAACAACAGATGCAACATTAGACAGCAATAAGTCGAAGCTTGGAATTACAGACCTTGATACACCTTCACAGATAGATATATATGCAACTGATTTTGATTCTAAGGAGAAGGTTCAGAATATTATCAAGGATTACAATAAGCTGCAGCAGGACGATGGCAAGGAAGAAAATGTTATTAACTACACAGATTATGTTGGAATAATGATGTCATCAGTAAGTACAATTATTAATGCAATCTCTTATGTATTAATAGCATTTGTTGCAATATCGCTTATAGTTTCTTCAATAATGATAGGTATTATCACATACATTTCAGTACTTGAAAGAACTAAGGAAATTGGAGTATTAAGAAGTATTGGTGCTTCTAAGAAAGATGTTTCAAGAATATTCAATGCAGAGACACTTATTGAAGGTTTTGTCTCAGGCGCACTCGGCATTGTTGTAACTTTATTGTTGTGCATACCTGCAAATGCGTTGATTAAGCACCTTACAGACATTTCCAATGTTGCACAGCTTCCGGTTGCAGGAGGAGTAATACTTATAATAATAAGCATGTTCCTTACATTTATTGCCGGACTTATTCCAGCAAAGTTTGCAGCTAAAAAAGACCCTGTTGTGGCATTAAGAAGTGAATAATGTCTTTACTTTAAAACTTCACTGTGTTAAAATTTAAAAGTAATAAGCCAATGTTATTTTTGGAAAACCGGGGTGGATAATTATGAACAATAAGTTAAAGACACAGGCTGTTGAGCAGCTTTTTCAGGCAATATTAAGCCTTAAGGATTTAGATGAAGCATACGATTTCTTTGAGGATGTATGTACAATTAACGAGATTTTATCCCTGTCACAGAGATTTGAGGTTGCCAAGATGTTAAGAGAACACAGGACATATCTTGATATTGCAGAGAAGACAGGTGCGTCTACTGCGACAATCAGCAGGGTAAACCGTTCGCTTAATTATGGTAATGACGGGTATGACAGAGTATTTGAAAGACTTGGCATGCTTGAGAAAGAGTCAGAAGATAATAAGTAATATATGAAGCAATGTAAAAGGGAACTGTCAGTACTGGCAGTTCCCTTAATTTATATGGATTATTTCTTTTTGTCTGTTTTATCAGGCTTCTCAGGCTGCTTTGGCGCATGCTTGGCAGAGTAATCATCAATCAGACTTTCAATCATGTTCTTCTTCATGTATACATCAAAGCTTAAAAGGCATACAAGGCTGAAGAACTGTAAGAATTCTCTGTCATCATCATCCTTTACATCTGAAAATGCATTGCTTGCCTGTTCAGACTTTGCAAATATATCTTTAGATAATGGCCTTGCAAGAGAGGATTCCATTGAAAAAATCTCTTTATATATATAATCCAGATTCGGCTTGGAACCTTCATCAAAGAATTTCTCAGTGAGAGGATTGAGCATTTTCTGTATATCACTTATTGAGAGAATGTTCTTAAAGTAATAGATAAATGTAAGGATATATATATGCTCCTTAGAGTACTTTTTCTTAACTGGTGATGGCAGCAGATTGTTCTTGGCATAGTTGTTAATCATTGTTTTGGTTAATACTTTATCATCCGTGGTACGCTTTGTATCGTGAAGATGTTCATACATAAATGTTGTAACCTGATCCATGTACAGATTGATGTTAGGCACATCTCCGGGTTTTATATAGTTAAGAGCGGACATATCTTTAAGAATACCGCTCATAAGCTCTTTAATATCGTTGTTCATATGTTCCTCATTTCTTTAAAAATGCGTATTCATGAGAGAATACATTTATATTAATACTTAAGCTATATTATATAGTTTTTAAAACCACATTTCAAGTAGGAATAACATAGTGAACTTTTGCATAGTGTAATGTGCATAATATGATATTTTAATATTTGTAATAAAACGCTAAAATATGTCTCAAAGGAGCAAATCTTAGTGACTTTTTACTCCTGATATATTATAATGAAAAAGGTTTTTTAGAATTCTGGGAGACAGAATTCGGATGCACCAGAGGGTGATATGTGCCAGAAAGCGGCACAGGAATGGAGGATTATTATGGGTATTTTAACAAGATTCAAGGACATTATGAGCGCTAACATCAATGCACTTCTCGATAAGTGTGAAGATCCAGAGAAGATGATTGACCAGTACATGAGAAATCTTGAGAGCGACCTTGGAAAGGTTAAGGCAGAGACAGCTTCAGTTATGGCTGAGGAGACAAGATGTAAAAGAGAGCTTGATGAATGCACAGCAGATGTTGCCAAGTATCAGTCATATGCAGAAAAGGCTCTTAAGGCTGGCAATGAGGCAGATGCAAGAACATTCCTTGAGAAGAAGCAGCAGTTAGTTTCTAAGCAGGCTACATTACAGCAGACATATAATATTGCAGCAGACAATGCAGCTAAGATGCGTCAGATGCATGATAAGCTCTGCAAGGATATCCAGTCTCTTGAAGCAAGAAGAGATGCAGTTAAGGCTAAGGTTGCAGCAGCTAAGGCTCAGGAGAGAATCAACAAGGTTGGTTCAAGTGTTAACAGTGTTGGAACAAGCATGGATGCATTCGGTAAGATGGAGGCTAAGGCTAATAAGATGCTTGACGAGGCTAATGCAATGGCAGAGCTTAACCAGACACAGCTTGAGGCAGATGTTGACAGTCTTGCAGCTAAGTATGATGCAGAGCCGGCTAACACAGCAGTTGATGATGAATTAGCAGCACTTAAGGCTCAGATGGGCTTATAATTCAGAAGCACATTTATAATGAGATAAGCAATACATAGATAAGGAGAGGGAACATGGGATTATTCAAAGGGCAGTTTGCCAACGTAGTTGAATGGGAAGAGTACAGAGATGATATAATCTTCTGGAAATGGACCAACAGAGAAATCAAGAAAGGCAGTAAGCTGATTATCCGCGCCGGCCAGGATGCAATCTTTATGTACAATGGTAAGATTGAAGGCATTTTTAAGGACGAGGGAAGCTTTGATATTGAATCACAGATTATTCCATTCTTATCAACACTTAAAGGCTTTAAGTTTGGCTTCAACAGTGGAGTAAGAGCAGAAGTTTTATTTGTTAATACTAAGGAATTCACAGAAAAGTGGGGAACTAAGAATCCTATTCTTATTCCAACACAGGCACTTCCAGGTGGAATGCCAATAAGAGCTTTCGGTAACTTCTCATTTTCAGTATCTGATTACATTACGCTTATAGACAAGGTAGCAGGTGTAAAGCAGATGTACACTGTTGCAGATGTTAAGGAAAGAATATCAGCAGTTCTTGACCAGCTTCTTATGAAGTGGATTTCTAAAGAAGGCAAGGATATGTTTAATCTTCAGGCTAATGCTTATGATATCTCAGCGGGTATTAAGACAGACCTTGATATGGAGATGAGCAAGTTAGGAATCACAATAACAAGCTTTACTATCTCAAGCTTTTCTTATCCGGAAGAAGTACAGAAGATGACTAATAAGGCAGCTTCTCAGGCAATGGTTGGAGATATGAACAGATATACACAGATGGCTATGGCTGATAGTATCGGCAATTCAAGAGGCGGTTCGAATATTGCCAGTGATATGATGCAGCTCCAGATGGGAATGCAGGTTGGACAGCAGATGATGAATAACATGAATACTGCAATGAATAATAATGCAAATGTGTCAGGTGGCACAGCACCTAAGTTCTGTCCTAACTGTGGAACACCAACTAATGGTGCTAAGTTCTGTTCTAACTGTGGAACAAAGCTTGCATAATCTGACAATTAGTAATATGTGAATTTAATAAATAACAATCAGGGATGTTGTCATATTGGCTTGGCAACATCCCGTTGTTTTTGTATAATGTGGTAGTTGGCAGAAATAAGGTGGATATAGATTTCACATTTGTATGAAGGTGGATATATGAGATTAGAAGATTTGAATGACAGCCAGAAAAGGGCAGTTAAATATACAGATGGCGCGCTGCTTATTATTGCCGGGGCAGGCTCTGGAAAGACGCGTGTGCTTACGAACAGAATTGCATATTTAATAGAAGAATGCGGAGTAGACCCATATAATATTATGGCAATTACATTTACTAATAAAGCTGCAAGAGAGATGAAAGAACGAGTTGAGACTACTGTGGCACAGGGTGCAGGGGCTGTATGGGTAAGTACATTCCACTCAACATGTGTGAGAATTTTAAGAAGATACATAGACAGAATTGGATATGATAATAACTTTACAATATATGATACGGACGACCAGAAGTCTGTTATCAAGGATATATGTAAGAAGATGAATATAGATACGAAGATGCTTAAAGAGCGGGCTATTATGAGTAAGATTTCATCTGCTAAAGATGAATTAAAGACTCCTGATGAGTTCGAGCTTGAGGCGGGCAACGACTATAACCTTAGAAGAATTGCGGGCGTATACAGAGAATATCAGAAGACGCTTAAGCTTAATAATGCGCTTGATTTTGATGATCTGATATTCAAGACGGTTGAGCTGTTCCAGAGTGATACAGAGGTGCTTGAGCATTATCAGGACAGATTCAGATATATAATGGTAGATGAGTATCAGGATACTAATACATCACAGTTTAAGCTGGTTGCAATGCTTGCGGCAAAGTATGGCAATATATGTGTGGTTGGCGATGATGACCAGTCTATATATAAGTTCCGTGGAGCAAACATTTATAATATTCTTAACTTTGAAAATGTGTTTACAGGCGCTAAGGTTATAAAGCTTGAGCAGAATTACCGTTCAACGCAGACTATTCTTAATGCTGCAAATGCTGTGATAAGTAATAATGTCGGCAGAAAGAGCAAGTCACTCTGGACAGACAACGGAGAGGGTGAGAAGGTCAATTATACTCTGTATGAGAACGGATATGATGAGGCAGAAGGCGTTGCGAGTGGTATTGCAGAGTATGTAAGGGATGGCTGGAATTATAATGATGTTGCCATTCTTTACAGAACTAATGCACAGTCAAGAGCCCTGGAAGAAAAGCTGATGATTCACAACATTCCATATAAGATATATGGCGGACAGAATTTCTATCAGCGAAAGGAAATCAAAGATATTCTTGCTTATCTTAAAACTATTGATAATGGTCTTGATGGTCAGGCGGTTAAGCGAATTATAAATGTTCCGAAGAGGGGAATTGGTAATACTACGATTGACAGATTGCAGGAATATGCAGATTTTAATGATATTACTTTCTGGGAAGCACTTGTCAATGCAAAGGATATTGACACAATAAAGAATGCGGCACTTTCTAAGTTAGAGCCATTTGTTGACCTTATTGGAAGACTGCGTGCCAAGGAAGAATTCATGTCATTAAAGGAGCTTGCTGAGGCTGTAATTGAGGATACAGGATATATCGAGAGTCTTTCACAGAATGAAACAGTGGAAGAGGTTGAGGCAAGACGCGAGAATCTGGATGAATTCATTAATAAGGTTGTAAGCTATGAGGAGGGCTGTAAGGAAGCAGGTGAAGAGCCTACACTTTCAGGACTGCTTGAAGAAGTTGCATTAATAGCGGATATTGATAATCTGGATGAGTCAGAGCCTCATGTAATGCTGATGACACTGCATAGTGCGAAAGGTCTGGAATTCCCAATCGTGTATATGACAGGAATGGAGGATGGACTTTTTCCAAGCTATATGACAATTGTGTCAGATGATTCAACTGAGATTGAGGAAGAGAGAAGACTGTGTTATGTAGGAATAACAAGAGCAGAGAAAATACTTAATCTTACAAGTGCCAAGTCGCGTATGGTGCGTGGTGAAACACAGATGAATAAGGTTTCAAGATTCATTAATGAAATTCCTAAGGAATATATGCACATAGAAAACAATTCCAGTGGGTATGCTAAAGGCAGGATTGCATATGGCGGTACATCAGATGAGCCGGATACAAAAGGCATTAACATGCGTGCAACAGCCAGATCAATTCTTAGCAGCTACGGAAGCGGCACACCAGGCGGAAGGGCAGCAGGAACATATAGCTCAAGAAAGGTTAAGATAAATGGTGGTTCTAATCCGGGATTTGGAAAAGACCCTATGGAATTATTTGACCTTAAGAAACCAGAAAAGAGAAAGACTCCGGCAGATTCTGTAAGAAGTGCTTATGCAGGAGTGCCTACACGAAGCGGCTTATCTTCAAGAAATGTAATAGGTGCTGCAAGAGGTGCAGATATAAGTGCAAAATCTTCAGGCGGACTTGGCTACAGTGTTGGTGATATGGTGAGCCATGTGAAATTCGGCGAAGGAAAGGTACTTGCTATAGAGGATTCAGCAAGAGACTATATGGTAACAGTTGAATTTGCAGAGTACGGACAGAAGAAAATGTTGGCAGGATTTGCCAGACTTAAAAAACTATAATGACAAATGTTTAACGCTATGCTATAATACATTTATTAAATCCGTGGTATGAAAGGAGATATTGTTATGAGTAAAGAAAAATTAGATGAGCTTATCGCAGCTACTAAATTAGGAGAACTTATTAGCAAGAAGGAAGATGAAGATAAGAAATGCTGCAAGAAGTGCAGCACAATTATCATAGCTGTTCTTGCTATCGTTGGTGCAGTTGCAGCAGTTGCTGGTATCGCTTATGCTGTATACAGATATTTTACACCAGATTATTTAGATGACTTCGATGATGAAGATTTCGAAGACGAAGATTTTGACGATGATTTCGAGGATGAAGACATCGAGAAGTAATGTAATAAGTGCGATATGATTGAAAGCCACAGCCGGCTAAGATATGTCCATTAGGATATATCAGAGGTTGTGGCTTTTTTATTGCATAATATTTAATTATTTCTTAATTGACATAGGGGTGTAATCAGTGTTATATTACTCAACCCTGTTATAAAGCAAAATTTAAGGGGAGGAAAGGAAAGCAGGAATTTATGACATTTTATCAGGAGTTACAGTTAAGCTCGGCTGGTTCAAAACAGCTTATCAAGAACACACAGGATTCTAAAGAGAAAAGAAGACATATTCTTATATATAATTTTAAGGTGTATCTTGTTATGATATTCTGCGTCGCAGTAGTTACAGTATTCAGTAAGCTGCTGGGGAATAATAACAGCGTTGTCGGAGTTACAGTGCTTCTTGCGGTGCTGGTATTAAGACAGGCGGATTTTGGAATTAAGACATCACATGGATTGATTTCGATAATGGGAATATATGCGATATTGATAGCAGGACCGAGGGTTTCCAATATGGTACCGCCAGTTGCTGCATTTGTAATAAATATTGTGTGTATTATGCTTCTTATGATAATGGGATGTCACAATGTAATTATGTATAATCATTCAACATTTGTTCTTGGGTATCTTTTGCTACAGGGATATGATGTCACAGGCCATGAATATATGATGAGAGTTGTGGGACTGCTTGCCGGGATGTTAGTATGCATGATTATTTTCTATAAGAATCAGAGGAACAGACCATATAGAAGAACATTTTGGGATTTGTTTAAGGAATTTAATATTAATTCAGCAAGGACAAGATGGTACATTAAGCTTACATTTATCGTATCAAGCGCTATGCTGATTGTTTCACTGATGGGACTGCCTAGGGCAATGTGGATTGGAATTGCGTGCATGTCAGTGTGTCTGCCGTTTTCTAAAGATGTTGATAAGAGAATTGGAAACAGGGCATTGTTTAATGTTGTTGGATGTGCGATTTTTGCAGTGATGTATATAGTTCTGCCAGAATCAATGTATCCGTATATAGGCATGATAGGTGGTATCGGAGTCGGATATTCCGCTGGTTATGCATGGCAGACGGCTTTTAATACATTTGGTGCATTATCAATTGCGGCGGGACTTTTTGGAATGCCTTATGCAGTTGCATTACGTATAGGAATGAATGCTGCCGGGGCTGCTTATACATGGCTGTGTGACAAGGTACTTGAAAGAATACATTCTGCAGTGCAGGCAAAGAATGCCAGCGTGGTGGAGTAAATGTGACTACTATACTTTAGCACATTTTTCTGATAAAATTATATAAGGTATGCCGTTATGTGAATAAGTGCTGCCAGAAACTATTAATATGTTAATAACAGGCACAATTCATGTGCGGAATGGAGTATAGATTGAAAAAAGGAAGCGTATACGAAGGTAAAGTTGAAAAGGTTGATTTCCCTAACAAGGCGACAGTGTGGGTGACAGATGAGGACGGACAGAAGGAAAAGGCAATCGTCAAGAACGCAATTCCTGGACAGACTGTCAGATTCTGCGTGAATAAGAAAAGAAAAGGACACTGCGAAGGCAGACTTATGGAAGTTGTTGAGAAGAGTCCGCTTGAAACCAACCCGGCATGTCCACATTTTGGCAAATGCGGTGGCTGCACTTACCAGACAGTAGCTTACGAAGAACAGTTAAAGATTAAGAGCGCACAGGTGGAAAAGCTTCTTAGCGAAGTTGTTTCAGGTGAGCTTCCATTTGAGGGGATAATCGGAAGTCCGGTTACAGAAGAATACCGTAATAAGATGGAATTTTCATTTGGCGATGAGTACAAGGACGGACCTCTTGCACTCGGACTTCACAAACGAAACAGCATGTATGATATTGTTCCAGTTACAGAATGTAAGATTATTGATGAGGATTACAGAAAGATTCTCACATGCGTTCAGGATTATGCAATAGAGAAGGAGCTTCCTTTCCAGCATAAGTTAAGCCACGAGGGGTATCTGCGTCATCTTCTTGTAAGAAAGTCAGTAAAGACAGGACAGATTCTTGTTGATATCGTAACAACGACTCAGATTGAGCATGATTTCACAGAGCTTGTAAACCGCCTGACATCAATTGAATATAAGGGCACTCTTACAGGTGTTCTCCATACATTTAACGACAGCCTTGCAGATGCAGTAATTAACGAGAAAACTGAGCTTCTGTATGGTCAGGATTATATTGAAGAGGAGCTTCTGGGCTTACGTTTCAAGATAACTCCGTTCTCATTCTTCCAGACTAATTCTCTTGGAGCGGAAGTGCTTTACTCTAAGGCACGTGAGTATGTGCTTTCTGGCGGATTTGGAGATGTGGCTGGCAGCAAGCCGGTTATATATGACCTGTATACAGGTACTGGTACGATTGCACAGATGTTATCTCCGGTTGCCAGCAAGGTTATCGGTGTTGAGATTGTTGCGGAAGCTGTTGAGGCTGCCAAGAAGAATGCAGCTCAGAACGGTCTTACTAACTGTGAGTTCATTGCAGATGATGTCTTAAAGGCACTTGATAATATTGAGATTAAGCCTGATTTCATCGTACTTGACCCACCTCGTGACGGAATCCACCCTAAGGCACTTGAAAAGATTATTGATTACGGTGTTGACAGAATGGTGTACATTTCCTGCAAGCCTACTTCGCTTGCAAGAGACCTTGTTACTTTGCAGGAGAGAGGGTATAAGGTGGAGAAGTGTTGCTGTGTGGATATGTTTCCTAATACGGGGCATGTGGAGACGGTTGTCAAATTGTCCCTCAAAACAAATCAACCTAAGATTGAGGTAACAATGTCCGCAGGAGAAGGTGGAGTATATTAAGGATGCGTTGCGGTATTACAAGTTAATGTAGAAATAGGTTATTAAGATTTTTTTGATATTTAATATTAAATTACTTGATAAATTTAGAAGGCACGAAAGGATAAAAATATGAATGTAGAGTTTTTTTTGGCGATATATGTAATACTTATTATAATTGCAATAATATTGGAAGTATATTTGTTGGCAAATGATAAATATAGATATGTCAGAGTATCAATAAATCATTTATCAACAGTATTACAAAGAAATAAAAATATAGATACGATAAATTTAATGGCAAAAGAATTGAATAGATTATATATTGAGTATGTAAGAGAATATGCTAAATTTAAAAAATTTTATCCGAATATCATAGTATGGTTGGATGCGATTATTTTTAGATTAGATACATATAAAAAAATATCGCAGATACTTATAGATAAAAGTTCAATAATAAAAGACGCTAGAGATTTACTGGAAAAAGAAAGACCATTTTATCAATGTAATGAATATCAACAAGAAATTTTGAATGATGTAACCAAATTAAAAAATGAAGATAATAGTATCGTAGTAAAAAATATATTAGATAGAATTATTACTGAATTTAATAGGCAGAATTATGATAATACCAGAAATCGTATATTGAATTCTGTTTCATTAATAATAGGTATTACTGGAATTTTAGTATCTGTGATTTTGGCATGTGTTCCATAAAAACTGATTTTGGAATATTTTAAAACTTTTAAGTATTGACACTGCTTCGCCCCTGACGATAAATCAAGGGTTGGAGTGGTGTCATTTCTTATATTCATAAGTATTAACCATGAGGGCTAGAAATAGTCTTCTTTTTTTATGCCTAAAAGGCGGAAAGGAGTTTTTATGATTTACGGTTATGGTAGAGTAAGTACAAAAGGACAGGCGAAAGACGGTAATAGCCTGGAGGCACAGGAACGATTATTGAAGGAACATGGAGCAGAAGAAATTTATATGGATTCATTTACTGGTACGAAAATGAACAGACCAGAGTTTAATAAATTACTGGAGCTCCTACAGGATGGAGATACTCTGGTTGTTGCTAAACTTGATAGATTCGCCAGAAGTGTATCGCAGGCATCGGATTTAATTACTGACCTAATTGATAAAGGTGTCCGTGTTGATGTTTGCAATCTTGGTGTTCTTGATAATTCCAGTATGAGTACACTGATGCGAAATATTCTTTTATCATTCGCTCAGTTTGAAAGAGATATGATTGTGGAACGTCCGCAGGAAGGTAAAGCGATAGCCAGACAGAATCCAGAATTTAGAGAGGGTCGTCCGAAGAAATATAGTAAGGCACAGATAAGTCACGCTGTTGAGCTTCTTGATATTTATTCATATAAGCAGGTGGAGGCTATGACTGGAATTAGTAAGAGTACCTTGATGAGAGAGAAAAGAAAGAAAATATCGCCAGTATAGAGTAAAAAATATGAAAAATTGCAGACCGAACCTGGCTGTTTATTATAAGGTGCAATCGTAGATTGTAACCCAGATATGTCTATATATGTGGAAGCACATGATTTTTACTATGATGATGATAAAAATGCAGAGCGTAAACGCAGGGATATGAATAAGATTTATGAAGAAATTTACAGTATCGAAGACCAGATTATAGACTGTGAAATGCGAAAAGCATCGGCAGAGCAGAATACACTAACCAAAGATAATGTGTATAAAATGTTGTTGGTATTTGATAAGATTTTTGATAAAATGAATGATGCAGACAAACGTAAGTTGATTGAAAGTATGATATTGGAAGTACAGCTTCATCCAAAGGAAACATGGGAAGAAGGAAAGAATCCAATAAAAGAGATAAAATACGCATTTTCAGTCAGTGATGAGGTTATGGATGCTTTAAGGGAAAATGTGGCATCCGTTGAGACGGTGTGTCTGCTAACGAAGAAAGCCTCAGTTTAAGCAGGTTAGTAATAATTCGCGGACGTTTGGGTGAATTAAGATACCCAGACGTCCGCGAATTATATTATGGAAAGGATTGAGAGAATGAGAAATCAATTGTTGTGCTTGAGAATGTCTTGCGATAACATTAAGTGCTTTCATTTACACATTGTGTAATGGTAATTTGTGTGATATAATATACACAAAGTGTAAATTGGAGGTAATAACTTATGGAACAACTAAACGAATGTCAAATTGAAATAAAAAAATTGCGTGAATCTACAGGGATGAATCGTAAGGAATTCTGTGAGTGTTTTGATATCCCTTACAGAACAGTTACAGAATGGGAAAGAGGGAATCGCAATGCACCGGATTATGTCCTTAGACTTTTAGCATATTATATTCGAATGGAAAATATGGTGAAAGAAAAGGAGAAGTATGGCGAAGAATAGAATTATAACAGTAAAAGATATCCCTATTACAGTGTAAGAAGCAGATATTGATTACTACAGATGATATTCGTAGTAAAGTGTACAAGACTTATGATAAAATAGATGAACTGATAAAGAAAGATGTAGGCATTTTGAGAAAATACTTATTGCAGTAGGAGTTTAAGGAGGCACTTAATGAAAGGTTCAGAATGTAGATTAATAGAATATATGGAAGGTTCAAAGAAGCGTTTTATTATTCCTGTCTATCAGCGCAACTATGATTGGAAGACGGAAAATTGTAAGCAGCTTTACGATGACCTTGAAGAGGTAATAAAAAACAATAGAAGAAGTCATTTTTTTGGAAGTCTTGTGTCTGTTTATGAACCTTCTGGAAGAAATACTGAGTTCCTTGTAATTGACGGACAACAGCGATTAACAACTGTATCATTGCTGCTTTTGGCAATGTATAATTTGATATCCAGTGGCATCATTGTACCGGAAGATGCATCGCTTGGAAAGCAGATTTATGAAGACTTTCTTGTAGATAAATATCAAACACAGGATACTCGTATAAAATTGAAGTCAGTTAAAAATGACAAGAAAGCATTTGCAAAGCTCTTTGATAGTGCAGATGAGCATATCAGAGAATCAAATCTGACGATAAATTACAATTATTTTTATGACAGAATCCAGAAGCAGGAAATCACAATTGACCAGCTTTTTGATGCTATATGTAGGTTAGAAATAATCAATATTACTTTGAACAACGAGGATAATCCGCAGCTTATTTTTGAGAGTCTTAATTCTACAGGTCTTGATCTGAGTGAAGGTGATAAAATAAGGAACTTTATTTTGATGGGGCTCCCGGCAAAAGAGCAAGATGAGTATTATGAAAAGTACTGGAATCGCATTGAGGAATGTACAAAATACGATGTAAGTTCATTTGTAAGAGATTATCTTAGTGTTAAGCAGCTTACGATTCCATCACAGAAGAAGATTTATATTAGTTTTAAGGAGTATGTGGAGATATCTTCATTTGGAGCGGAAGAACTACTTATAGATTTGCTTGCTTATGCAAAACGATATGAAATCTTGTTAAATGGAAATACAAAGAATAAGGCATTGGATTCTTGTATTAATAGATTGAATCGATTGGAAACAACAGTAACCAGACCGTTCTTTCTTGAAGTATTGCGTTTACATAATGAAGGTAAATTGGACATTTCTCAAGTAACAGATGTTTTTATGATTACAGAAACCTATCTGTTCAGAAGAACTATTTGTGACCTACCTACAAATGCTCTGAATAAAATATTTTTGATGCTTCATCGAGAAATTATCAGATATGATGGTACTGAAGCAGATTATGTAGAAAAGTTCAAGTATGCACTTCTTTCAAAAAAAGAAAGGGCTCGTTTCCCGGATGATGATGAATTTGCTACACAATTTACAGAGAGACAAGTTTATCAGATGAATAGCAAAAATAAGATTTATATTTTAGAGCGTTTAGAGAATTATGGTACTGCAGAAGATAAAGATGTATACAGTCATTGTGATGATGGGACATATTCTATTGAACATATCATGCCACAGCATTTAACTCCAACATGGGTAAAGGCATTAGGGGATGATTATGAGCAGATTCATGAAACTTGGTTACATAGAATTGCAAATCTTACATTGACTGCTTATAACTCAAAATATAGCAATAGTAGTTTTGAAGAAAAGAAAACTATGAAAAATGGTTTCGAAGATAGTGGTATTCGTATGAACACCTATATTGCAAGGAAAGAAAAGTGGACACTGGCAGAATTAGAAGAGCGTAATCAGTACCTTAAGGGACGTGCTCTTGAAATATGGTTAACTCCATCAACTGAATTTAAACCAGAGGAAAAACAACTTGACTCATATACGCTTGATGATGATGTTAATTTAAGTGGAAGATTGATTGCACGATTTAGCTATAAGAATACAGAACAGCCAGTAACGAGCTGGGTAGAAATGTTCCAGAAAGTGCTACAGATTCTATATGCTGAAGATAAAAATATTATTACAAAACTTGCAGCATCTAAAGAAGATAATATTGCATTACATTTCAGCATGAATGAGGCTGATTTTACTAAGAGTGCAGAGATAGGTGATGGTATTTATGTGTGGACAAAGACAAGTACACAGAGCAAATTATCTGTATTGAGTAGAGTGTTCAAGTTGTATGACGCTGACCCAACTGATTTAGTATTCTATCTTCGTGATGAAAATGAAGGTGTTGAAGATGAATCTGGCACAAGATATGAACTTCGCAGAAAATATTGGACATATGCTTTAGATTATATAAAGAAGGCTCACGAAGAAGGTGGTTCATTTTCCAATGTTAATACATCGAAAGAAAACTGGATTAATGGCTTTTTTGGAATCAGTGGATTTAGTTTGTGTTGCGTAGCAAATTATGATTCTGCAAGAGTTGAGTTGTATTTTGGCAAAGCAAAGAAAGAAGATAATAAGAAAGCATTTGATGCTGTAATTCTTCATAAGGATGCAATTGAAAAATCATTAGGAGTGAAATTGATTTGGAACCGAGGAGATGATATTAAATCGTCGAAGATTTCTTATCAAATTAATGATGTCAGCATTGAAAATGAAACAGACTGGCTTCAGATGGCAAAATTCCATGCTCATTGGAGTAAGAAATTCTATGATGTTATAGTGCCATATTTACAATAAATGTATTTTGATAATCTGGATTTTAACCGTGTGTAATTCGAGGCGATTAGAGGGGAGCTAGGATTAATCTGTCGACTGTTTCGGCACTTTCTGGAAACGATGTGTAAATTGAATAAAGAAAAAATTAAAGCATATTTATATCAAACAATTATCTGATAGTGTGGTCAGATAATTAAAAGGGGGATTTTGTTTGAAAAAGAAAAAAGATGAAGTAACAATCCGTTCCAGCGCAGCAGAATATCTGACATATGTTGCTTCTGTTGGTGAACAGCAGGATAGTGTTGAAATGCGCTACGAGGATGAGAATATATGGCTGACACAGAAGATGATGGCTACATTATATGATGTGGATGTTCGTACAGTAAATGAACACATTAAAAAGATTTATTTAGATTCAGAACTTGAGGAAGATTCAACTATCCGGAATTTCCGGATAGTTCAAACGGAAGGTTCCCGTCAGGTAACACGTGATACCAAGCATTATAATCTTCAAATGATTATTGCTGTAGGTTTTAAGGTCAATTCAGAGCGTGCAGTACAGTTCCGTAAATGGGTGAATAAGATTGCAAAAGATTACACCATCAAAGGTTGGGTCATGGACGATGAAAGGTTAAAAAGAGGAACTTATCTGACAGAAAAGTACTTTGACGAGCAGTTAGAGCGCATTCGCGAAATAAGAGCAAGTGAAAGAAAGTTTTATCAGAAAATTACAGATCTTTATGCTACTGCAATAGATTATGATAAAGATTCAGCTGCAACGAAGAGATTTTATGCTACTGTTCAGAATAAAATGCATTATGCGGTTCATGGACATACGGCATCAGAGCTGATTGTAGAAAGAGCAGACCATACCAAAGAACATATGGGATTAACAACATGGGCAGATGCTCCAGATGGTAAGATTAAGAAAAGCGATGTTACAATTGCTAAAAACTATTTAAGTCAAGATGAAATGAAACAATTAAATCGTATGGTTACTGCGTATTTAGATTTCGCTGAAAATATGACACTGAGGCATATCCCATTGACTATGGAGGATTGGGAAAAGCGTCTTAATAGTTTTATTGAAATGTTTGATTATGGGATTTTGCAGGATTCAGGAAAGGTGTCTGCTGAGATTGCAAAGCTTCATGCTGAGACTGAGTTTGAGAAATATCGAGTTGTTCAGGACAGATTGTTTATGTCTGATTTTGATAAGTATATGTTAGAGTTGGAAGAAAACGCAAAGAAATAGGAACCAGATTCCAGGTCGATACGGTGAAATCCAGGATATGTTATTCAGAACTGGTTGCGCAATAAAAACACTATAGCGTTCATAGGTCTATGGGAATCCATTCACAATCCTAATTTTAATTGTATCGAATTCGAGGCAATTAAAGGTGAAGCAGGAACTAATAGTTTTGTATTGACCCCTAAAAGATGGGTTGAATCAACAAATGCAATAGGGATTGTTACAAAAGGTGGTAGATATGCGGCTACATATGCACATAAGGATATAGCATTTGAATTTGCATCATGGATTTCACCAGAATTTAAGTTATATATAATTGAAGACTATCAACGTCTGAAAGAAGGCGAGAATGCCAGATTATCTTTAAGGTGGAATCTTAATCGTGAAATTTCAAAGTTGAATTACAGAGTTCACACAGATTCGATAAAAGAAAATCTTATTCCACCGGTACTTACACCGCAGCAGATCTCGTATACTTATGCAAGCGAAGCAGATTTACTAAATACGGTATTATTTGGTAAGACAGCGAAAGAGTGGCGTGACAGTAACCCGAATGAAAAAGGGAATATTAGAGATAGTGCAACAATCTATCAGTTACTTGTGTTAGCTAATATGGAAAGCTATAATGCTATTTTGATTAAGCAAGGAAAAATCCAAGCGGATAGAATGCATTTATTGCATGAGCTGGCAGTACAACAGATGACGACACTTAGCAGTTTGGAATTAAGTAATCTTCCGGGGATTGAGAAGAAATAGCACATAATGTTTGCACAAACATGAGTATAAGGTATTTGTAAATATTATAACGCAAAACACACAAGTGTTTTGATGCTTGATATGATAAAATAGTAAAGAGGAAGAAGTAACATTCAGTTCCAGTACAATAGTGATTAATTAGAGGGGTTTAACATGAAGTATCACTCTGGATATTCCGCAGGATATTAATCGGGATTTCCCTACAAAAATTTTTAAATCTTTCAAGGCGACATAACTGATGGTGTGGATGTTCGTACAGTAAATGAACACATTAAAAAGATTTATTTAGATTCAGAGCTTGAGAAAGATTCAACTATTCGGAATTTCCGGATAGTTCAAGCGGAAGATTCTCGTTAGGTTACATGTGATACCAAACATTATAATCTTCAAATGATTATTGCAGTCGGATTTAATGTGAATAATGAGCGCGCAGATGACAGAGAGATTCTTCAGGAGGCAAGGAAAATTATAGCGGAGATTACCAAGACAAAAGCTGAAATGAACTTTATAATCAGGATTTTAACCGTGTGCAATTCGAGGCGGTTAGAAGTGAGACAGGATTAAATAGAGTTATTCGAAAAATTCGAATAACTGCTACTGATTAAAAGGTTATTTAACAAATATAAAAAAGGAGTCAATGCATGGAACTTCATCTGATATATGCATCGCAAATTAGTTTTTATATTGAATAATTAGAACAAGGCTGAATGCTCACATAGGAGTATTCAGCCTGATTATTTATCATAGAAGATTGTATTTACTAACATTTACTCACAATTTATTTTGACTTGTCCATTATATGTTCCAATACGCCAATACTTTTAATAAAATCCTTCTCAACAGGAGAGAGCTTATCTTCAAGACGATTCTTGTATTTATTATATTCTGCATGAGCTTTTTCAATGGCTTGTTTATGGCTGATATGACCGCTGCTGGTAAGAATATTTCGGCGTGTCATTTTGAGGTAATCGTCTATGGTTTCAAGCCAGTCTTTCATATACATAGGCTCCTGGTTAAGGGCGTGTACTTCTGCAATATCAAGGTATGCAGTAACAATCTTATTAAGAGCATCCAGCTCTTGCTCAGTAAGATAATTTTTAGCAATTTCAACATCTGAACGATGAATTTCATCATGTTCCCATGAGGTGAGTCCCATATTTTCTTTTTCCGCATCTGCACGTTCAAAGATAACTTCCGCAGCAGTATGTTTGTGAGCGGCCCAGTGCATTTTATTCTGTACCTGCTTAAAGAAGAGAATAGAACTTTCTGCACGAGGATCATAGTCTATGCTGGTTGCATAGATTTCCAGTACTTTTCGCCAGAAAACTTTCTCAGAGGAACGGATATCTCTGATACGGGCAAGCAATTCATCAAAGTAGTTTCCACCACCTAATCGTTTGAGTCTGTCATCATCTAGGGCAAATCCTTTTTTCATATATTCTTTTAAAATTCCCATAGCCCATATACGAAATTGTGTTCCACGAAGAGATTTTACACGGTATCCGACAGAGATAATGACATCAAGGTTATAATAATCAATATTTCTTTCTACAGTACGTGTTCCTTCGGTTTGAACTGTTGCAAATTTTGCAACAGTTGATGATTGAACTAATTCTCCCTCTTGAAATATATTTTTTATGTGTCTGGAAATGGTTGATTTGTCTCTCTGAAACAGTTCTGCCATCTGGTCTAAAGAAAGCCATACAGTATCTTCATCAAAGGTAGTTTCTATCTTTGTTAATCCATCTTCTGTTGTGTACATAATAATGCTTGATTTATTCATATAATCGGACCTCCTATATTGAGTTGTTATTATAAGGTTTCTTTCTTCTATGTAAGTAATGCTCTGCTATTTTTAAATATTATAGCACAAAACAAACAAATGTTCTATACTTTATACAATCAAAAATAACATACCCGTCACAATTTCCGCACCTTCCCACCTTCAAATGAACTATATCCAGTTGGGTTCTTGCGGAATTCAGACGGTGATATACCTAAGCATTTCGTGAACTGGCGGTTAAAGTACGAGCCGTATTTGAAGCCGCATTGACTGGAGATTTCTTCGATTTTAAGGTTGGTATTGGATAGCAGCTCCTGCGCAATCTTTAAGCGGTAGTGCAGCAGATATTCTATGCAGGTACAGTTTAGCTGCTGTTTAAAGCGCTGGTTTAATGTAGTGCGGTTAAGGTGAACGAGTTCGCACAGGGAATTTAAGGTAATATCATTCTGGTAATTGGCATGAATATAGTCTGTACATATTGTTACAGGGTTAGTATTTTCAGACAATTCGTAGAATTTTAATTTGCGCTGGTCGACATAGATATCATATATGCAGTTTATCGTCTGACGCAGCATTCTCCTTATGCGGCAGGTCCAGTAATCGTCACTCTGCGCATAGGTTTCAGCACCAATCATCAGCATTAATTCATTAATGTGAATATACTGCTGTGGTGTTAAATGAAATATTCCCTGAAAATTTCCAGAATGTCTGGTAAACATGTAAAGCATATTTCTTTCATAAACATATTTCTCATCAATACTGATGTCGTCATCAAGATTTTCAAATCTAAGGCATGCTTTAATATACCAGGGATCAAAATGAAACGCCTTGGCGCTTAAATGTGTCTTTTCTATACATTGAAACTTATCATATTGTGAAATGCAAAGCACAGCAGGAGCATTCACAGCCTGAAAATGTTCATTTATCTTGATAGTTGTACTGCCACACGAAATCATAATGATAGTACATCTCTTTTCTACAGGAAGCTTATCTAATGTATTATAGAAATCAAATTCAATTGGAATCTCTCTCTTTTTATGTCTGTCCGTCTGTGGCATGTTATCCCTCATTTCTGTAAATGTTTTAATAATTAATTATACACTATCTGCAAATATGGATTGCAAATAGTATAAAAAACCACTGCATAAATGCCATTGTTAGCACATTTTACACAAGTTATACTTGCATATAGTATATATAAAGGAGTGGAAAATGTCTATATGGGAAAATTATTAAAGTACAGCAAAAAGTATTGGATACAGATTACACTTGCCTCAGTATCAAGTGTGACGGCGTCTGTGTCTACGGTAATGATTATTGATATTTTAAAGCAGATAATAGACCAGATTGCCGGTGGTACGCTTAAGCAGACGATTCATTTTATTGTAATTAAAATGCTGATTGTAATATGCACAGGAATTGTGTCTAATTATATGGTTGTTGCGATGACTGGCTTTGTTGGAGCAGGTTTGCTGCAGGATCTTAGAAATGATGCGGTAAATGCGCTGATGAAGGCATCACCTGAATACATCAATAAATGTAATTATGGTGACATGATGGAGCGCATTACTGAGGATATTGAGGGATTGGCAGGGTTCATGTCGGGATATTTCAAGGATTGTTTATATGTGCCGGTTATTACGATTGTATATTCAGTATATTTATTTTTAATGAATCCGCCATTGGCGGCAATATGTCTGATGCCACTTGCAATTATAGTTCCAATCAATATAAAGCTTTTAAAACCAATAAAATTGCGCCAGCACCAGTATGCAAGGGAGCTGGGGCAGACTAACAATAATATAGAAGAAGCATTTGCAGGAGCAGAAGTTGTCAAATCATACAATCTTCAGAAATGTATGATGAACCGGTATGAAAAAGCACTTTACAAAACATTTGTGACATCTGATAAAACTGATCTGGCACAGTATAATCTTGAACCGCTTTCAATGGCAATTCAGGAGATTCCGTTGGCACTTGCAATATGTGTCGGAGGTGTATTTGTATTCAGAAATGTAATTACAATTGGCGTGTTAATCGCTTATATGAGCATAATTAAGAAACTAATTGACCCATTGTCATACACATATCAGTTGGTTGTGCGTTTTCAGACAGCACTTGTGTCAGTTTCGAGAGTGTTTGAAATAATTGAAATCCAGCCTGAAAAGACTGATTATAAAGAAAAATGTGTTGAAAAAGAAGGTAATTCACTAATCAGCTTTGAAAATGTGTCATTTGCATATAAAGATGAAAATGTTTTACATAATGTAAATTTTAGCGTGAAAATTGGTGAAAGAGTTGCATTTGCAGGAGAAAGCGGAAGTGGGAAAAGCACTATTTTAAAGCTGATTTCAAGACAGTTTGCTACAGAAAGGATTGCACTGATTTCACAGGAGACCACACTTTTTCCGTTGTCTGTTGCAGATAATGTAAGAATTGGAAATCCGCAGGCTATGCATGATGATATTATGAAAGCTTTGAGTATGGCAGGTTGTGAAACATTTGTAAAACAACTGCCTGAAGGGATTGAAACTGTCTTGACGGAGAACGGGGGGAATCTTTCAGGCGGTCAGAGACAGAGAATTTCAATTGCACGCGCAATAGTGAAAGACGCAGAGATTCTTCTGCTTGATGAACCAACTTCCGCTTTGGATTCCAAGACTGAAATTAATATCTGCAAAACAATTGATGAAATTTCCAAAGACCGTACTGTGATTACAGTTGCACACAGACTAAATACAATCCGTGATTACGACAGAATCTATGTGTTGGACAGGGGAGAAATTGTGGAGCAGGGAACACATTCTGAACTGATGGCTATGCATGGAAGATATGCGCATATGTACGAGGAATTTATTAACAAGGAAATGAGGGACAGAGTATGAAAGATACCAGAAGATTTTTGCAATATATTGGGAAATACAGATTCTACTACTGGCTGATTCTGATTATCACATTAATTACCGAGTCAGCTTTGCAGGTTCTGTATTCTTATGTCACCAAACAGACGATTAATGCGATTGAATTTCAGGATATGCAGATGTTTAGGACAGCAGTAATTGTTTGTATAATTATTGTCATATGTAAATGTCTTTTTCCATATCTGCGGTATTTTCATATTCATCTTGTAAGAAGAATGGTTTATGAGCTGAAGTTAAGACTATTTGCGAAGCTGCTGGATATGAACATGAAATTTTATGATGATACACACAGTGCGGAAGCGATGAGAACTCTTAATATGGACGCTGATTCTTTAAAAACTGCATGGTTTTCACATGTATACTGGGTTTCAGGAAAGCTTGTGCTTGTTATTTCGTCAGTTGTTACAATGTTTTTTTACAGTCCGATTCTGACATTCATTGCGCTGATAATCAGTGTGCTTACTGCATTTGTGTCCATCAGGATAAACAATTCTATTAAGAAGCATGCGAAAAATGTACAGAATAAATCTGCCAGACTGGCAACATTATTCAGTGATATTATATCAGGTTTTGTTACATTAAAAATGAATTCAGGAGCTTCAATTGTGTTGAAACATTTTTACAAAGAAAATGGAGAATCAGCACAGGCAGAAAGGTCGAGGGTAAGGATGGAAGCGTCACTTGAGATGGCAGCATTTTTATTGGGGATTATTGGAAGCTTTGGCACAATTATTGTGGGCGCACTGCTTGTAGCAGATGGAAAGCTGAATTTCGGAATAGTTATGGCTGTAGTCACATTGCAGATGAGTATGAGTTCATCTATGCAGAGGTTTGGAAGTTCACTGGCGGCATTTTCAACATCGGTTGTGCGTGCAGGGCATGTGTTTGATTTCCTTGAGTTGGAGCAGGAAGAATGTGTGGGTTGGAATACGCAGACACAGGTTGGTACGGAGGATTTGCATGATAAATGTGATGTGGTTATAGAGTTTTATAAATTGCATTTTTCGTATAATGAAAACACGCAGCTTTATTATGAGGGACTCAAGGTTAAGAATGGTGAAAAAATTATGCTGGCAGGAGAATCAGGCTGTGGTAAAAGCACATTTTTAAAACTATTACAGAGGTTCTATCCTGTTGAAAGCGGCAGTGTCAGATTATATGGCAGGGAGTTGAATGAGTATTCTTTAATGCAGTTGAGGAATATGATTACTTATGTACCGCAGGAAAGTTATCTGTTTGAGGGTACGATTCGGGAGAATATTGAATATGGGTGGAATAAAGCAGGCAGTCCGGATATGGATATGATTGTTAGAGCGGCAAAACAGGCATATGCAGATGAATTTATCAGTGAACTACCTGATGGATATGACACAAGGCTGACCGCCGGTGGAATGAATCTGTCAGGTGGTCAGCGCCAGCGGATAGCGATTGCGAGGGCAATGCTTAAGGATTCACCTGTTATTCTGATGGACGAGCCATCTTCAGCGCTTGATACGCACAGTGAAAATGTATTTCTTAAGGTACTGGATTCTTTGATGAAGGATAAAACGGTTATTATGGTGTCACATAGAATGACTGGAGTTGAGAGGTTTGACAGGGTGGTGAGGCTGTAGATATCTTTAAGGTTGAAAGAAAAATTTACATGGTTTATAAAAATGCCTCATACGGCAAAAAAATTAAATGATATGATTGCATATTTTATATAAAATGGATATACTTTCTTATCTAAAGATATATTGACTGAGTTTGAGGGAAGAGGAGATGAAGTTCATGTGCTTCCCTTGTCTTTTTCCGAATACTTTTGTTTTAAGCAGGGCGATAAAAGTGAAGCATATGATGATTATTTTCTCAAAAAGATTATTGATAACCCGGTGTATATGGGGAAGATAGCATACGGACGCAGGCGCACCGAAAAGAAAACAGGAACACGTAATGAAATGCATGTAGTGGAAAAGGAATGTATGGCAACATTGCAAAAGCAGGTCGGAAAGATAAGAAAACCAGATATTACTACTATTGCAAGAATACAGTAAATGCCACAGGACATAAATGTACTTTTCGATGTAACATTGAACAGTCTCAAATTGATGATGTGCTTGCAAAATTGATTACGGCAATGACTAGGGAAGGAAAATTCAAGGATGCCATTCAAGACAGAATCGGGGCAACAGTTGATACTTCTGATCTGGATGTTACAGATATTCATTACGATAAAAAAATTTCAGATTTACAGAGACGATTAGATACCCAATATGATAAAATAGATGAAGTGGAAGAGGCAATCGCAGATTTGAAGTCTCAGGTATATGAACTTAAGAAAAATCAGATTGATGCTGACAGCCGAAATGTCCAAAGGAGAAGGAGGAGGCAATCGTAGAGGCACTGAGATATTTTCAGATGATTCCAAGTGGATCGTAGGATGATTCGGCTTATAAGAAAGAGAAAATTTAACTAATGCTATAGAGCCTTCGGACATTGGGAATAAAACCTGATGTTCGGAGGCTTTTTGTTTACAGAAAATTTTTTTGTGGATATAATAAACATGACATATAGTTGTCGTGTTGTGTTAGATATGATATGTATGGAGAGTGGAATTATGAAGACAGATAGGCTTATTGGGATATTGTCAATCTTACTGCAGGAAGAAAAGACAACGGCTCCTGAACTGGCAGAAAAATTTGAGGTATCCCGCAGGACAATAAACCGGGATATTGAAGACCTTTGCAAAGCAGGTATTCCAATAAGGACGGCACAGGGAACCGGTGGCGGTATTAGTATTATGGACGGATATCGTATGGATAGGACGATTCTGACATCCAAAGATATGCAGATGATTCTTGCGGGGCTGAGGAGTCTTGACAGTGTGAGCGGAAGCAGATACTACAGTCAGCTGATGGAGAAAATCCAGACCGGATCATCAGAGTTCATCAGTGGAAGAGACTCTATGCTGATTGACTTATCTTCATGGTATAAGGGTTCTCTTGCTCCAAAGATCGAGGTAATACAGAGTGCAATAGAAAACAGGCGCATCATACGATTTAAGTATTATGCTCCGTCCGGAGAGAGCAACCGAAGGGTAGAACCATATTATCTGGTTTTCCAGTGGTCGAGCTGGTATGTATGGGGGTGGTGTTTAGAACGTAAAGATTACAGGCTGTTCAAACTGAACCGTATGGATTGTGTTGTTGAAACAGACCGTGGATTTCTGTGCAGAGATGTACCAATGCCGGATTTGTCAAATGAGAAGATATTTCCGGGTGGGATAAAGGTAAAAGCTCTTTTCACACCGAATATGAAGTGGCGGCTGGTTGAAGAATTTGGACCGAACTGCTTTACAGAAACGGACGATGGAAGGCTGTTCTTTTCAGCAGACTATACGGATATGGAAAACCTTGTGACATGGCTTATGACATTTGGAGCAAAAGTAGAGGTGCTTGAACCAAAAGAAGCACGGGACATTATCCGCAGGAATGCGGAAGAAACATTAAAAATCTATGGAGGATTAGGAAAATGACATTTGATTATAAAAAAGAATATAAAGAATTTTATATGCCGAAAGGCACACCGTCTATCGTAACTGTTCCGAAAATGAACTATATAGCGGTAAGGGGAAGCGGCAATCCAAATGATGCAGACGGAGAATACAAGCAGGCTATCGGACTTCTGTATGGAATTGCATTTACGATTAAAATGAGCAAAAAGGAAGATCATCAGATTGATGGATATTTCGATTATGTCGTGCCGCCATTAGAGGGATTCTGGTGGCAAGGGGAGCGGCGTCCGGGGGACGCCATGCTGCGAACCGACCGAGCCGGCAGGCGAGACGGCGTATCCGGAATTGATTATGCTCGTAAGGAAGATTTTAAGTGGATTTCTGTTATTCGCTTGCCAGATTTTGTTACCAGGGAGAATTTCGACTGGGCTGTCAGGAAAGCTACGGCAAAGAAAAAACAGGATTTTTCTAAGGTTGAGTTTTTTTCCTATGAGGAGGGATTATGCGTACAGTGTATGCATATCGGAGCGTATGACGATGAGCCTGCTACGGTAGATGCAATGCACAGATTTATGGAAGAACAGGGATATACACTTGATATAACGGATCAGAGGATGCACCACGAGATTTATCTGAGTGATGCGCGGAGAGTGGCACCTGAGAAATGGAAGACTGTGGTCAGGCATCCGATAAGGAGGGCTTAAAGGTATGGAATATATTAGAGTTACGAAAGAAAATCTTGAAAAGGAGCACATTTGCTGTGCCATTTCCGACAATAAAGATATTCAGGTATCATCAAAGAAGGCATGGCTTGCGGATAGATTTGATGAAGGTCTTGTGTTTCTTAAGAGCGTAGAACGCGGCAAGTGCTTTATTGAGTACATACCTGCGGAGTGTGCATGGAATCCAATCGAAGCACCTGGTTATATGTATATTAATTGTTTGTGGGTGTCCGGTTCTTTCAAAGGTCATGGATATTCAAGTGACTTACTTTCCAAGTGTATTGAGGACAGCAGAGAAAAGGGGAAGGAAGGCCTATGTATTCTTGCGGCAGCAAGGAAAAAGCCATTTCTGGCTGATCCGAAGTTTCTAAAATATAAAGGATTTGAAGCTTGTGATGAGGCTGATAATGGAATCCAGTTATGGTATCTGCCATTTGAAGAGAAAACTGAGCCACCGGTGTTCAAGGAATGTGCAAAACACCCTCATATAAATGAACGTGGCTATGTTCTTTATTATACAAACCAATGTCCTTTCAATGCAAAGTATGTACCAATCTTGGAAGAAACCGCTCAGAAGAATGGCATTCCATTCAAGGCTGTGAAGATCGAAAGTAGGAAGGATGCTCAGAATGTACCAACGCCGATTACGACTTATGCGCTATTTTGTGATGGGGAGTATGTTACGAATGAGCAGATGAATGATAAGAAATTCTTAAAGCTGGTGGGAAGATAGGAGAAAACAACATGGCATATGCTTTACTTTTTTTACGATATGATGTTGTATCGTATTCTATTTTTGAGAAAATGCAGATGGTTTCCATTTCAAAAGAGGTATGGAGATAAAAAGTGTCAGAAATTCGGCATCAGGCATTGCTGACCAAAGACCGTATAGTCCAAACTTCACTGGTAAAATAGTAAGAAATTCTTGCATTTAAGGGAGGCTTGGCAATGAACAAGGATTTTGGATGCTGCTGTGGCTTTCTTGCAGACATGATTATGAAATATGCACCAGAGATAAAAGATGCATACAACATCGACACCTTGCAGCAATGTAGGGTGTTTTTCTATTACAGAAAGTTCATCGGCTCGCCACCGTGCAAGAGGTGGACATACTTCATAACCGTATGCAAGAGGCAGGAATGCAATTTTTGTCATGGGTTATGCACTTAACCTTTGTAACACACATATTTCTGTTGTACCATATAATCAGAATATAGGAAAAGAAGGAATACATATGGCACAGGATAGAGTTCGGATTGCGGATGTTGCAGATTCATTAGGTCTTAGTACTGCAACTGTCTCAAAGGTGATTCACGGAAAAACAGAAAAGATTTCGGATGAGACGGTAAAACGCGTCCAGCAGGAGCTGGAGAGGTCGGGATATATCCCGAATATGGCAGCTATTCTGCTTGCCAGGAATAATTCAAGAATCATCGGAGTGGTGGTGAATGATAATGAAAAGTATGAGGGCAGGGTTTTAGAGGATGGATTTGTTATGGCTTCAATAAATGCTCTCTCCCATGAGGTAAATGAAAAAGGATATTTTCTGATGATAAAAACGACATCTGACATCAGTGAGATTCCGGTGTTTGCATCTATGTGGAATATGGATGGGCTGATTCTGATGGGTTTTTGTGAAGCGGATTATGAGAAACTCAGAAATCAGATGCGGATATCGTTTGTAGTGTATGATGGTTATTTTGAAAAATGTTCCAAGGTGGCCAATCTGGTCATCAATCATTATGACGGTGGTTATCAGGCAGGAAGATATTTTAGGGAGCTTGGACATAAAAAAGCGTTGTGCATAGCGGACAATTTTATCTGCATGGATAAAGAGCGTATCGAAGGTTTTAGCGAAGCCTTTGGACCGGGAGAAACATTAAGATGGAAAATACCAAGGACAGAAAAGGAGAGAATGCGTTTTTATGAGGATAAATATCAGGCGCTGTTAGAGAAAAATGTTACCGCTGTTTTTGCGGTATCAGATTTCTATGCACTTGAGTTTATGAGGTTTTTACAGGGAAAGAACATTCGGATTCCAAAGGATATCCAGATCATCGGTTTTGATGACAACATGGCAAGCAGGGAAAGCCATCCTTCTCTAACAACCATTCATCAGGAGGCGTCCCTTAGGGCAGAAACTGCAATTAAGTGTCTTGAGGCAATGCGTGATGGAGCAGAATGTGAGACAGAAATCGTGCTTCCGGTTGAGTTAATTAAGAGAGAAAGTACGAGGGAATTATAATGTCGAAGTTTATGAAATCATTGTGTAAAATAGCAATTCCGGTCACCTTGCAAAGTATGCTGCAGGCATCTTTTTCAATTGTAGACCAGATTATGATAGGACAGTTAGGAGAGACTAATATATCGGCAGTCGGACTATGTGGAAACTTTTCGCTGATTTTTTCCGTGGTGATTGGTGCAGTGAGTACGGTTGCGGGGATACTGATCGCACAGTTTATTGGTGCGGAAGATACAAAAGAGGCCTGGAGCAGCTTTGATGTGAGCTTTATTAGCGGAATGGTAATAGCTGCGCTGTTTTTATTTGCGGCAGGAGTTTTTCCCTCGCAGATTCTTGGGCTGTACACGAGGGATGTGAGTATTGTAAATACCGGTGCGGTCTATTTCAGGATAGTAGCGTTCTCCTATATTCCAATGGCGGCCGGCAATATTTTATCTTCGTGGCTGCGCTGCAGGGAGCATGCCACAATACCTTTTTGGGCGAGCTTTGGGGCAGTCGCTGTAAACACAGGTCTTAATTATCTGCTGATATTTGGAAAATTCGGATTGCCATGTATGGGAATAAAGGGAGCTGCGATCGCAACACTGATTTCGCAGTTATTTAATCTGGTATTTATTGCGGTTGGATTTGCCTTATGTATCAGAAAGGATGAAGATAAACCGGTATGGTCATTGCGTTTCAGTAAAATTACTATCAAGGATTATCTGATCATGATTATGCCGATTCTGGTCAGTGAATTTTTGTGGAGCCTCGGACAAAATGTGGAGTCTGCCGTCTATGGGCATCTTGGAATGGCAAATCTGGCGGCATACACACTTACCTGTCCGATACAGGGGCTTATTGTAGGAGCGCTTAGCGGATTGTCGGCGGCTGCCGGTGTAATGGTTGGCAAGAGGCTTGGCAGGAAAGAGTATGATGAGGCTTATACAGAATCGAAGAAAATAATGTATGCAGGCTTAATTGGTGCGGCAGCAGTATCGATATTGCTCATTCTTCTGGCTGGAGTATATACCGGGCTGTATCGTGTAGATGACAGTGTAAAAGAACTTG
>OGGC01000385.1_pt1 | contig 38329 bp, 43 predicted proteins | sample 1571181 | NCBI WGS metagenome assembly OGGC01 (sample SAMEA2581930, study PRJEB24529) | metagenome | biome: Human gut stool | place: China | collected 2011 | reverse complement strand
TCATATAATAAAGGTAATGATTCTTCTTCATTATATGCAGGTATTATTATTGATACTTTTTTCATTTTATACCTCCATTGGTTTGTCTGAATACTTATATGTGAACAATCAATATTTGTAAAATTGTATATATGTGTAATACCATAATACTTATGGCAACAAATTTATTAACATTTTTTTCCTCATACAATGACTTAATCTTTATCTTACTTGCTATTAACAGCATAATTAACGGAAGTATCGGCAAAAAGTACCTTCCTTGAACTCCCAAAATACTATTATTTCCAACATACGTCCATTGAACATATAAACTTGTAAATATTAATCCAATAATAGCTAATATTGTTATAGAAATCCAAAAAATTTGATATTTTTTTAATTTTCCTTTTATATCATTGTCTAATATTGTAGCCATAATATAAATAGCAAACATTGAATATGGAATGATTGAATATAGTTTAACTAATTCTCCCCATCCTAAATCAGAACCGAACAATGACAAAAAATAATTATTTCCATTTAAATTAATTGTATACAATACTTCTTGTATATACTGAATTGGACTATGCATTGCAAGTTCAACTTGAATTTTGGAATCACCTTCTCTAAAATTAGCTAGATATTTACTTGATAATGTCAACCATAATAAATTTATAATTACCGCTATTCCCGCAATAATTATGAAATTCAATATTTTACTTTTATTACTTTCATTTTTGAATTTTTGTTTAGGTATTATTAAAATAAGCAACACCAGTGGTATATATACTATTTTACACAATGCTATAATTATAGACAAACATAATATTATGATTTTTTCTTTTGTCATTATCTTATCTTTACTTCCAAATGCCAAATTCAAAATATATGCTATATATAAAAACGACATTGAAATAGTCATAGCATCAGGTGACAACGATGAAAATCCTTCAATAGCAATTGGTATCATTGCTGGTATTAATAATAATTTTTTTCCAAAAGGTATTATCTTTATTGCAAAATATAATATCACCAGTGCAAACATCATATTAAATAGCCTACCAAGATATGTTAATAAATATGTATTATTTGTTATCAATTTTCCTAAGGCAATACCTATAGCTTGCGGTATGTATTGAACAAATGAATAGACTGCCGCTGTTTCAGAATTTAATATTGTCCTATCTTCATTGTTTAATTTTACATTTAATCTTTCTTTTACATCAGAATATGTCATATTTATCCAATCTTCTGGAAATATCTCTGCAACACTTTTTGGCATCATTGATCCTTGTACCCCATCTTTTATTGGCGTCATAAAATGTCCTTCTGAAATCTCATATGCTCTTAACCAATGATAATATTCATCATGATTCTTAAAAGTTGGCATAACCAACATAAAAAATATACATACTATTGGTGCAACCATTAAGAAAATTTTTTCTTCTTTAATATCTTTTTTATAATAAATAATACTTGAAATAACAACAACACTTAAAATCATTACCGTACTTATTATCACAAAAATTTTTTTTCTTATACTACTTTTATATAAATCTTGAAATATTAATGATTGTCCCTGTTGCTCGTTTCCATTTATATATAATTTATTATTTTCAAATTCATTTTTATCAGTATATTTTAGGGTATAAAATTTACTATGATTATCTAAACTTTCAAATATTATAAAAATATTATATACTTGACCTTTTGATTCTTTTTGCTTGTCAAATTTTAACATATATCTTGTATTTTCTCTAATGTAATTTCTTGTAATCTCTTTCTCAGTTAAAATATATCCATTATTGTCCTTAATTCCTACTTTTATTCTACCACCACAATTAGCAGCATCTTTATATGGTTCAAAATCAATAATTACTTTTTCTAAATTGTTTTCAACAGCAACAAAACTTTGAATTAACTCACTATTTTCCTCAATTTTCTCTATATTTCCTGTTGCTTCTTGAACACTCCCACTTGTATATAATTTATTTTTTATTGAAACTGTATATGTAATAATTAATAATACTACTATTATACTAATTAATAAAACAGTATAAAATTTCCAATCTTTTTTTAAATTAAATTTCATTTGTCTCTCCTATTATTATTTTATATTTAGCAATACAATACCAGTTATTATTAAGCCTATTCCAGCATATCCCCAAATGCTTATATGTTCCTTAAAAAAGATAATACCAGCAATAATTACGAGAACTTGAGTTATCCCTGTAATAATTGGAAATATATAACTTAAATCAAATTTTCGTACTATATAGAATGTATAAATTATAAAGCTTCCTATATATGTCAGAAAACCTAATATTGCTTTTATTCCCATTGAGAAATTAAAATTTCCATTACTTATTGCTATACTCATATTTGAACTTCCCATTTTTACTAGTACCAAACCTCCAACTGATAATATTAAATACATTATAATACTAATTATTTTTATCATTCCTATTCTCCTCTATCTTTTTTTCTAAATCATTTACTTTCTTTGATAAAATTGCATTTTCTTGGATTAGTGTAGTCACTTTTTCTTGGATTTTTGAAAAACCTAAACTAATATAAAAAATTATTATTATAATTAAAAAAATATATATTAAGAATAAAGCATTGGTTGGCTCTGCAATATGTATTATTGATGAAATTTTTATAACTATCATAGGAAATATTGCACACAATAGAGTAATTATTCCGAATGAAAGCCACAATAATGTGTATTTATATGATAATTTCTTTTTTTGCGTAACTCTTAAAATAAAAACGCAAAATATAAAAGTTGCAAAAATCAAAATATATTGTAATATTTTATTCATTTTATACCTCCTTATTTTTAAATATACAAGCAAGTGTAACAGCTAAACCTACTTTTATTGCATAATATATAGATTTTATTGGTGTTATCGATGATGAACCCGTATCTCTTTCTTTCATTTGCATTGGCAATTCAAAAATTTCAAATTTATTTTTTGCTATAAATGCATCTGTTTCTGGCTCTGGATAATCAACAGGATAATTATTTGCAAAAATTTTTATTATTTTTTTATTTACTGCCCTATATCCAGATGTTGTATCTTTTATTACTTTTCCAGTAAACAATTTTATTATTTTTGAGTATAGATTAATTCCAATTCTTCTTACGAATGTTGATTGAAATCCATTCTTTTCTATAAATCTTGATCCTATCACCATATCATTTCCGGCTTTAATCTTCTCTATTATCTCTGAAATATATTTTGGATCATGCTGACCATCTGCATCCATTTGAATAGCTATATCATATCCAAATCTGTAAGCATACTTATAACCAGTTTGTACTGCTCCTCCTATTCCCAAATTAATTGGTAAATTAATTACATTAAAGTTATTTTCATTGCACTTTTTTAATGTATTGTCTTTAGAGCAATCATTTATGATAACGTAATCTACCATTCCATCGCAACATTTCTTTAAATTATTAATTGTTTCTACAATAGCCTCTTCTTCATTATAGGCTGGAATTATCACTAATGTTTTCATTATTTTTCCTTCTTTCCAAGCTATTTTTTAAAATATACATATATGCATTACATTATGGTCAAATACAATTTGCTCCCTATCAAAGTAATCCCAATTTTTCTGTAAGAATTTTTCATTCAAATCTTCTCTACTTTCTACAATCTTTAAATTTCTATTTGTATATAACTTTATAATACCTGGTATACACCAATCAGCTGAATATGCTTTAATATTCATGTCGCCTGACATTTTTAATTCAGGATACGTATATTGTCTAACCGAATCTCTATATATAGCAATAGAATCAACCTTTTCACCTGTTTTAAATTCGTACTCCTCTATTATAGATTCAATATTTAATGTAATTGTTTTATCCATATAATTTCCTATATAATTATCTATTGAAAATCTCATAAAACTACAAAATTGAATTGATAAGAAAATAATTATTATAGCTATTAAAAAAAGTTTGTCCAATTTTTTTAAATCTATATTTAATAATATATACAATAGCATTATTCCTAAAATTGCACCCATCGGATATGAGCTTCTTGCTACAAACCAAATTGAATTTGTATCCTGTAATAATTGTGGCATAATTGTAACTGCTAATAATCCCAAAATTATATATATAATGCCTAATATATTTAATATTTTCTCTTTAATACTACTTTTTTGAATAAATGATTTATAAATTATAAATACTAATAAAATAATAATCATCGTTATAAAATAGAATTTTGGTAATATTCCATACGAATAAAATAACATTGATTTAGTTCCATCTATAATTTTTTTAATTGAGTCACTAAAAATTATATTTCCGCTTACTCTTGAGTTAATTGCCATAAATTTAATAATTAAAAAGTTAATAATTGCTGGAATACCATATTCTATAACCACTATAATATTATTTTTTATAAATTCACTTATATTTTTTGAATACTTAATTATATAAATCAAGGATATCCCAAAAAATAAACCAACTGTTCCTTGATAGCAACAATTCGAAATGGTCATAAACACAATTCCCCAAAATATTGCTATTTTACTTTTTTCTTTAAAATATTTTATAATCTGTTCTATAGCTAAGATACACAATAATATTGATAAAATAATTATTCCTTTTTCTATATATAAAAATAGCTCTATTGAAAACGGATTTATTATAATCATAATAGTTGTTAATACTGAGATTACTGTATTATTTGATATGTCACTTCTTATTATATTATATAATTTATATAAACTTATACTCATACATATAATTGCCATAAAATATGATATAAAATATGTTCCTCTATTTCCAATATCAAAAACCTTTCTAACAAAATATAAGTATAATCCACTCACAAATCTTCCACATGAACAAAAATGTGTTATTCTATTATCTATATCATCAGTAAAAACAGTATACGTATCTGGAGCATATTGCATGATACAAAATACACCAAAAAAAAGTACTGTAACTATTGCAAAAAAATATAATTTTTTGTCGTGAATTTTATTTCTTATTTCATTTTTTATTTTTTCCATTTTTTCTTATCTCCATAAAAATTTTTCTTATTATTAGTGTTTAACATAATAATTCATAAAATTTTAAATAAATTCATATTTATAATTTTCTTTGAATATTTTGTGAACTAATAAACTTTTATTTTCACTATAAATTTCTTTTACCTTACATCTTGAATTATCATTTTTATAAATTCTTTTATTCGGTAATACAATAAAAAATACTCTTTCCATATATTCCTTATCATTATAATTGTTCAGCAAATCCTTTTTGTAATTTATTAAATATAACATATCCTATTATACATATAGCAATTGCAATTACAAAAACTATAAACAATCCTTGTATATTTGGCATAGTTTGATTATAAAATATATCTCTATAACCATTTATAATATAAGTCATTGGGTTTACATTTAATATCCATTTAAAATTATCTGGTATAGTATTTGGAGCATACACAACTGGTGCAGCATAAAATAGAAGTTGTAATAATACTCCAATAAAATGTTGAATATCTCTCAAATATACTGTAATACTTGATACAATAAAAGCAATTCCTAATACTAGTATATACTGAATTATTAATACTATAGGATAAAATAATATATATTTGCTTATTCCTAATCCTCCAAATATTACAAATGCCAATATAATTATGGTCGATATTATAAAATTAACAGCTTCACTTGTTATAACTGAGATTGGAAGTATTTCTCTAGGGAAAAATACTTTTTTTACAATATTTCCGGTTTTCAACAATAGTAAACGCCGCTCTATTTATTCCTGTAGCAAAGAAAGTCCATGGTATTAATCCACAACACAAAAATATAACATAATTTTCCTGTGTATTTCTTAGTATTAATGGAAATACAATCGCATATACTGCTATTTGCAATAATGGATTCAAAAATGACCAAATTACTCCCAAAAATGAATTTTTATATCTGCCTCTAATTTCTTTTTTTACACTTGTTTTTAAAAGTTCTCTGTATGCATATATTTGTCTAAATACTTTTATCATTATAATTTCCTTTCTGATTTAAAAATCATTTTCTTTAAATTCAATTTTTTTCTTTTTGAATAAATATCTAAATATATTTATAATTCTTATAAATATCAATTTGAAAAAGATAAATATATATCTACCTAAAGCTATAATTGATTTTACTATGCTCTTTAGTATTTCAATTAATACTTTTATTATTTTATAAACTATAATTACTTCATTGTATATATGTAACTTCGTTGCTATTTTAATTATTTTCTTTTTTAATGATATTTTTTCTTGATTTTTCTCTTCAATAAAATTTCCAATACTCTCATTAACTGCTCTATCCACTTTTCTATTAAATTCTTCGGCTAACCATTTATATTCTTCTGAAAATGCAATAAAATATTTCGTTATTAATTCAAAGCATATATCTTTATTGCTTTTTAATAATTCTCCATTTTTGATTTTTTTCTTATTTGGGTTTTGTCTTATGCTTAATAATTCATCAGACATATTTTCAATCATTTGTTTAATTGTAAATCCATTTAAAACTCTTTTTCTTGAATTCTTTTTATAAAATTCTAAATTGTTAAATATTTTTTCAATTCCATTTACATATAAATCTATTTCCTCATTAGTATATTCTATATTCATTACATCAGCCTCATTTTGTAGACAATCTACAGTTATTCCGACATCTTCGCTAATAATTTCGGCTTGTCCACCAACTCTTGCAGATATTACTGGAACTCCCATAGACAATGACTCGTATGTTGTCAAAGCTAATCCTTCCTTTATTGAACAGTTTACGGTCAAATCACTTATCGAATACACTTCTTCCGTATTCTTTACAGCCCCTAAGAATTTCATTTTATCATATATTCTATATTTTTTAGCCATTTCTATCATTTTATTTAATAAAGGTCCATCTCCAGCAACAATTATAATAGTATTTTCTATTTTATTTAATATTTCTTTGGCTATATTCATAAATAAAATTGGTCTCTTTTGATAATCTATTCTCGCCATAAAAGTTATTACATTTACATCTTTTTCTATATTGTATTTCTTTCTTATTATGTCTCTATTAAAATTCTCTGGATTAAATTTTTCTTCATCTACACCTATATAAACAGTTTTTATTTCATCTTTGTCTCTTTTAAAATGATTTGTTAATATTTTTTTGCTATTTTCATTGCATACAAATGTTTTATCTATTACTGATTCTATAGCAGATGAATCTCTTGAAAAACCACCATTTCGATTATACCATTCTTCCATATGTATATAATCAATAATTGGAATATTAGGATGAATTGATTTTAATGCTGGTAACACGCTATATCCAAATGTACTATTTGAATTTAATATTATATCAATATTATTTTTCTTTATTATATAATTTATAAAGCTAACCCAGTATTTTCTATCTAAAAATGATGTCAAATCGTAGATTGCTTTTACATTATTTTCATATTTTTCTCTCCAAATATTATAATTTGGTTCTGTTGTTATTAATGTCACTTCAAATTTTTCTTTATCTAATCCATTTATCAAATCAATATTAAACTTATCCGCTCCACCAATTACCATCCATGGTATTATCATTAATATTTTTACTTTTTTATTTATTTTATATTGTGGGATAATAATGTTATCAAAGTTTTCTTTGATAATATCCCAATTATAATCTTGTCTTGGATATTGAATTCCTTCTTTTGGATTTGTTATCTTTTTTGTTGTTTCACTTATTATTTCCTGTGTTCTTTTTTTATTTTTTGAAGCTTTATATAGTTCACTTTCATTACTATTTTTCCTTCTATACCAAAAACCAAAGAAACTCATTCTTACTGGATACATGTCAGCAGCAATCATTTTTATCCATAAGTTCCAATCTTCATTTATTGCTTTTTCTTTTAACCCATATCCTCCGACTTTTTCAAAATCTTTCTTTTTTATTAATGCTGTTGCTACTAACACATTCTGTTTTATTTCTTCCTTTGGATTATATCTTGTTGTTGCTAAAGCATTATATTCTCCAAAATGAATAACATCAGTAAATGCCCAGCTTGCTCCCTTATTTGTCTCCAAAGTCCAATATGCACATTCCAAATATGTATTATCTATTATATCATCATCATCAAGAAACATTATATATTTTGCAGTTTTTGCTGATTTTTTAGCGCCAAAATCCCTCGTATTAGCTAGTCCAGTATTTTTTTTATGATATACAGTCACTCTACTATCTGATTTTGCTATTTCATCAATTTTTTTCAACCCTTCTGAATCTTTTGAACCATCGTCAATAATCAACCATTCAAAAAATGGAAATGTTTGATTTAATACAGCCTTTGCCGTATCACAAATATATTTTCCTCCATTAAAAAATGGAGTTACAACTGTAATTATTGGCTCTTCTGCTTTCAACAATATATCATTTTTATTTATATTTTTTTCTGTTATATAACTATAGTCGAATTTCATTTTTAACCTCCCAAATCCAATTTTATTCAGTTACCTCTATATATTTTTTAACAACTTCATTTGAATTTCCATCCATTTTAATAACTCCCTCATGAAGCCATACGGCTCTGTCACACAATCTTTTTACAGATTCTAAACTGTGAGTAACTAAGACCATTGTCTTTCCCTCTTTTTTCAGTTCTTCTATTTTCTTATAACATTTTTCCTGAAAATGTTGATCACCAACAGATAATATTTCATCGATTAATAATATATCAGCATCTACATTTATAGCTACAGAAAATGCCAGTCTCATATACATACCTGACGAATATGTTCTAACGGGATTATCTATATAATCTTTAAGTTCGGAAAATTCTATTATTTCTTCAAGTCTTTCATCAATTTCTTTTTTAGTTAAGCCAAATATTGATGCGTTAAAATATATATTTTCTCTTCCAGAAAAATCTGGATGAAAGCCAGCTCCTAACTCCAATAAAGATGTTAATTTGCCATTTGTTATTATTTTTCCCTTATTGGGATATATTATCTTTGTCATTAATTTTAATAATGTAGACTTTCCTCCTCCATTAACACCAATTAGTGCAACAGTTTCACCTTTTTTTATTTTTAAATTAACTCCTTTTAGAACTTCTCTTTTTTCTTTCCTATTTCTAGAAAAAATAAACAGTAATTTTTCTTTTATTGTATTTGCCCTATCTAAGTATACATTAAAAGTTTTATGAACATTATCTGCAATTATTGCATATTCTTCGTTATTTTCCTCAGCCATTTAATTCACCTTTCTATTTTATTTTTTTCATTATCTTCTGAAAAATCCATATCGTATACCAAATTTAACTTATAATTATTTAAAATTCTTCCTTTAATGTATAGTTCAATTCAGGTATACTTATCGTTATCCAGCCAAGTAATTGGCAATACATTGCATACAAGCAGTATTACTAAAATACTTTTTTGAATATTTTCAATGTTTTCATTGTATTCTACAGAGAACTGTTCTTCCAGCCCCCAAATTTTTCTTTTCCTTCCACAAAGTTTTTATAAAAAATTTTATTTCCTTTTGCATATACATTCTCTATAATAAATTTGTTTTTCATTTTTTTCTCCTTTTATATATATTTTTTTTAATTTTTCTATATTTTTCTAATAATTTCCATGATTTTGAATTATAAATATTGTCTAAAATTTCTTTTTGCATCATATATTTTTCCTCATTTATTTTCATATTAGAAACTAATTCTTCTTTTTCTTCCCTTTCATTTAAAATTGTTTTTTCTAATTCATCTTTCTCATTTTTCATGTTTTCTATTTCATTCTTCATGTTTTCTATTTCATTCTGAAAATTTCTATAATTTTTTTCATATTCATATATATTTGCTTTTGCTTTTTTTCGCAAAATTTCATGTAATTCCTTATACCATTCTATTTTTTTTACATAATTTTTTGAATATTCTATCACATCTGGTAATAAATCATTATTCAATTCATCTTTTTCGCTTTTTTCTATAAATTCCGTACACTTTTCTATTAATTTTTCTCTTATTTTTTTGTATTCATTATTATTTTCTTTTTTTTGCTCTAATATATCGCTTATTATTTCATTATTGAATTCACAAAATTCTTCAGAAAAATAATGTGCACTTGGATATTTCAAAAAAGTTTCTAATCTATCTTTTTCATAATTTTTTTTCACGATTAATATAACTGGTGTCCCTAGTGCTATTGATGGTAACGCTACATGTAACCTCGAAGTTATAACTATATGTGCTGCTTGATATGTTTTTAATAATTCCTCAACATCATTCATTCTTTGTTCAAAACTTTTCTTCTGTATAATTTTGGAATCAACTGAATGTGTGATTTTTTTTATTTCTCTTTTAGTTGATTTTCTTATCTTTTCATATACATCATCCTCTACATCTACAATACATATATAATCCTCTTTTTCTACATTTTCAAATTTTTCTGTTGTCAATGTCATACACCCAGAAAAATAATTTTCTATATTATTTCTATCTAATCTTTTTTGTGTTTCTATGTCTCTACATCCTACACTTCCATTTTTCTTTAAATACTCTCCACCATAGCCTTTAAGATATTCTTCACCAACATCAACTTTTTCTAAAGAAGTAAAATGCATTGATATTAGTAATGGATTTATATACGGAGATGGTGGCCATGCACACTTATTATGCAAAAACCATCCATTCATAATAACCGACACATACTCTTTTTCTTTTGGTACAAAGCAATTTAAACTTTCTCTATCAATATAATAATCTATATGCGGTAAAAATCTTTTAGCAACATAAGTCTGAATATCGTCGCCTATGTTATCAGTTTCTTTATAGTACATTATTCCATATTTCACAAATTTCACCTCTTTTAAAAATTTTTTTACTTATTTTCATTATAATATTATATCTTAAATATAAAGTCAAATATTAACTTTAATTATTATATTTTTCTATATATTTTTTTGATTTTATCTTTCCTGGAATGTATAAGACACTCACTAAAAATTTATTTAATAAATTTCGTATTTTCTTTATCTTTATAGTAGTTTTTGTTATTTCAGAAAACAAAATAAAATGCTTAATAACATACAACCTCTTACCAAAAGAAACCCCTTTCATATCCATATCATTCAAAATCTCATAAAAATACATATAATACCCAAATGGATTATTTACAAATTCCTTATCGATATTCTTCGTATATCCTTCCTCTTGATACTCACATACCATCATATACTCATTATTACAAATCATCTTGTAATCCTTATCCATTTTATGATACATTCTAGCTTCGGTAACAAATCTTTCATTATGCTCTAATTCATATCTATACTTTTTTCTAACTTCAGTAATAAAAGCCAATGCTTTTTCGCCTGTTCCACCTTCTTTAAAATATAAATCAAACATTGTTGTTTCTTCTTTTTTAAATGTATTTCCCATATTATTTCCATTTTGATCAATTTTTAAAAAAGCAAATGCATAAATATCTTTTCTTTCTTTATTTTTTTCATATAAATTCTTAATTTTATCAAATGCTCCGTCTGTAAAATAATCATCTGAATCACATTCTATCCATATTTCACCTGCTACATATTGTGCTAAATTATTTATTGCTGTCATTTTGCCTTGATTTTGTTGTTTGAAAAATTTTATTTCAATTTCATTTTTAGCAATATAATCTTTTATCAAATTTTCTGTTTCATCTTTAGAGCCATCATCCATTATTAACCATTCTATTTCATAATTACTAGATTTATTTTTTATTAAGCTTTCATATAATTTAGGTAAACATTTTGCTCTGTTATATGTTGCTGTTAATATGGAAAATTTCATTTAATCACCTACTAATTCTATAATTTTTTGCAACTTTTCTGTATTGTCATATTCAATATTTGTTTGTGTATTATTAAATATTTTATTATCATTATCTTTTAATAGCTTGTACAATCCATCATATATTTCATCTTCACTATTTTCTAATATTAATGCTTTTGAATAATTTTCTACACATTCTCGTGCTGCTGTATTTGTTATTATTATTGGTTTGTTTAATATTTTTGCTTCTTCTAATACCATTCCATATCCTTCAAATTCAGATAATAAACAAAAATAGTTTGCATTTTTTATATATGGATATGGATTTTCTTTTTTACCTAATAAAATGAATGTATCTTCTACATTTTCTTGCTTTATTAATTTTTGAAGATTTTCTTTCTCTGGTCCATCTCCAATTATATATACTTTGTGTTTTAAACCTTGCTTTATTAATTTACTATGAACTCGTATAAATCTATCTATTGCCTTTTGCTTTACTAATCTACATACTGTTAAGAAATTTATTGAATTATAGTCAAATTCAACTTTTATATTATAATTTGATTTTTTTATTACTAAATCTTTATCTATATAATTATAAATAACATGCATATTTTCTGTATTTAAATCATTATATATGTTTTGAAATTTTTCCATATTATCTTGACTTACAAATACTAAATCATTGTACTTCTTGTATATGTTTTTATCTATATATTTTTTTATTTTTGATTTTAAATCATTGCCAAATACTTTTTCTATGTCATTATGAATCCACGCTATTTTGTGAACATCTTTATTTTTTGTACTAAATAATCTTGTTATTGGTCCTTCTAAAAATGCTATTTCTGTGTCATAATTTTGTTTTATTTTTTTATTATAAATTATTTTGCTGAATAACAATATTTTTATTGGAATCCACATTTTTTGTAATTTTGTTAATTCATCATATCTGCAATTATATAAAGCTTTAAATTTTACATTTTTGTTTAAATCATTTTTTAGCTCTCCATTGTCATATATTGAAAATATTGTTATATCGTATTTTTCTGATAGCTTATTTGATATATCTACTAATACTCGCTCTGCTCCACCTAGTGTTAGGCTTGTTATTCCAAATAAAATTTTTTTAATTGTTATCACCTCTTTAAGCACTAAAAATAGCACAATATATTTTATATGTAAATTTATTTACTGTTTTCATATAAAAATTTTTTGCTGATTTATCTTTTTTTAGTATTTCATTTTTCTTCCAATTTGGAAATTCGTTATTTAGTCTTGTCCACGTTTCATTTAATAATTGCTTTCTTATTTTTGCATCTTCTATTTTTGTAATTCTAAATAACGAACTGCATAATAGTAATCGTGCGTATGTATATTCTAGCTCTGTTTTATATTCTTCATATAAATTGTTTTCTTTGTAATATTTTATTACATTGTCCATTATTGTGAATATTTCTTTGGTTCTTTCATTTTGCGTATTTGATATTGATGAACTTCTTTGAATATAGTGTATTAATGGCTCTTTTACAAATGATACTTTATTGTAATATGGAACCATTTTGTAAAAGAATTCTACATCTTCATATCTTAGCCCTTTGGGGAACTCCATTTTGTGCTCTTCTATTAAGCTTCTTTTTATTAATTTATTCCATGCAACAACTCTTGCATATGTTAACATTTCTTTTTTGTTGTTATATATTTTCCCCGTATCAACTTTTTTTCTATCTGGATATTCCCATATAAAATCACATTCTACCAAATCACTGTCATCTTCTTTTGCCTTATTGTACATTTTTTCATATGTATCTAGCTCTACATAATCATCTGAATCTAAAAATGCAATATACTCTCCTGTTGCATGTGGTATTCCATAATTTCTTGCATCTGATAATCCACCATTTTCTTTATCTACTAATTTTATTTTATTTGGATATTTTTCTTGATATATTTCTATTAATTTTTTTGAATTGTCTGTAGAACCATCATTTACAACTATTATTTCTATATCTTTTAAAGTTTGATTTACTAATGAATCCATTGACCTTACTATATATCTTTCTACATTATATACTGGTACTATAATACTAACTTTAGGCATATTCCCTCCTATTATCTTAATTTTAAATACCATCTTATGTTTATATTTAAAATTATTTTCTTTAGTAATTGTTTAAAATTTCTTGCTTTTATATTTTTTAATATTTTTCGCTTTTTAATTTCTTTTATATAGTATTTTTGATTTATTTTGTTTAAATCTTCTATTTTTAAAATTATATTGTTTGTATAATATATTTTTAAATTTTCTAATGTTTGTTTAGATATATTGTATTCTTTTATTTTTTCATTCATATAATCATAATGGTATAGCATATCTAATGCTCTTTTCATTATTTTTTGTTGGTCATTTCCTCGTGTTATACTTGAACTTGATTGGTAATAATAATATCCATATACATTTGTTGATGCTAATTTTTTTGCCTTTAACATTATTAGTGATGTTAATGCAAAATCTTCATGTAATTTTCCTACTGGATATTCAAAATTATTTTCTTTCCAGAACTCGGTTTTATATAAGTATAACCACGCTGGTTGTAACATTACATCTTGATAATATAATGTATTAAATGCTTCTTCTCCTGTTTTTTCTTCAAATATTGGACCATCTACTTTTTCCGTTTCATTATAGTTTTCGTCTACTTTTACTAGTTTGTATTTTATCATATCGTAATCTAAATCTAAGTATTTTTGTAATTTTGAAAACAAATTTATATCTATGTAATCGTCAGAATCTAAAAAGCATATATAATCACCAGTTGCCTTTTGTATTCCATAATTTCTTGCATCTGATAATCCACCATTTTCTTTTTTGTAATATTTAATATTTTCATATCTTTGTAAATATGGTTGTATTATTTTTTCTGAACTATCTGTAGAGCCATCATTTACTAGTATTATTTCTATATTGTTGTAGCTTTGACTTTCTACTGAATCAATACATTTTTTTAAATATTTTTGTGTGTTATATATCGGAATTATTACGCTTATTAATTTCATTTCCGCCTCCTAGTTTTTGAATTGCTACATACCACTTCAAATTTCTTGTGTAGTTTTACTTCAATATAATATCCTCTACTTTTTCTATTATTTCATTATTATATTTTTCTGGGTCAAATTTATTTTTTATTTCATAGCCATTGTTTATAAATTCTTCCATTGCTTTGCTTATTTGCTTAACATCTTTTGAACAAACTATGCCATATTTTCCTTCTATATCTTTTTTACTATCTGATACATCTGTTGTTATTATTGGTTTATTAAACACCAATGATTCTATATATACAACTGGATATCCTTCAAAATTCGATGTTAAAATTACACTATCACATTCTTTAAAATATGGATATGGATTCTTTTTTGGTCCCAAAAATATAATTTCTTTTTCTAAATTTAAGTCTTTTACCTGTTTTTGGTAATTTCGTGTATCTGGGCCAACTCCAACTAATATTATTTTAAATTTATAGTTTTCTTTTTTTAATACCTCAGCTGACTTTATTAGTTTTGTTAACTGTTTTTGTTTTTCGTCATGTCTTCCTATATTCAAAAAAGTTATTTCATTTTTATCTTTTTTAAAATCTGTTATAACTTCTTCTGATTTTTTTATTATCTTATTATAGTCGATTAAATTATTACATACTATTAATTTGTCTTTTAAATTTTTATATCTATTTTCAAAATCTTTTTTAGATTCTTCTGACACAAATACTATTTTAGTAAACTTTTCTGCATTTACATTATTGAAAAATTCTAAATATTTTCTTTCATCATTTTCAAAGAAATTTAAATAATTATTATGTACCCATAATACACTATTTTTTGATGATGTTCTTGCTACAAATGATGATGATAATGAATATGTTGCAAATGATATAGCACAATCAAATTTGTTTTTATATTTTAATATAAATTTTAATCTATTTAATGCATTTTTTATTTTTGCTAGTATTTTATTTTTATTATAGCTTGGTGAATATTCTATAATTTTTATATTTTTATCTATTGTGTCTAAAAATATTCCTTCTTTTTTTTCAAGTACTAATGTTATGTCATACTTTTTTTTTGCTAAGTAATTTATTAATGTTACTAATGCTGTTTCAATTCCACCAAGATCTAAAGAATATGCTGCAAATAATATTTTTTTCACTATATTTCAGCCTCCATCTTAATATATTAATTACTATCTTTCTTATTTCGTTCTTCCATTCTTTTCATTTTTGCTTTATTTAGGTCTGCTTTTCTTGTTATATCTTTATATCCAACTGCAATTATTGCAGATACAACCATTGCAAATGATACTGCTTTCCATATACCACTTTCTAATAAAACAATTGCAAATACTCCTAATATTGCACTAAATCCATATAATATAAATACTGCTTCTTTTTGTGTATACCCTCTTGCCATTAATCTATGATGTAAATGTCCTTTATCTGGCATAAATACTCCTTTTAGAGATTTTCTTTGGTAAATTCTTCGTACTATTGCAAATAATGTATCAAATATTGGTAATCCTAATACTATTATTGGTGCTACTATAACTATTGCAGTATATGTTTTTGCTACACCTAATATTGAAATTACTGCTAATGAAAATCCTAAAAAGTTTGAACCTACATCACCTATAAAGGTTTTTGCGGGATTAAAATTATATGGTAAAAATCCACTTATTGCTCCTGCCAATGCTGTTATTAATATTATTGATAATAATGGTGATTCATTTATTGTAAACACTATCATTAATGATATACATGATATTAGTGTTATTCCTGATGATAGACCATCTAATCCATCTATTAAATTTATTGCATTTGTTATACCAACTATCCAAAATACAGTTAATATATATGAAAACCATGGGTGAGCTTGTATTATATTATTTATTACTGGAGAATCCATATTTTCTATATTTATTCCACAAGCTACAACAATTATTGCAGAAATTGTTTGAGCTAGTAGTTTTAATAATGGATGTATATCTTTACAATCATCTATAAAGCATACAACTCCTAACACGGCAATACCACAAAAAAATCCTATAATTTCGGTAGCATGTTCCATTAATCCAAATCCGCCTTCTATTACCATAGATGTTAATAGATATATTACAGATACCACAAATCCTGATATTACAGCAATTCCACCTAATCTTGGCATTGGTCTTTTATTTATTCTTCTATCACTTGGCATATCTATTGCACCAACTTTTTTAGCTAACCTCATTGTATATGGTGTTATTACATATGCTGTTATAAATGCTAGTAAAAAAGCTATTATTATATCTCCCCACATAGTTTATATCCTTTCTTTAGCTGATATATATTTTAATTCTATTTAATCCACTCTATTATTGCATAAATCCATTTTTTTGTAAACAATCTTTTTTACATAATGCCTATTGTTTTGCATTTTCTATTTGCAATTTGTAAATTATTTATTGTTATTTTTATCGTTGTTTGTTTTTTGTTCACTATAGTGGACCCTTTTTTCTTTGTTTTTCTCTATAGTGAACATTTTATTTTTTTATATAAAAACACAGTATACCGCAAAACTTTATTTGCAATATACTGTATGTTTACACATTTGTATAAAATTATTCTTTACCTATATTTTTATCGTCAATAGCAACCAATCTATCACCTTTTTCAATTTCATAATCACCGCTTGGAGAAATTGTTAATTTGGTATTTTCTTTTTTTACTAATAGTACATTCATTCCAAAGTGATTTCTAAATTTTAAATCTCTTAATGTTTTTCCTATCCATTTTTCCTGTGCTTTTAGCTCTACTATATCATAATTTTCAGATATGTTTATTGCTTCCATTACATTTATATCCATTATTCCTTTTGCTATTCTTATTCCCATTTCCTGCTCTGGTGATATTATTGTGTTTACTCCTATTTTTTCTAATATTTTTTTATGTAAATTGCTTGCTGATCTTGCTATTATTTTAGGTATTCCAGCTTCTTCGCATAACATTGCAGTCATTATATTTGTTCCTATATCTCGCATTGTAATTACTGCAACATCAAAGTTATCTAAAGATAATTTTTTTAGCTCAGTTGAATCCTTTATATCTAATTGAATTGCTTCTGTTGCATAATCTGCAATTTCTTCTACTCTTTCCATATCTCTATCGATAGCCAAAACATCGCAATTATAATCATATAATTGTCTTACAATACTTTGACCAAACGTTTTTAATCCTATAACTAATATATTTAACTTTCTCATTTTTACAACCCTTTCTTTTTTAGAAAAATAACAGATGCACATTAAAATTAATTTTATAATTTAAAAAATTCCGTAATATTTCATATCTAAAAACTCTATATTGTATTTTTACTAACATTTTAAAAACAGAATCACCTAATGGATATGACCTATGAATTCCAGATAAATCTAATTCATTGCTTAAATTTATTCTGTTATCAGTTAAATTTTGTATATACCCATTATTCCAAAGAGCTACACGCTCTTCTTGTGTATGTAATCCATATGGATATGTAAATACTTTTAATCTATTATTTCCCAATTTTTCATCAAGCTCTTCATATGATTTATTTGTATCTTCAAGAAGTTTTTGTGGCGTTTCTTCATTATATCTTGCATGAGTTAATCCATGTGAATAAATTGAAATAAGACCACTTTCCTCCATTTCTTTGGCTTGATTCCAATTATAAAAAACATCTTCAGTTCCTATGGTATTGTTATTTATAAAAGACGTCATTGGAATATTTTGTTCTTTTGCAAATTGATACGCGTATGTATATACTCCAGTATATCCATCATCAAAAGTTATTACAAAGCTCCATTTTGGAATTGCTTTTTTACCATTTTTATAATCTTCTAAATCTTGATAACTTATTGGCTTATATCCCAATTTCATTAGTCCTGTTATTTGCTTTTTAAATGTATCATATGTTGTTTGCATATAATCATATTGTATTTGTGATTCATCCCCTACAATATCATGATAAACAAATACTGGAATTTGGAGATTTTTTTCACCAATATAATATGTATTGTTTACGGTTGCCTTTTCATATGTAACAAAAGCTATTATTGCTAATAACATAAATATTAGTATAGTTATTACTATTTTTTTCCATAATTTCATTTTAGTTTTAGTAACAAGCTCTTTACTTTCTTTTGTTGTATTATCATTTTTCATAATATTTCACATTCCCTTTTTTAATTTTTTTACAATATAAAAACAAAAATTTATATATTTTTCTCTGCTCAAAACATTTTTTACTTGCATATATCATATAAAATTTATTATCCAACTATTAAATCATCACATTCAGGATACTTTATTCCTTTATTTCGTTTGTCCTTTTTCAGCACGGCATATGAAATTGTTATTGGACCTAATCTTCCTATAAACATTACAAACATAATTATTATTTTTCCTGCCACACTTAGTTTTGGTGTTATTCCAAGTGTTAATCCTACTGTTCCAAATGCTGAAAATACTTCATAAAATATATCTAAAAAGCTTACATCTCTTACAGATGTTTCCGCTTCTGGTAAAGTATGCTCTGCTTTAATATCTTCTGTTATTGATAAACCAACTATTGAAACAATTATTATAAAAACACTAACAAACATAACTACTATTGCTCTTTTTAGCAATCTTTGAGGTACTTTTCTTTTATTTATAATTGTGTTTTCATTTCCTTTTAGATAACTTATAACCATTAAAATAATTATTGCAAAAGTTGTTGTTTTTATTCCCCCTGCAGTACTTCCCGACGAACCCCCTATAAACATATATATTAATGATATAAATTTTGAAGCTGTTGTTAGCTCTGTTGAATCAATTGATTCAAAACCTGCTGTTCTAAGGGTTGTTGAATAAAAACTTGATTTTAGTATTTTTTGAGCTATATTGTCATCTTTCATTATTTGAACATTATCTTTTTCTAATATAAATGTAAATAGTGCTCCTGATACTAACAATATAAATGTTGTTATCAATACTATTCTTGTATGTGTTGAAATTTCTCTACCAAATTTTCTATCAGGTATTTTTTTAGCACATATTTTTTTTATTGCATCAATTATATCGTCCCAAACAGTAAATCCTAGTCCTCCTACTATAATTAAAACCATAATAGATATAGAAACTAGCCAATCATATTGATAATTTATTAAACTATTACTTCCCATAATATCAAAACCAGCATTACATACTGCAGATATTGAAAGAAATATCGAATAAAATATTCCCATTTTTGTTCCATATTGTGGGATAAATCTTATTGATAAAAAAATAGCTCCTATAATTTCTATTACTCCAAGATAAATAAATATCTTTTTTATTAATTTAATTATTCCTTTATTATAATTTTGATTTAAAGATTCTTTTATTAAATTACGCTCTGATAGTCCTATTTTTTTTCGCATTAATAATAGTAATAGTGCTATGAAGCTCATGAATCCTATTCCACCTATTTCTATTAAACACATTAAGACTACTTTCCCAAATATCGTAAATTGTTCTGCTGGTATTATTGTATTTAAACCTGTTACACATACAGCTGATGTTGCTGTAAATAGGCTATCTACAAACTTTATGTGTTTTCCAGAAACATTGCTTATTGGCAATTTTAATAAAATTGCTCCTATAAAAATACTTGCAATTACTCCTAATACTAAAATTTGTGGAGCAGTTAATTTTATCCTTCTTGACTTTTCCATCTTTCCTTTTTCCTCGAATTTTGTTTTTATTTAAATATGTTACATATAAATATTATTAACTCTATCAATATACTTGTTTGTGCTATTCCTGCTAAATTTCCGAGTTACAAATCTTCTTATATTTGTTGATTCCTTTATTTTCTTGTATTGTATGTACCAATCTATAAACATAATTAATAAAAATATAATACTTATATATAACGGTACTCTAAATTTTAATAAATATATTATTATTCCAATTATTTGACCTGTTAATATTCCTGTACATCTACTACATACAGGAAATTGATAACCCTTTATTTTAAAACTGCGCTCTTCAATTTGGTGGCATCCACATTTATTGCCTAACCTCATAAAAAATGCCCATGTTTTTATTTTTGTTTCCTTTTTCATTTTTAAAATCTATGTCCACAATTGTTACAGATATTAGTTGTTTTAGTTCTTGTTACAGTATCTCCTGTATTACATAATCCGCATAAAACACCTGGCCATCCGAATAACAAATATCCACAACATGCATTACTTCCGTCAAATCCTTTGGTTTTTGTTTTTGTATCTACTATACTAGATATACTTTCACTGCCACAGTTTGGACACCTCATACTTTTCCTCCTAATATTATTTTGGCGGAGTGAGTGGGATTCGAACCCACGGGCCCTTATTCAGAGCTAACGCATTTCGAGTGCGCCTCGTTATGACCACTTCGATACCACTCCAATTTATACTTTATATTTATATCACATTTAAGTAATTAAAGCTATATTTTTGGATTTTTTTATTTAATTTTTTGTTTTTATTTCTTGACTAAGTAATTTATTTATGTTATAAATATAAAGTATTATATATGGCCCCTTGGTCAAGCGGTTAAGACGCGGCCCTCTCAAGGCCGAATCATGGGTTCGATTCCCGTAGGGGTCACCATATAAAAAAGAAACAATTGTTATAAAATTTAACAATTGTTTCTTTTTTTATCTTAATTAAAATATTCATCTGGCATTAATACTTCTATTCCATTTTTCATTAACAATTCTGCTGTTATACCATTTCCATTTATTAATGTTCCATCAAATTTTCCGCTATATATTTTTCCTTTTCCGCATGACGGACTTCTTGGTTGTAATATTACTTGCTTTACACCTAACTTTTTTGCAAAATTTAATGTTTCCTCAGCTCCTCTTTTATATTGTACAGTTACATCTTCGTTGTTCTTATTTATTACTTTTTCATCATTTATTTCTGATGCAAATCTTGGAGTTGGTAGACCTCCTAATTGTTCTGGACATACTGGAATTGCCTTTCCTTCTTTAACTAAATTGAATATTCTTTCATCATAATTATTACCACCGCTATATTTACAATTTATTCCTACTAAACAACCACTTACTAATATCATTTTTATCACCTTTTCTTAATCAACTATATCTGCCAATGTAAAATTTATTACTTTTTGCAGTTTTTCTAAACTCATTTCAACTTGATATCCTATTTTACCAGCACTAAAAATTATTTTTTCAAAATTTTGTGCAGTAATATTAATAACTGTTTTAAACTGTTTTTTCATACCTATTGGAGAGCATCCACCATGTATATATCCTGTAAGTGGTAATAGCTCTTTTGATTTAATCATTTCGACCTTTTTTTCATTAACACTTTTAGCAGCTTTTTTTAAATTAAGCTCTTTATTTACTGGAACCAAAAAAACATAATTGTTTCTTGATGTTCCAACTGTAACTAGTGTTTTAAATACACAATTAGGATCTTGATTTAAAGCTGTCGCTACCTCCATTCCACTTATGGCTTGTGTACTTATATATGAATAACTATTATATTTTATTTTTTTCTGCTCTAAAATTCTCATCACATTTGTTTTTTCTTCCATAATAAATCCTCCATTTGCTATATATTATCAAATCTGTGGGATTTTATCAAGAGCAAAAAAGGCAGTTTTGTGGGATTCCAGTGAAACGTAGCTTAGAGCAAGGAAGTCAATGGGTTGTCAATGGGGACGGTTCTTTTTGACAACTTTAGGCATACATTTGGAATGTGGCTTTAAAGTTGTCAAAAAGAACCGTCCCCATTGACAACCCATTGACCACCATTGACACAAATTGAAAAAAAAGAGAAAATTTGAGTTGATTCAAATTTTCCCTTTTGCATTTTTTCTTTTTCAGTTAATTCACTCTTTAAATTCTTTCGCCAGTTTTCCTATCGCTTTTGTTTCTATTCTTGAGACATATGAACGAGATATTCCTAGCATTTTTGCTATTTGTTCTTGAGTTCGTGGCTTTTTTCCATCTAATCCAAATCGCATTGTTATTATTCCGAATTCTCTATCTTTTAAAACTGTTTTCATTTTTGCATATAATTTTTTTATTTTAAATTTTAAATCTACTTCTTCATCAACACTTCTTTCATTATTTTCTAAAACTTCTTGTAAACTTACAGTATTATCATCTTTATCTTTTCCTACAGTGTCTTCTAAATATACTTCTGCATTTAATTTTTTTGCACTTCTAAAATGCATTAATATTTCATTTACTATTCTCACCTGATGGCAACAAAATTGAATTAAAAAAAGCAGATGAATTATCTGTTAATAAATTTACTTCTACTGTATCTCCATTTCCTGATACTTTGTTAATTATCAATCTAAGTAGTGCTTTTTGCTCCATAGTATCCAATTTATTAAATTTATTAAAATGATTTTCTATAATTTCTAAGACTATTTGTGCTACATCCACTTCCAATTTGTTTATTTGTTTTTCTTCGTTATACTTATTTAATTTAATAGATATTTCTTCATTTTTCTTTTTAATCTTTTTTACCTCTTTATTAATATCATCTATTAAATCTATATCAACATATCTAATCTTTTGTATCAAATTTTCTAAATCTTTTTGATTTTTATCATACTTACTTTTCAAAGAAATAAACTCATCATTTTCATCTACAATATCAGCCTTCGTATTTGCGATTTTCTTTAGCTCGTCACATATTTTTTGATTTGGTACAATAATTTTTTTAATTTTTTCTAATAATAAAGCGTCGATTTCATTGCCATTAATATTTTTTCCAGTGCATTTTTTACGTCTACTTTTTTCTTTTAAAGTACACGAATAAACATATTTTTCAGTACCATCTTTGTATAATCTCCCAGTTTGAATTCGTGGTCTCATTGGAGATCCACATTCTTTACAAAATATCATTCCTGTTAAAATAGCAGTATTTTTCTTTGGTTTCCTATAACTTTTTTGTTTATTAATATTTAATATGTTTTGAACATATATCCAATCTCTGCCATCAATTATTCCCTTATGCTTACCACAAGCAACTATCCATTGATGAATATCTTTTTTTCTTATTGCCTTATGTTTTACTTGCAAAGTTTTATTATAAGCCATAATTCCATGCAAACCATCAAAATCTTCTTTATTAGAAAATACATCAACATTATTTTCTTTAAAGTAATTATACATATCAAAATCATTTTTGGCATAAACAGGATTTGTTAAAATAGTTTTTAATGCAAATCTTGAAAAATATATATTATTTTTTGTTTTTATATTATTATTTAATGCATATGTTTCTAGTGCAGTTAATGATTTTAAATTCAAAAATTTTTGAAATAGTGTTTTTACAGTGTATATTTCTTCATCAATTTTTTTTAACATAAATGCTTTTTTAACTTTTGTTACTACTTCATTATTTTCATTATATTCTTTAACATTCACAAGTTCAAATCCTACAGATTCATATCCAGTTGGAGTAGTTCCACCAAGCCATCTACCTGTCTTGGCTAATTCTCGCATATTATCTCTAATTCTTTCTGCCCCTATTTCCCTTTCAAGTTGGGCAAAAACTGATGCTATATACATCATAGCTCTTCCCATTGGTGTTGTTGTATCAAATTGTTCTTTTACTGATATAAAACTTATGTTATTACGATTTAATTCTTCTATTAAATCGGAAAAATCTGCTACACTTCTTGCCACCCTGTCTAGTCTATAGCAAATTAATACATCGTATTTTCCTTTTTTAGCATCTTGAATTAATTCATTGAACTTTTTTCTTGTAGAATCACCACCTGAAAATCCTTCTCCCTCGTTATAAATTTCAATTTTAACTTCATCTTCAAAAAAAATCTTGCTAATATAATTTTTACATAGATTTATTTGATTTTCTATTGATTCTCCCTTGTTAGTAGCCTTTGACTTTCTAGTATAAATTGCAATTGTCTTCATATAAAATTTCTCCTTTGGGCTGTGATTCTAACATTCCTCAATTTTTTGCAATTCTTTTATTATAGATTCTTTAATTGTATTTTTAGTTTTATCATCATAGTTTAAATCATCTATATATCTTTGTATTAAAAATGCCTTAATATTTGCTATTCCGTTTTCTAATTTAGTTTTATCATTTGGATAATTAAATTTTATATTCATAAGCATCACTCCTTATTCTAAAACTATTCAGTGATACTTGTACACTTAACTAATTAATTTAATTCCATATGATTCTTTTGGGAACATCTGCCCCAACTGTTATACCTCTTTTTAAAACCTGATAATTCTCTAACTGTTTGATTATGCATATTATTTACAACAAAAAAAGCTAGGTTGCCCTAGCTATAAATTTAATTATTTTTCTAATTCTTTTTCACTTTCCAATTCTTCTTTACTTTCTAATTCCGCAATGGTTGGTTTACCTTTCATAAAATTTTCTTTTAGTTTTTCCCAATCTTCACTTAATAAATTATCCTTTGGTAAAGATGCTTGATATGGATTTTTAAATCTTCTTCTAAACATTTCTTCTCCTTCTTTTACATCAAAGCCTAAATCTCTAAAGTATCCTTGTAACATTTTTAGTTTTAAAATATCTGACACAGCAAATATTGTTTCAACTTCTTCAAATTCTCCATCTTTAATTTTTGCTTTTAATTGTTCTAATGCATCAACTAAATATGAGCCACTATTTCTGATTTGTCCAGTAGTAACCTGTGTAGGTACAACATGCAAAGCAATAGTATCTTTTGAAATACCTGCAATATTATATGAAACAAAATTATTAAGTTGAACAAATTTCGTACCTTGTAGCTCTGGCTCTTGTAGTTTTGCCATTAACCAATCATTAAATGCACTTAAATCAGAATTTTTCCCTAAAGTGCGATGAACGATTTTACTAAACTCTTCTTCTGGTATTGAATTAAGTTTTGCAAGTATATCCTTGCATTTATCAACTTTATCTTCATCTTGTGATTGTCCTATATAGTTTTTTACAATTTCGATTGCTTGATTTTTTGTTACCATATAAACCACCAACCTTACTTTTAAATTTTCTATCTAGATATTCCTCTATCATTCCCCTTTTGTTGTTTTCTTTGTGAGCTATCTCTCCTTGCATTTGGGTTTGTTTTCCACTTGTCAGCTACTGCCTGTTGTCTTTTTTTATCGTCTTCTTGTTTTCGCCCTTTCCAACGATCTAGAACTGCTTTTTTTATTTCTTCCTCTTTTTTCTTTTCTTCGGCTTGTGCTGGTGTTATACCCATAGTCTGCTCTTCTGTCTTTATTATATCACTACCAAATACTCTTTCAGCCTCAAGATATCCTAAAACAATTCTACCATCTTCAAATTGTAACTCTGAATTAGGAACTAACCTATTTTTTCTCATAAGCATTTTTGACATAGAAATAATTGCTTTGTGTTTTTCTGTTAATTCTTCTTCACTTCTAGCTTCTGTTTTTATCTGTATTTGCTTACCTGTGGCTAAGAAAACTTTTATCCTTGATAGAATTTCTGTATATATTTCAGTTGTATTAAATCTTTTAAATTCCTCTATTTGTCTATGGTCTTGTTCTAATGGTGTTTCCATTGGCTCCCAGTCAGAAAAATCATAATCTTGGATAGCCTGTATTTGTTCTGGTTTTCTTGAAGCCATATTATTTATAATAGTTTCAACTTGTGAAATTGAACAAAAATCTTCAAATATATTTCTACCATCAGTTGCAGTTAATTGTTTTGCGACATTTAACAAACGAGCTAAATCGCCAATGTTTTTTATTGTTATTGGGCGTTTACTATCACTTAAAGCCTTCATCACTCTATAAGCATCTCTTTCTTCGTTTGCTATTCTTTTACCATATCTTTCATCATCTTCAATTCTACACTTATAATATGAAATTAATTTTTCATAAAAATCTCTGTCCATAAAATCACCACCATCTACCTAAATTATAACATTTTTAAGCATTTTAGTCAATTTGCATAGCTTTTCCTATCCATTTTTTATATTAAAGAATTTTTTTATTCTATTAATAATTTTAGTAATTATAGATTCTTTATATTCAATCATGGCTACATCGTTTTCTTTAGATTGCTCCTTCTTTTTAAAAATATTATCTGGATTGTATTTTTCTCTTATTTCTTCTTGGTAGCACTTCTCATTTTTGCCAAATATTTCTCTCAATTCTTCCTTATCCTCATCACTTTCACACCAATAATTTAGATGAAATAATGCAATCATTGAAAGACTATCTTTCTTTATGTTTTGTTTATATAATGGAATTGTGATATCATATTTTGGATTATATGTGTTCAACTTTTCATTTTTTATCAAATTATATAAATTCTTTGGCAATCTTTTTATATATTTATCACCTAATAAATCTAATATACTATATACCTCAGAATAGATTTCTTTTGTATTTACACCCACCATTCTATTTCCTCCGAATCCTTTTGATTATTAATATCATTTTGTTTTGTTTGTTCTAATGTCTCTTCAATTATCTTTCTAGCTTTGCTTAAATCAGAGCTCTTTATTCTGCCTTTTTCGTAAGTATCTATCAGATTTTTTTCCTCATCGCATGTTCTTGGTCTATCTAAAATTTCTCTGATTTGACCAATACTTTCATAAACTCTACTTTGTTCGTCGACTTCAAAAGGAGCATAATATATATCAACTCCGCTTGTCTCCCTTGATATTTTTTCTCCACACAGAACATCTATAACATTTCTTCCATTTTTATCATATTTAAAGCTTTCAGGTTTTTCCGCAAAATCTATAATTAAATCTATAATACACTCTTTCATTTTATCAGCAATATCTACAAATCTTAAATAATCCTCTGGAGTCCAATCTTCAAATGTTCTTTTAGACGCATCTTCAGGATATTCACCGAAAACATCTAAATCATCGTCATCTCTGCTAGCTCCAACATTTATACGATTACGAATTAAATCTCCCTCTATTTTCCATTCTCTATTAAAATAATAGTTTTTTAGTGGTTGCATATTTCCCTTGCTAGTAAGGATTGTAAGCATTGATAAAGCAGATGTAGATATATTTTCATTATTATCCTTGAAAGCATATTTAATATGTTGCAAAGTTTTTCGTGATAACTGTGCTTTATTTTGTTCACTCATATACAAACTACTGTTGAGATGAGAAGTTTGAATACTAATATGTTTAGAAAGATCCTCGTTTGAACTATTGATTAAACCTTCATTTAATAAATATTTCATTAAAAATTCACTAGCTATTGATGAAACAACTTCTGGTGATTGAGCTTTTCTTGTCTTATCCCATGGTGCTCTTTGTCCAGTAACTTCTCCTTTTTCATGTGTATAAAATTGTGCATCTAATTCACCATTTGCTATATTACCTGCTAAAAAATCATATACCATTCTTGATGTTCTTCCATTTCCATCTTGAAATAAGTGTAAGTAATTTATAAGTGTATACATAACAATTGCTTTATGTTGGGGATTTCTTACATTTTTTAACATACCTGCCATTTTTTCAAAACTTCTATTTTGAATTTCTTTTCTAGGAGCTATTAAAGTATCTCCTCCCACTGTCATTCTATATTCTTGATATGTTCCATCTTCGAGATATCTACCATCATCTTGAAATAACCCACCTTCTTCTGGTTCTATTTCTCTTACTTTAGAATTTATAAATATTAAGAAATCTCTTAATTCATCTCCATTCAATGAACTTACATATTCATCAAAGGATTTGCCTCCTAATTTTTCAAATATTTCTTCTAACATTTTTTCCTCCGTTTTTTATTTTTTTCTATTAATCAAACTTTTTTCAAATTACTTTTTTATATGAAAAAATCTTAATATTTTATTTAGAATTTTCTTTAGTGGAGTTTCTTTATATTTAATTAATTCTATAACTTGTTCATTTTTCTCCTTTATTTTATTCTTTTTAAAAATATTATTAGGATTATATTTTTCATATACTTCATTTTCTCTTTTTTTATCATTGTCGTTAAATTTTTTAATTAATTCCTCTTTTTTATTTTTGTCATTACACCAATAATTTAATTGAAGCACTCCTAAAATATCATATGTTCTTTGATGTATATTCTGTTCATTTAATGGTCTCTTCGTATTAATGCTGGGTGTATATTCCTTATCTCTTTCTTCATCAATCATTTGCAACAATTCAGTAGGTATCTTATTTTTATATTCTTCTCCAATTAAATTTATAATTTCATATACTTCCGAATAAGCTAATGCTCTTTCCATTAATTCCACTCCTCATCTCTTGCTATTCCAATTTCAGATTTATTTCTATCTCTTTTTTTAGATTTTATATATTGTGTTTCTTGATTTATACCAGATATGGTTGCTTTCTGACTTATATTTTCTTCAACATCTGCAATAAAAAAACGAAAAGAATCATCTCCGTTCTCTCTGTCAAAATCATCATCCCACTCAATGTCATCCCATTCGGCAGCATCCACTTTAGTTCCTTGTTGCATTTCTTTCTCTGCAATTTCTAGTTCATCTGTAATCTCTTGATTTTCTCTTAATTGAGGTTCTAATTGTCTTAAAATAATAATTGTTTGTTTGATACTTTCTATATATTCAGTAATATCACTTTCTTCCATTTCTCCTTTTGACCTTATAAGCACTGAAAGTGGATTACAAAAATCATTAGCAATATCAGTTAATAATTCTTTTGAAGATTTTTCTCCACCTTGAGAGATATTTTCTTGTGTAACATCAGTCTGCCCTTTATCTACATCTTCTGTTGTTTTTTCTACATTTTCTTTTGTCACTGACATTTTTCTTTTATAATTCGTTAGGTCATAATCATATTCTAAACCACTATAGTCATGAATTAATGAAAATGTAGGATTATCCTGTATTACCTTTTTTTCTACATCAATTTGTCCTATTATAAATTCAGGATTAATTCTATATTTTTTTTCATAATCTCCTTCTTGAGAAATCCTTAACCAAAGTGGTTTTGTTTCCTTTTCTCCATGTGATAGAACTCCATTACATTCGCTTGGAATTCCTAGCAATATTAAACCTTTTGACTCTTTATGTGGCCAATTCAATAGCCCTGAAAAATTACTATATGTTTCTTCTAAATCAGTACCAGTTTGAATAAGAGCAGTTGATAATATTTCTGGAAATTTATATTCTAATCCATTTTGTCGTATAGAATCCAATAATTGTGGATTTGTACCATGTATTGCGAGCATAAGGTTGTTTTCTGTACAATATTTTCTTATTTGTTCAAATCGTCTTACAAAATCTTCACCGAAGTATTGTCTAGCTTCATCTTCACTTTCTCTGACTTTTCTCTCAACATCTATTTCTTCAGATTTTAGTGATTCCAAAACATTTTCTAATATTGATATAAACTCTTGAATTGTTTCTTTTGATTCACCATAATCTCCACGCATAAATTTTTCAGTTAGAAATTCCCATGCTTTTTTAACAGTTTGAACATCATATTTATACATTTTGGTTTTTTTAATCACTTTTTTCATTAATTTGTCCCCCTTGCTTTTTTATAAATTCATAAGCCCTTCTGCTAATCTCTCAACTTCTTCGTCATCTTCTATCTTTGAAAGGTCAGTTTCTTCAGCTTTTGAAAAAATATCTACCGCCATCTTATAAGCAGAAATCATTTCTTCGATTCCTTTTTCGCTTATTTCTTCATACAAACTGCGTACAATATGCTTTTCTGGAAGAACATAAATCATACTATCTAAATATTCATCTTTTCCCCCATTTGATACCATATCATATTGTAGGTTAATTGCATCTCTACATTGTTGTATATCTTGTTTTTCATAACATGCAATAACATAATAAATTATCATTTTTACTACCTTTTTTACATTTTCGTTCATAACAACCTCCCTAAACATTTACAGTTTTCTATTTCTGTGTCAATTCAAATTACTCTTTTCTCAATTTTATTTAATCCCTATTCCTCTTAAATAAATTTTTTATTTTATTCAAAATTTTGCTAAAAATATTTTTTCTATATACAATAATACTTGATTTTTCTTTGTTTCTTTCTAACTCCTCATTAATTACTGATTTAGTTTTGAATAGATTTTCAGAATCAAATCTTTGTCGTTTTTCTTCTTCAATTATATTTCTCTTGTTAGACTGAAAGCTCTTAATCTTTTTTCTTTGCTCTGGTGTTGACCAATAATCTCTAAAAAATGATGCCAACATCACTCTCCCAGTTTCAGACATTCTTTGCTCATTTATATCTTTCCATGGATTGTATAAAAACACAATATCATCCTTTTTATTTTTTTCTAGCACCTGAATTACTTCTTTTGTAACTTTGTTGTAATCCTCTTTTGATATATAATTCAGTATTTCTAAAATTTCTGTACACGCAACTGCATATTCTTCATTTTCCATTTTTCCACCACCATCATTCTTGTTCAATTTCATTATTTATATTATTGAATTCTCGTGCTTCCTTTTGAAAAAATCCTGTTATTCTATCCATTTTCTCAACTTTTGAAAGTTCACTAACTATGTTCTTTCCAATATTTTGAGTTAAATTTTCTTCCTGTTGTTTTGTCAAAATTTTTACATATTTAATAAAACTGTCTAGATATCTTAAATCAATATTTTCTTTATTTCTACTTCTTTCATAGTTTTCTTCAATGACAGATAGTGCATCAGACTTACCTTGTTCTGTCTCAACCATCTTCATTCTATCAATTTCTATTCTTCTTCCACCAACATGTGTCATCATATTCCAATCTTCTAATTTTGGTGTTTCCCAGTTAGTATATGAACCTAACATCCATCTTGTTCTTCGTGTAGGTCCACCATTATTTATAGAAGCCTTCTTTTTAAAATCTTCACTATCATAAGAAAAATCAGTACTTTCTTTATCTTTTCCCTCAACTAAATCTAATTGAAAATATCTTCTTTCTTTATAATCATCAAATACTTTTTTGAAGGTGGCTTCAAGTACACTTGGAACAGTTATCATACTTCCATCTGGTGATTTTTTTCCCCTTGCTATTCTTCCATATTCCCATCTTAACCATACATCTACCGTTTTTAGTAATCCTGTTTCTCCATTTGAAAAATAAATTGATGGATTCTCATAATCGTTACCCACAGCATTTTCACGATTTTCCAAATCTCCTCTTAATCCCTGTTTTGCAATTTTAGGAATTGCCGTTTCTCTGGTAAAATGAAAGAAATCATGACCTTCTGGAATTTCTGACAACTTAATTTTCTTTATTCCTTGGATTACTCCTCCAATTTCTTCTTCGTTTTCTTCTCTCTCTTCTTTTTTTTCTTTAATCCCCAATTTTTTAATCATAGATTCTGATAACATCTTGTAAAAGTTATTGTATTTTTCATTTGCTTGATATATTGAATCATTTAAACTTGATTTATTTCCTTGCTCTTCGCCCGCAATTTCTTGTGCGATATCTTTTTTTGATTGTAACATCCTTTTAAATTCATTTTGTACTCCTATTGGATTAACACCTATCAATTCAGCAAGTTTCTCAAAATTCAAACTAGATTTAAAACCTTCTATATAAGACTCAAAAACACTTTCTTGTTTAATCTTACTTTTTCTTTCTCTATTCATTTGACTTTGCAAATCTGAAATTAAAGAGCCAATGTAAAAAAATTGTCTTATATATCTATTCATTTGATTATATGCATTAGATTGTATTTCATCTTGTTTACTTCTTAACTCTAAATACTTTCCAATTACATTATTTTCCATTTTGTCTTCTTCAAGTATATTTTTTATTTTATCTTCAATTTTTCTTTTTTTGTCATCAACAATCTTTTTAGTTTCTACATCATCTACTGAACCTTTTAAATAATATAATTGTTCATCTAAATCAAAATATTGAATTAGGATTGGATTATTCTTCTTCAATTCTGCACATTGCATATTAATTTTGTTACTTTTCAAATCACTATTATCAATTATACTTTTTATATCTAAATACAAAGTATCATTTACTTCAAAAGTTCCATATGCTTCATTATGTGCAAAATTTGCACATACATATCCATTATTCATTAGCTTTGCAACATGTTCTCCAAGTCTTCTAGCATACTCTTTTTCACCTAATTCGTTTATAAGTTTTTCTCTATTTATAGTAAGTTCTTTAAGATATTTTACTTCTTGCTCATTCATAATAGTTCTCAACCTACCCTTTCATAACTTTTTTATCATCCGTTACATTTATCAACATTATACCATAACTTTTAATGTTTGCAAATTAAAAGAACACCTACTTATTTGTAGATGTTCTTAATTTTATTATCATATTTATTCTTCAATTGTTTTTAGATAATTTCTCTTCCCATAAATAGCCCTATAAACGATAACTTGCTTATATTCTTCATCAATATCGTATAAAACAACATAATTATCAACAAGCAGTTTTCTATAAACCTCATTATTATGTTTTATATGAACTTCCACACATTTATATGGATTTTTCTCTAATGAAAATATTTTCTGTTCAATTTTATTCATTAGATTAATTGCTGCTATTCTATTACATAAATTATTGAATATATAATCGTAGATTTCTTCTAATTCCTCTCTTGCTATATCAGTTACTATAACTTCGTAACTATTAATACCCATATTTTTCTCTCAGACCCTTGAAAACTGTTCTTGCACTATGAACTTTACCTTCCTTATATTGTTTTTTACTTTTTTCAAGTTTATTTAAAAATATTTCTTTTTCATATTGTTCTAAACTAATTACTATTAAATCTTTCTTATTATCTCTTTTTATAATCATAGGTTCTATATCATCAACTTTACTAACTGCATTTTCAAATTCTTTTACAGTAATTTCTCTTTGCATATAAATCACGACCTTTCTATTATTTATATTTTACCATATATTATTAATTACAACAATATAATTATTATAGTTTTACTCATGTACTCAGACTTTTTTTGCAAATTGAAATGAATTTTTAAAAATTCCTTCACTTTTTGGCTTGGTTGTTTGTTGCCATTATGTTATCATAGCGTTATCTATACATCTAGAAACATATGTTGCAAGTCTTACACCTTTTTTATAATTAAAACTATCTATTCCCTTTATTAAGCCTATTGTTCCTATTGATATTAGGTCATCTAAGTCTGTATTGTTATTGCTATATTTTTTGCATACATGAGCTACAAGTCTTAAATTTCGCTCTATTAATATAGTTCTTGCCTCTTTATCTCCGTTTTCTAACATTTGTAAATACATCTTTTCTTCTTCTGCATTTAATGGCTCTGGAAATAAACTATTTTTAGATATGTATCCAATCACAAAAAGTGAGGTTTGTAAAAATGTTAAAAATCCCGAGATAGAAAATACTAACATACATTTACCTCCATATTTCTTTCCTATATTTTAAATATATGTTAATATTTTTGTTTGTGTGCCTGGACTTTTGAATTTTATTCTGTCTTGCTCATTATTACTAAACAATGCAATATTATTGCAAATACTCCGCCGACTATAGACCCAATCATTAAACCTGCCAAAAACATATTTTCACCTTCTTTTTATTTATTATTATCCTTTTTATTTTTTGTATTCTTTTTTCTTAATATTTGTGTATTTAAAATTGTTCCAGCTATTGAAATCCCTAATAAATAATTGCTTGTGTCTGTTTGACCTGTTCTTGGTAATGTTTCTTTTTTGTCTTGCTCAATTTTTTTGTTCTTAAATGTAATTGTTTTTATTTCATTTTCTTCTAGCTCTATTGTTATAGGATCTTCTGACAATATATAATCTTTTGCTGTTTCAACTTCTTTTATTGTATACTTTGTGTCTATTGGTAAATTTTCAATTTTTGCCTCGCCGTTTTCATCTGTTATTAATGAAGATATTAATTCATTTTGCTCATTGTATATTTCGAATTTTACACCTTTTAATTTTATTTCATTGTTTTTCGAGTCAACTTTTATTATTTTTATTGAACCTTTTTTCTTTTCGTTTTCTATTTTTACATTTTTTATTTCGTCATATTCTAATTTTATATTTGTTTCATTTGGTGATAATATATAATTTTTATTTGTTTCTATTTCTTTAATTGATATATTCCCTGGTTTTAAATTAGATATATTTATTTTTCCATTTTCATCTGTTTCATATATTCCTATTTCTTCTCCGCTTTCATATTTAATTAAAAACTTTACACCCTTTATAGGGTATTTAGTGTCTTTATCTATTTTTTCTATTTGAATTTCACATTTATTGGCATTAATATTTATATTAGAGCTTGCTTGTACATCATCGCTATACATATCACAACATAGCATATAGTTTTGATAGTTTCCAACATTACATTCAGCATAATATATTGGGTAATTTTTGCACTTTCCTACAATTTTTATATTGCCATCTATACTATTTGTTATTTTATCTTTTGGAATCATTAATTTAAAACTTTCATTTCCATTAAATTCTGTTTTATTAGTACCAGTTTTATCTGCTATATATGTTCCTTCTGGGAACCCTGTAATTTCAGAAACATTATATTGACTGCATTCTACCTTTGAATTTACTTTAAAAATTGCAGAATAATAACCATCTTTATTTAAATCTTTTGATAACTCACTTTGTTTTGATATTTGCAATATATTATTATTTTTTATTGTTTCGCTTCCATTGTAGCCAATATCAATTAATTTACATATTGCATCAATTACTTTTGTACCTCTTCTTTGTATATCTTCTAAACTTTCATTTTCGACTTTTGTTGTTCCAGCTCTATATTGTTGTCTTATTTCTTCAATTGAATTACCTCTAAGAATTGCATATGACGCCATTTTTGTTGCCAGGTATGCATCATCTTCTGTTTCAACTCCCATTTGACTTGGTGTTTTATATGGATATCCATTTGTATATACACGCCATAATTTTTCATTTGATAATAGCTCTTTTAATTTTACATCATATCCTGCATACTCACCTTTAATCCAACCTATTCCTTTTAAATCTGGATCTATACAATATGCTATTCTTTTTACTCCATTGCTATCTGTATAATATGTTATACTATATGTAACATATATCCATTCAGACCCATTCCATTTTTGTATTGAATAAAAACCTTTGTTATCTCTTTGTAAATACTGTATTTCGCCTGCTGTTGCAGCTTCTGTTTTTTTCATTTGTGTAGATATTTGAAATATAGCCAATACCAATAATACTATACTAAACAACATTTTCCTTACTTTTTTCATAAATAAACTCATTCCTTCTTTCTTCTATTTATATATTTGGATTTCGTAAACATCTATTTACGACATTACTTTTTTATAATTTTTTTCAAAAATTCTTTTGTAATTAAAATGCTCTTTGGTATATTATTTTAATAAAAATTAAACTTTTTCTGATGCTTGTACACATAATCTTAAATTTTTCTTATCTTTTACACAGGTTATTAATGTTAAAATATTTTTATTTGATTTTTCTAAAACAGACAAATCATTTTCAGATATTTGATTTATTTCAGTTACAATATAAACTCTTGTTCCTAATTTAGTTTGATAAATAATTTCATCATTAATTTGTAATTTATTTATCTTTTCAAAATAATGTGCATATGTACCCCTGTTATGAGAAGCAAGAGCAACATTTCCATTCCAATAACTACTATCACAAAAATGACCGACAGATTCTTTTAATACATCTTGTGTTACGCCTTCTTTAATTGGTGCTTCAACATTTATTACTGGAATTTTTATTTTTCCTAAAACATTATTATCACTAGATATTTTTTCAATTGAAAAAGCCTCACACTCCTCAATTTGTTTTTGCTCGTCACTTTTATTAATAGCATCACTATTAATAATATTTTCGTTTACAATACTATCTGCCTCTTTTATTAGATTTGATTGAATAATGGAATTTTTATTTTTTAGATATAAAAAAATGAATAAACAACATACTACAATAACACTAATAATAACACTGAACAAAGACTTCAATGTTTTTCGTTTCAATAAGTCACCTCCTACTACATTTTTTTAAATTTCTTTGGAAATTTTTTAGAATTAAATTTTTTGAATAAAATTTTATTATGTACTAATTTTAATATCAAATTCATACAAAGTCAATCTTTTTTCATCTGCAAATTTCTACATAATTCGACAAGTTGTCAATGGGGACGGTTCTTTTTGACATCACACACTAATCTCAGTCACAGATTGATAACACCCATCACCATTTCCATTTACGATTTTCTTTTTTTAACTTAACTAGCAACCTTTTCCAGAACTACCATATTATATCGCCTAGTTTAGTTAAAACATTTGCACCATCTTTTATTAACTCGTTAGTTCCTGCAGAATTTGCTAAGTTAATATTTCCTGGTATTGCCCATACTTCTTTGCCTTGGTTTATTGCATAGTTGGCTGTTATTAATGACCCACTTTTGGCACCTGCTTCTACAACAATTACAGCATCTGAAATACCACTTATTATTCTATTTCTTCTTGGAAAATTTGTTTTTTCTGGTTTTGTTCCAACTATATATTCAGATATTATAAGTCCATCATTTTTTAAAATTTCATGATATAATTTTTCGTTTTCTTTTGGATATATTTTATCTATTCCGCATCCTATAACTGCTATTGTTTTTCCCTTGGCTTTTAATGCCCCTATATGTGAATATGAATCTATTCCTTTTGCCAGACCACTAACAATATTGACATTTCGTTTAGCTAATTCATATGAAAAATAATACGAATTCTTTTTTCCATATATTGATGCCATTCTTGAGCCAACAATTGCAACAGATTCATTATTTATGTTTTTTAGGTTTCCTTTGGAATATAACACTATTGGTTTATTTTGTATATTATTTAATTTTTGCGGATAATTATTATCAGTGTATTTTATAATTTTTATATCATTTTTATTTATATATCTTAAATATTTAGTTAAATTGCTTTTATATGATTCATTGCACAGCTCTAATAGTAATATTTCAGATAAAAAACTATTTGATTTAAGCTCTTTTTCATTAAGATTCCATATATTTCTTATATTTTCGTACTTTTTTAATAATAAATCAAATACTTCAAAAGTCATATTTTTTATTTGTGAAATCCAAATCCAATATTCAAGTTCTTCTATATTACAACCCTCCTATGTTTTATATGTTAAAAGTCAAACTCAGAATAAACCTGAATTTGACTTTTTGGATAATTTACAATTTTTCAATTTCTTCTCTTGATAATCCTGTTATTTCTATTATTACATCTACTGGCATTTTTTTTGCTAACATTTTCTTAGCTGTTTCCTTCATATTTTCGTATTTTCCAATTTTAATTCCATCGAGCTTTCCGATTTCAATTCCATCACGTTTGCCGATTTCAACGCCCTCTTCAATGCCTCTACAATATCCATATTCTTGAATTGCATTTTGGTCCATTATGTATTTTTTTCGTAATCTTGCTAGCT
>OGGC01000377.1_pt1 | contig 38887 bp, 28 predicted proteins | sample 1571181 | NCBI WGS metagenome assembly OGGC01 (sample SAMEA2581930, study PRJEB24529) | metagenome | biome: Human gut stool | place: China | collected 2011 | reverse complement strand
TAATAAATTAAATCTGTGCTAATCTGTGTAATCTGTGGTGAAATAATTCATTTCTAAACTGTCATAAGGTAAATGATAATTCATTGTATATTTCACCGATTAGTAATTATACTTACAAAAAGCGAGTAGATTTCTTCCTTTCCCGCACTTCTTCCTCCCACTCGTTGAGTGAACCTGATTCAGTCAGTGACTGAATGCCTTTCAGTCCCTGACTCATTGTACCCCCATTCAGAAGGTGTCTGGGAGGGGGTAGGGAAAGTGACAAGACAGAAAAGAAAAAAAGATGAAAATTGTACACAAAAAACGTATCTTGATTCATTTTTGTAGGGATATGAATTGATACTCCTTCTTATTTCTTCCTAATATATTCCTGCCACAAATGTCGGATAGCCGCCACCGGATGATAGAGCAACATTCTTGGTCCTGCCCATCTCATCACTACTCTCATCCGTTCCCTCATTTCCGGCTTATAGCAATGCACGGTACAAATCCGACAAGTTGATTTCCCGTCTCCGAACGGACAACGTGAAAGCCGTGTCTGCGCATACTCCAACAATTCCCTGCATTGCGGGCACAGTGTTCCGTTCCCCTCTTTCTTCCGGCAGTAGAGGCGAATCATCTGTTCTACGGTTTGCTTTTCCTTTTCGATGCGGGACATATTATCTTTTGCGGGCAACTATTCAGTTCTTTCATAACAGGGTGTGGTTGATTAGGAAGAGTATTCCTGTTGGTCAATTCTGCCAGCGTTTCAGTTTCGGAAACTCTTGCTTCATCATGGCAATTGCCTCTTCTTTAGTCACTTTCTGTTCCGAGTCTTTGTTGAATTCCTCAACAAACTGAGCACAGTGTTCTATCATTTCGTCCATGGTGCAGTCCTGAGTGAACTTTCCATTCTGATAACAGTAAGTACAGTAGTCTGCGCTGAGGCTACCGTCAGCATTTGTTCCGCAAACTTCATTGGGTGTCAGCGGCATTCCGCAGCTCTGGCAAAATTTCATTTCCATAATTGTTTAATTTTTAAGGATGTATTATTATTTATATCGTGGAGATAGGTTTCTATATATATCAAATCCACCATCTTGACTTTTGTAAATGATTGTATCGATGAAATAAAGATGCCCGTCATTTCCCACTAATACATTGTTGGGCAAAGCATCGAATATATCGTATCTGCCGTTTGAAAAGTATTCACCATCTAATTCCGGCTTAAATCCCATTTTGTTAAGTTCTTCGTTAATTTCAGAGTCGGTGGCTTCGCGCACTGCTGCAATAAAAGGCTGTGATAGTACGGCACAAATCTTACCGGCCTGATTTTGGGCAAAACCTATTAGCTTATATGAACAGTCTGGAAAATAGAAGTTATGAATCTTTATTCGTTCAAAGAATTGGGATAAGTTATCATCCGAATAACGAAAGTCATTTAGTTTATAAACAATTGCATTATTCTTTTTTGATAAATAGACTTCATTCTCAGACCCTCTGTCCGAGAATATTCCTAATTGACTGATGTCGTCTATCCAGCAACCTCTGTCTCTTGCGAATCTTTCGAGATTTGTAATTTGGACTCCCTTGACAACCGTTGTTCCCGCAATCGTTTGAATTGATTCAAGCACTCCTCGCGCGACATCGGATGCTTTGTCCAGTAGGCAACGGATTTCATTTTCTTCGCTATAATCTGGCGATGATATTGATTTAGCTTTTCCATATTGCTCGTCTTTATTAATCATGATAACGCAAAGATACGATTTTTTGTTTTTTACTTATTTCAATTGCAGCAATTTCTTTAGCAATCCTTCATTCAGCAGATGTACAGTCTCGAACTTCCCGTTATAGAATACCGCCCAATTATTGAAGATGCAAGGCAGTTGCTTGGCTTTCTCCAGCGTGTCGACTTCTATCAACTGCAAAGGCACCTGATTATTCTCACAATAATTATAGATTTGCTCGATGCAGTTGGGAATGTAAGGACATTGCACGCCGTAATATATAGTCAGCTCTTTATTCTCAATAGTCTGTTTCCTTGCATCCGCCGTAAATTGCGGTTGGCTGCCGTCAAGGGAAAGAGCTAATAATTCGTATTCGTCATTAATGCTATCCACTACCTTGAAGCCATATTTCAGCATAAATTTCTTGTCGGACAAGAAAGGCTTCTTCTTTTTGGAAGACAGCACACAGATACCCGATTTCCCTTGTGCCTTGGCATCGTCAATGCACGATTGCAACAGGGCTTCTCCATACCCTTTCCCCTTGTAGCTGCCTGCCACCCACAGGCAGTAGATATACAGATAGTTATCCCCCGTCACAGGCACCCACGCCTTTTCCAGCGGGGCATACTCGATAAATACCTTGCCTTGTGCATCCAGTTTGCGGAAGACGTGCCCTTCTTTTACACGTTCGGACAACCAGTTTCGCTTATCATTTACACCTGTTTGATGCTTCTTATCAGAAATGGCGCAACATAAATGTTCGCTCACAACGTTATCCGGGGTCAATGTGATAAATTCCATATTATTTCTTGCTAATTTTTAAATAAACCATGTCCCGCAATTGTTTTCCGTCCTCATACATGGGATGGTCGTAGTTCTTGATGAAGAAATCGGGTATCCGGTGGGAGTAGGTGAAGCCGCACCGTTCATAAAACGGTATGGTATAAGTACTGTCTCCTGTGCCCACTAACATCGTCTGATAGCGGTCTTTGTAGTGCTCCAGCAGAAACTTTATCAACTGTGTTCCATATCCTTTGCGCTGATAGTGCGGATAGGTTGCAATGTTCTTTATTTCGTATGTTCCGTTTCCTTCATCGGTGATTACGCAGGCGGCTTTTAAGTCTCCGTCGTAGAGGGCAAACATTTCTCCGCGTTCCAGATAAAGGTCAATCATAGATTCCTGCTCGTCTGCGAGAAGCAGGAGTTCGAGGAATTCTTTCTTGTTCTTTAAGATAGGTACGATATTAATCATATAGTATTGACTGAATTGTTTTCAAATTCCCCAAAGATAGGTATTTGAAACGGGACAGGCAAATACCTCCTCTCTTTTCTTGTCAAATAAATGAAGCGAACCGGTAGTTGCGGGTTGCGTCCTGTAGTGAACCTGATTCAGTCGTATACTGAATGCCATTCAGTCGTATAGTGAACCCTATTCAGTCGTATACTGATTATCCCCCCTTTCATAAGATGTTCAGGGCCGTTTTCAACGTGAAGTGGCATAACAGTATAAAATGCAGTCAATAACCGGTTCACATGAATCAGATTTTTTTCTTATTGAACAACAATTTTCTTGCGTTAATTGGCTGCCAATCGATAAATTTCTGTAGTTTTGTAAATTCTGAATTCAAAATTGATACTAACACACAACAAATATGAAATATAGAACTTGCCTGACAACACTTCTATACAGCTTCCTTTTAGGACTCATCCTGCCCGCTTCGGCACAAAATTCTCTTCAACACCAGAAAGACTCTTTACGTCATGCCCTCGAACATGCGGAAGGCATTGATAAGTTGCAGACTTACAACAAACTGTACTACATCTATATGGCAGAAGCCGGCGATGACCAGAAGATGGATACGCTGATGACGCTGTTTGAGCAGGCGGAAGCCGAAGCCATCAGGCAAGGCAACACACAAATGCAGGGAATGGTGTACGGCAATAGGATTATCTCCTATATAAACAGGAGCGAGCACGACAAAGTCATAGAAAAGGCGCCCGCCTATCTCGACTTTTATATCCGGCACGACTTGTGGAAATTCTATTATCAGATACACATGCAGCTTATCACCGCCTACAACCTGAAAGGAGACTATGAACTGGCGGCCGCCGAAGCCGGGAAAATGTATACCCGTGCCCGGGAGCGCAAGGACAAGGCAGGAATGGCAACCGCACTCTATGCCACCGGCATCATCTATAACCTGCAGAAGAGGCCGAAAGAGGAAGAAGACTGCTTCCGGGAGAGCATCAGCCTGTTGTGGGAAGTTTCCGGTTACGATAATATCCTGACGCAATCCTATGCCTTCCTGTGCGTGTCGCTTCGTGCACAGGCACGCTATGACGAGCTGCTGCAACTGGTGCCCGAATATGAAAAAGCCATCGCCCGCTTCGAGAAAGCCACCGGCAGGGTGCAGCCCGAAGCTCGGGGAAATCTTTATGTGGCACTGATGAACACCTATATAGATATTAAAGAATATGACAAGGCGGGCATATACCTCTCCAAACTTGAAGGTAGCGTCAACAACAGCATGTCGAAATTCGAACTGCTGCGGGCAAAGGCGCTGATATTGCAGTCGCGGGGAGATTACCGCACGGCACTTGCCGTTATCGACAGTGCCGTAATACAGGTTCAGGAATCGGCTTTCAACCTCAATGCCGTGCGTAAGATAAAGATGGAGATACTGGCACGGGCGGGGCGCAATGATGAAGCGTTCAGTCTGCTGGACGAAATCATTGCGGCGAACGACAGTATAAATAATGTGGAAGTCAACGCCCGCTTTGACGAACTGCGCACCCAGTATGAGGTGGAAAAGCACATTGCCGAGAAAGAGCGTAATTTCCATTATTTCTTGTTTGCCCTTGGCATTTGCCTGGTTTTGGTGTTGCTCCTGGCAGGCGTCTTCTACTATAACCGGATTATTTCTACCAAGAACCGCAAGCTGTACGAGCGAATCAAGGAACAGGACAGGCTGGCGGAAGAACTCTCCAGAATGGCACAAACCTGCGAAAGTACCGCATCGTCGGAAGTCCTGCCGCAGACATCCGATACTGCCGCCACCGTTGAGCAGCACCGGCTGGTTGCCCGTTTGCGCGAGTATCTGCTTTCCGGTGATAACCTTTCTAATGCCGAGATGAACCGTGACGAGATTATCTCCGCGCTCGGCACCAATAAAAACCTGCTGACCGACGCCGTCAGAGCCGTGACGGGGAACTCTCCCATGGAGTATATGCGCATGCTGAAACTGGACGAGGCACGCAAGATGCTCGACCATCATCCCGAACTTACGATTGAGGCGATAGCTTTCAGTTGCGGCTTCAATATCCCGAGCACCTTCTACCGTCTGTTCCGAAAACAGTATGGCATCAGTCCGGCGGAATACAGGAAACAGGCAAATAAATTATAAACATCTACTTATCAATCCCCCAAAAATCAAAAGCACGGTCCATCCGTGCTTTTTTTGTGCCCACATGCCTCAGAAGTATCTGAGGAGGGTGTGTTGCAATATAATTGGGACAAAATGCAATAAAGTCGGGACAAAATGCAATAGTGTTTCATCCGTAAATCGCTTCTTTTGCAGCATGATTTCTAAAGAACAAGAGCGATGAACGAATACATGTACCTTCTTATTGTGGCATTCATTTTTTGTATGGTGATAGCCATTTTTTGCCTCTTCCTATATTGCCGGAAGATTGAGCGGAAGTGCAACCATTGCATTGCGAAAAGCCTTCGCGAACTGGACCGTATGTTTAAAGAACTGGAACGCATGCAGGTGGAAAGGGAAACTATTGAAAAGATACTTAAAATGAGGATAAACCTATGAAACACTTACAAAGACATCTATTGGTTCTACTCCTGGCGCTGCTGCCGGGAGTGGCAAGTTTCGCCGGAGAAGCGGCGGACAGTCTCTACATCTTTCGCTTTGTGCAAGGAAAAGATGCGTTCTACGCCCCCTGGCGGGACAACAGTGCGCAGCTCGAAGCACTCCTGACCCTGCTACGTGCACACCGGGAGGCCATTCTTTCGGGCAGCATTCCGGTGCGCGTGGATGGATATTGCACCGGACAGGCTCCGGACGAAGAGAACCGGCGCATGGCTGCCGTGCGCAGCAACCGGGTGAAGTCGGAACTTATCGGACGGGCAGGAGTGACGGAAGCCTGCTTCGTGACCGCCAACCATGCCGTGGAGTACGCAGAAGGAGTGCGGAATGTAGTGACCGTGAAGCTGTGCATCCCCGCCGATATCAACGAAACGAAAGAAGATTTACCCGACGCGGCTGATACGGATTTAAAGATTGTTCAGCAGGAGCAGAGGGCTGTTCAACAGGAGCAGAAGGCTGTTCAGCAGGAGCAGAAAGCTGTTCAACAAGAACAGAAAGCTGTTCAGCAAGCCCAGAAGCCTGCCCGGCAAGCGAAGAGCGAAGCGGCAACCCCGGAACAGGCAACGCCCACCTGCCGGAAAGAACGATCCCTTTCCCTCCGCACCAACCTCTTGTATGACGCCTTCCTGCTGCCCACCCTTGGCGTGGAATGGCGCATCAGCCACAGCATCGGCCTCAAGCTCGACGGCAGCTTCTCCTGGTGGGGCGGTAATCACGGCAAAGTGCAGAAAGTGTGGCTCGTCAATCCCGAAGTGCGGTGGTATCTGCTGCGCGACAAACGCTTCTACGCAGGCGTCTCCGGCAGCTACGGTGAGTACAACATATATAAGTATCTGCCCGGCAAACTGCTGAAGGGCGACACCGGCTATCAAGGCAAGCTATGGAATGCGGGCGTGACGCTGGGTTACCAATTATCCCTCTCCCGCAGTTTCTCCCTCGACTTCAACCTCGGCCTGGGCTATACCCGTTCCGCCTACGACAGCTTCGGCATGACCGACGGCGTGCGTATCCATAAGCAGCAAGGCGGAACAAAGAACTTCGCCGGCCCCACACAAGCAGGCATCAGCCTCGTGTGGACTATCGGAAGCAACAAGTAGAACCATCTAAAACCAACGCATATGAAAAGGAACATCAGACAGTGTCTTATCGTAGCAGTCACAGCGCTATCCTTTGCCGCCTGCGACGTGAAAGCCCCCATCTACAACACCCCGCACCCGGAGCAAGGGGCAATTACCCTCGTTACTGACTGGAGCGGCATCGGCGAGGGACTGACCGCACCCGCAAGCTATACGGTAGAAGCCGGTGACTACTCCGCCACCCTCACCGGCACCACCAACCTGCTCGAACCTCTTTTTGAACCGGGCAGCTACCGCCTGCATATCTACAACACACCGCAGCACATCACCGTTTCCGGCATCACCGCCACCGTTGCCGGGGCTTCGGGCAATGTGGACGGTGCGGGCCCCTTCGTGCAGGAGATGCCCGGCTGGCTGTTTACGGATGCGGTGGATGCCGTGATAGAGCCCGATACGGAGCAGACATTCACCGCCGTGATGCAGCAGCAGGTGCGGCAACTGACGCTCGTCATCGAGCCTACGGGCAGCACCACGGACAGGATAGAGCACATCGAGGGCTACCTGTCGGGCGTAGCAGGTACGCTGGATTTCTCTGCCGGTATCTACGCCACACCCACGAACGTGGAATTGCAGTTCGCAAAGATAACCTCTGGCGCCAATGCCGGGAAGTACGCGGCAACCGTGCGCCTGCTTGGCATAGCGGGTGAGCAGCAGAAGCTGAACGCCATCATCCGCTTCACGGGCGGCAGCCCCGAAGCCCTGAACCTCACGAGCGATCTCACCACGGAGCTTGCCGCCTTCAACGCCGACAAGCGGAAGCCCCTTACCTTGGGCGGGAAAGTAGTGGAGACGCCTACCGGAGCCGACTTCTCCGCCACCATTACCGACTGGACACCGGGCAACGGCGAGGGCGGCGAAGACGGCTCGGCCGGAATGGAAACGAACAATTAAATGAATTATCACTATCAATAACACTAAAAAAAGTAAGATTATGAAACTTAGAAACTTATCAATCATTGCCGCAGCAGCCCTTGCGCTTGCCGCCTGCAACAACGACAACGAAGTAATCACCGACAACTGGAACGGCGAAATCCGCCTCACCAGCGGCATCACCTCCCAGACCCGTTCCTACGGCCTCGACACACAGCTTGGCGCAGGCCTGGAAGTATCTGCCTGGGTGGACGACAGCAAAGGCGCCTCCCTCTACCAGAACAACGTGCTCACCGCCGACGGCACCGGAGGCTTCACTTACGCCACCGACATGTATTACATCTCGCCCGACCCCGTGAACATCTATGCCATCCATGCCAACCCTGCCCCGGTGGGAGACAGCTTCCCCGCATCGGTGTCCCACGAAGTGAAGGCCGACCAGACCACGCAAGATGCCTACGCCGCCTCCGACCTGCTCTATTCCACCAAGCGGAACGTGGCCCCCACCGCCTCTAACGTGGACCTCACTTTCTACCATTTGCTATCTAAAGTAGAAGTAGTGCTGAAGCGCGGCAACGGCGCCCCCGACCTCACCGATGCCATCGTGACCCTGGAGAACACCGCCCTGAAGGCCACCTTCACCCCCAAGAAAGCCGCCGACATGAGTAGCGAGGCCGAACGCCGGGCGATGGTAGCCCTCGCTGCCGACCCCAACCCCGCCGCTCCGATTACCATCCCCACGGTGGTGACGACAGACTTTAACGCCACCAATCTCCAGTACGCCGAAGCCATCGTGGTGCCCCAGGAACTAACCGCAGGCACCGTCTTCATCCGCGTGAAGCTGGCAGACAACACGAATTTCGCCTACAAAATCCCCGCCGGAGATGCCTTGAAGCTGGAAAGCGGCAAGCGGTACATCTATAAGATAACCGTGGACTATAAGGAACTGAGGCTGGAAACCGAAATCGAGGACTGGGAAACCATAGGCGCACCCGTAGAAGGCTCTGCATTTCAGGAGTAACCCATAAACAATAAATATAAAGAAAAAAATGAAGAAGACGAACATACCAATATATATAATGTACCTGTGGGCAGCCTTGGTTTTGGCTGCCTGCACAGGCGATGACGACGCGGCATGGCCCGAAGGCGGCGTGCCGCTGGAACTCTACGCCGCCGTAGAGGGATATTCCTCCGCCAACGCCCAGACACGGGCTACCACTGAAAATAGGTGGGAAGGGGGAGAAATGGTGTTGCTGCAGATTGACAGTTCTATGGGTTCGATTCTGATGGACCTCTGCATCGATTCCGATGGAAAGCTGATTACAAATGATGACCTATGCATCTGGAGAAAACCGGATGAGGAAAAGAGTATTTGTGGGCAATATTATACGCTGATGCCTTCTTCTGTACAGGCCGACCAGAGCAATGAAGGATATCAGGATAGCGACTACATGTTTGCTCCCCGCATCCGCATCACCGTAACGTCCCCCGATAAGACCCTCGTCTTCCGCCACGTCACAGCCAAGGTGGTGGTACACCTCAAAGCGGGCAACGGCGTGACCGGCGATGAACTGAAGCGCGCCACTGTAACCTTTGAAAACCTCACGTGCATGGGAGGGAATATCGATCTCAACAATGGAACCGCAGAGCAAGTGTCCCCCGGCATCGACCACATCACCCCCAACGAAGTGACCCCTGCCGCCGACGACTACGTACGCACCGTGCGCGCCCTGCTTCCTCCCCAAGATATGTCGGGACAGAAGTTCGTGAAAATAGTCATCGGAGGAAAGACCTTCTACTACACCCCCGCCGCAGGCGAAGCGAACTTCTTCAGCGGCAAGATGTACGAGTACCGCCTCACCGTGACCTCGGAAGGTATCAAAAATATCAACATGGAAGAAGGAGGAGGTACGTGGCAGCCGGTCGAGTAGAACAGTAGCAACTAAATTCATCAATAAAAAAGAAACCGTATGAAACAACATCATTCCATATTTCCCCCGGCAGCATCCCTGGCCTGCGCCCTCATCCTGATGCTGGCGGCATGCACGTCCGACGCACTGGACGAACTGCCCCCTGCCGGCACTGATCCCGATGCCCGCCCCCTCACCATCACCGTGAGCGACGGCGGCATGTACGCCACCGGGCAAACCCGCGCCCAGGAACGCGGTTACAGCACCGTCTTCACCGAAGGCGACCGCATCGGCCTCTACGTGGTGAAGGACGGAACCCTGGAGGTGAAAAACCTCTGCCTTACCCTACAGGGAGGCAAGTGGACGCTGCCTGCCGGCGCTTCTCAGCTCTTATACTCACCCGATAAGAGTTATCATGCCTATTATCCCTACCAGAACGATAGCTATATGAACGGCAAGGTATTATTGCCCGGCGACGAAGACTTCTTTAAGTCTGTAGTCGAGACTTGGCTTGTTAACCCCGACCAGAGTACCTACGCCCAATACACCGCCTCCGACCTGATGACGGCCCGTGGCATGTATAACAACCATACGCTCAGCTTCGCGATGGAGCACCGCATGTCTCTGCTCATCCTTCAGGTGCCTGCTACGAAATATACCTATACTGAAAAGATAGGCAGCCGAGAGATTTCTAAGAGTTATTACCGCTACACGGCGGTGATCAGTGAAAATTTATATTGGCAGGAGAACCCCTGTACGGCCCGCCTGTTGGTGAACACTAAAAGCCTCGCGCTCTTGGATCCGGAACCGTATAAGTATTACTACAACGGAGCTAAGGAGACTTTCAAACTTAAGTATTCCCAATTAAATCTTCAGCCCGGAAAATACACCGTCCACACGCTTGACGACAGTAAGGTGACAGAAGAGTTCCGGTCGTTAAAGGCGGGTGACTACTATATGCAGGACGGCAGCATCCTGCCCGGGGATGAAGTTAGCAACCTGTTCCGTGATGAACTACGGAAGAGTTGTCTCGGCGTAGTCTTCTGGGTGGGCGAAATCGAGGGGATACACTGGACGCAGACCGGCACCCTAGCAGGCGACCGCCTGCTGATGCGCGACCATCCGGAGTGTGTGCACGGTATGGTCGTTGCGATGGATGATACCTCCTCTCAGAAGGTGAAGTGGGCCACCGGAAAGGGGGCGACTGAGCATATTTATGAGTGGGCCGAATCATTCAAGGACTTCACATCCGGAGAGCAGGCCGATTGGGAAGAAATACAGAAATCCGATATAGCTTTCGGTTATTACAGCTCCCGTTTAATGGCACTTTACGGCTCTCGGAACAGCGACACCACCTTTCCTGTCTACGATGCGATAGCCACTTATGCTACCACGCACCCCGCTCCCACAGGTAGCAGCGGGTGGTTCTTACCGGGCAGGAATGAGCTTGCCACACTGTGTTTCGGTGTGCCTATTCGTTTTGCTGACGATTACACGCAACTGAATATGCTCAAAAAAACAATCAATCCCCAGATTGATAAGGCGGACGGTGATAAGCTTACCGGGGAGTATTGGAGCAGCGACGAAACGAGTACTGTTGTCTGGCGTGTAAATCTTGACATCCCCGGGTATGGCGTAAAGCCCAAAACCGATACCTATAAAGTCCGTGCCGTGCTGGCCTTTTAGCGGCCTGCGTGCGGAAGCTGCGAGATAAAACGATTTATTAACCCCCGTCCCGCCAAAGAAAGGAGGACACACAGCTACAGGACGGTGTGATAAACTTGGTTATAAGTAGATTAATCAATAAAATCAGTACCTGCCATCATCAGAAAGGAGGTTAATGCAGGTGCTAAAGAATAAAATATAAACCATTAAAAAAAGAATATTATGAGTTACGGATGTTACTTAGAATTGATAAACAGAGCTTTCAATAAGATTGAAATCACTGTTGAACCTACGGACAAGAAAGAATGGGGAAAGCCGGCTATGAATAAAACAACTTACAATCTTTCTGATAATGACTATTACAGACTCGATGAATATGAAATGACCCCCAAAGGTATTCATGTGTTGACGGCTCACGGACATTTTCGTGTCACTATCTCGATTGACGGGGAAAAGGAACAGTTACAACAAGACTTCGACCTTGAAGACGGACGGCATTCCGGTGCTGTTTATAGGTCTTTCATTTACCCGTCATCATCTTCCGGCATGGATTATGCCGTGCTTGTATCACGCGGGAAATATCTGCAATTGTCGAAGAATGCCAAGAAAGAGAGTGGCTTCGTCAATGATAAAGGATGTTACAAATTTGAATTCTTCCGCCTCTCCGCCCGTCGGTTTGGCGTGATGAACGATTATCATTTCGGTGATACTAATTGTGGGAGTCAAGCGTCTGTTGTAGATAAGCTGATCAATTTACAGAAACGTCCTGAATTTATCGTGATGCCGGGCGATTTGTTGGATTGCCCTACTGCGCCTGCCGGGGACGTTAATCCGCTACATTTTCCTGCCGTGCGTGATATATGGGGAAATCTGATTGACGGACTGGAAGAACAGTCTATACCCGTTGCCGACGGACTGGGCAATCACGACTTATGGACAGGGTTTGGCGGTGAGAATGTGAAAGGCGATATTCAACAAAGAAACAAAAAGCGGATAGCGGAAGGCAGCTTGTTTCATCCATACGGCATTAGTACTGCGGATAATGCAGCTAATTATGGGAACAAAGGTTATCATTACACATGGTTTTTTCCTCTGAAAAAGAACGGAAAGAAAGTGCTGGTTGCATTTTTTATGCTAAACAATTTGCCGGGCAATGCAAACCGCACTGATCCGGGAGATACAGGACACGGTCATGATGAGGGAACCTATGCATTCGGCGCCTTGGACTATCTCAAAGCAAGTATGCAGACGATGGCATGCATGCCAGGTTATGATTACAAGGTGGGCATCCCCATGTTCCATATCAACTATGGATGTGATGTGAACGGTGATACGCATGGTAATCCGGAGAGATGGTGGACATACGCCGACAAAAAGGCTTTAAAAGATGTTTTAGATAAAGCTCCAATAAAAATCGTGACGGCTTTCTTCGGCCATGAGCACGTTCGTTCTATAGAGAAGCAGACACTTTATATCGGAGATCGTAAGGACCCGGCCAACAAAACAGAATATTCCGGTTATCGCTGTGCCTGTTCTATTGATAAGCCACGTCTCAATATCATTGATTTGGAATTGGTGGAAGAAAACGGCGGCTGTAAAATTAAGATTACACCTCGATTTATAGAAGTTGCCAAATTGACTTCTACGGATGATTGCTTGCCGATGATAAAAGAAGAACTGCAAAGCTGTATCGAACTATCGTGAGGAAGTCCGCGCCACTCCGGATGTTTTTCATCCGGTGGTCATTGCGTATAAGGATTTTTAAATCCTGTTTTCTTCTTCTATTTCTATCCGGTACCCCGGTTTTCCCGTGTCTCCGACAAGGCATTCTCGAGTCGGCGACATGACCGCCCCGAGTCGGCGACAAGAGCGCGTCGAGTCGGCGACACGGGAGAACCGGGTTCCGGTTCATTTATTTATTCATTTATTAACACTTAAAACAATCAGAATTATGCCATTTTGGAAAAAGATGCTTAATCAGAAACAAGCGGTTTACTACCCCCGCGCGATAGTGCAGGGTAAACCCGTGGAAACGGAGACCATTGCCAAGGACCTGGCAAAAATCTCCACAGTGAGTAACTCCGACGTTCAAGCCGTGCTGGGCGACATTGCAGGCGTGATGCACACCCGCATGAGCCAGGGCAAGAGCGTCCACATCAAAGGACTGGGCTACTTCCGCTACGTGCTCGACACCACCGGCGTGAAGGACCTCAAGGACTTCGACTTCGAAAAGCAGGTGAAAGCCGTCCGCGTGGAGTTCGTCCCCGAACGCACCCGCCTCAGCAGCGGCGCCTACACCCGCGCCCTGGTGGACAGCGAACAACTGGAATGGATTGAACTTTCAGCCACCACCGAAGATCAGGACCCGTCGCATGGCGGCGATGGCGGGATTGAAGAAAATCCGCTGGGATGAGGCTGAATAAGTCCGGGAGCGGTCTCCGGACTTATTTTATGCACACAGGTTTAAGAATAATGGGAATCGGGGGTTGGCATTCAGGGGGCATTTGTAAAAAAACTACGCTGGAAAACAGAACGTCCCGCCTGCTTCTCAAAAAATGAAAATCGGGCGAGACGAAAATGAATAATATCTTGCTATTTATAATTCTTCTATGTCTTTGATGGCTAAACCCGTCACCTGGTGGATGACTTCGGAGGAGATATTCAAGGCTTTCATCGTACGGGCATTCTCTATGTTTTTCTCCTGCTTTCCTTGCTCAAGCCCTTCTGCAAGTCCTTCCTGTCTGCCTTCTTGTCTACCTTCCTCTCTACCTTCTTCTCTACCTTCCTCCGCCGCCGTGCTCAGCACATCATTCTGAATCATTACGGCATTGATATGTTCGTCATACGCCAGTTGTTCCGCCCTGTCCATATTGTAATAAATCAGTTTGCGGCGTGCTTCTTCCAGTCCGGGAGCTTTCGTATCGGGGCGGATGATGCCGGTCTTCAGATACTCTATCCACTCCTCAAGCGGGGTGACGGCCACCTTGTTGAACTCATTCACTCGAATCAGGAAATATTCGGGGAAGATTTCGGCAGGAAGTTTGCGCACGATGGCATCCTTTTCTTTGGTGGTGACCTCCAGAAAATCGCCCGTATGCACGCCCACAAAGGAGTTCTGACCGTGGTACAGGTAATCGTTGCCTTTGCCAATGTCGAAATAGAGAATGCTGATGGAGTACACTTTCTTCACTTGAGAGTAAAGTTCTCCCAGTTCAATATGCTCCGTGATGGCCTTGGCAACGCCGAAGAGGATGCGCTCCAGATAGTATATCTCGCGCGTGTTCTGAACCTCGACGATGATGATTTCATCCTTACTGTTGCGCGCCTTGATGTCCACACGGTTGAACTTATCGTTTTCACGTTGCTGGTTGCCCTCGCTTTCCAGTATCTCGACGATGCGGATAGGCTCGCCCAGCAACACGGTGAGGAAGCCTTCGAGCACGCCGAAGTTGGCTTTGTTGCGCAGCAAGCGCTTCACCGCCCAGTCAAAACGTATATATCTGTCTTTCTGTACCATAACTTCTGTTTTTTCTGCTTACGCACAAAGGTAAGCATAATTTCTGTTCCCAACGTGTCGGGAAGCGATTATTTGTTTGATTCATTTCCAATTAAAATTGACTTTTTACAGCCCAAACAGATAAAAACAGGGACCATCATCATGAAATACCTGTTTTTTGTTTTGTGTGGCTCGAAACAAAAGACTATTTTTGTTCCAATCTTTGTATAGCACCATGAAGAAAAACATGTTAACCGCATTCATATTGTGCCTACTATTATTCCTACCGGGTAAAGTTACAGGTAATAAACAATATGCTTTCCAGCAGATTAGTACCCAGGACGGTCTGTCCTCTTCTGTTCGTTGCCTGGTAGTAAGCCACGACAAAGGATATGTATGGATCGGAACCAAGTCCGGTATAGGGCGTTTTGACGGTTACGAGCTAAGAAAATACTTATTGGGAAATATCACCCATATCATTGAAGACGAAGAACATACCATCTGGGCCATCACGCCGAAAGGACTCTTCCACTATAACTATCAGGAAGACACTTTCCTGCAAGCGCGCGATGAAGACCAGAACCCGGTTGTGGTGTCTTCTATTTGTCCCTGGACGGACGGAGTAATATTCGGAGGCAATGGAAGGCTATATAAATATGATTATGCCAATCACAAAATCAGATTCCTATGTCCGCTGACTCCCAACAGTCATTATAACATCACCAATCTGCAAAAATGGGACGACCGGACTCTGCTTTGCACCAGCCGTTGGAGCCATGCACTGCTCGTCGATATACCTACGGGACGGACTCACCCTGTTCCTTTTGAAAGTAATGAAATCATAACCAGCCTGATAGACAAAGACGGACATATATGGCTCGCCCCCTATCATCAGGGAGTGAAATGTTATGACCGCCAAGGTAAACTTTTGCATTCCTATCACACCGGGAACTCCCTCCTGCAAACCAATGTAGTGCTTTCCCTGGCTGAGAACAACGGACAGATATGGATTGGAACAGATGGTTCAGGCATTTATATCCTGAATCCGGAGAATGATGAGATATCCACCATAGCCCACGCACCCGGTAATCCTTATTCCCTGCCGGTCAACTCCATCCTCTGCTTATATTCCGACTCAAACAACAACATGTGGGCAGGCAGTGTACGCGGCGGACTGATAAATATCAGGGAAGTGGGAATGAAGATATATTCGGATGCACTGCCCGGCACAGAATACGGACTGAGCGAAAAAGCAGTGTTAAGCATCTATCAGGGCGAAGAAAAGGATATATGGATAGGAACAGACGGCGGCGGGATCAACCGTTTCTACCCCGACGACAATAGATTCTACCATACAAAGTCTACCTGGGGAGACAAAATCTCTTCCATTACGGAAGTGGACAAAAGGCACCTGCTGGTCTCTTTGTTCAGTAAAGGATTATTCTTCTTTGATAAACAAACCGAAGAGTATCGGCCATTGATTATCGTGAACGACAGTATCAACGCCCTCTTGTGCCAACGCGGAAAGGCTGTAAATGTCTTCCGGAACTCTCAGGAAACAGTGCTGCTACTCTCTGAAATACCTTATAGCTATCACATAGAAAAGAAAGAATTCACCCCTATCTCCTTAGATAAACATACTCCGACAATCATTGGTACTGTCTTACCAATATGCCAGAATGGTCCCATCTCCTATTTGCACGACATCAAATGCATCTATCAGATAGACTCCCGGACCAACCGATTAGAGACGCTGTATCATTGCACAGGAGACACGATATTCAATACTGTTTCAGTTGATGAAAACGGCATTTTCTGGATAGGAAGCAATTATGGACTCAGCCGGTATTCCGCAGAAAAGCACGAACATGTCAACATCCCCAATAAGCTGATTAATGAAATCAACTCACTGATTTGTGACAGACGGGGACGTGTATGGATAGGGACGGACGGAAAACTGTTTGCCCACCTCATCCATGAAGGAGAGTTTATCCTATACGGAGAATCGGACGGCGTTATCCAAAACGAGTATCTGGAGAAACCACGGCTACTATCCGCAGAAGGGGACATTTATATGGGAGGGGTCAACGGCTTGCTTTGCATTGACAAACAACTGCCGGACGAAGATACAGTTCCTCCTGTTCTTGAGTTGGCCGACGTGGCTGTGGGCGGAGAACGAATGAATGCCTTTATAAAAAACGGACGCAGCCTAACCGTACAGGAACACAGCAAACCCATCTCCATCAAAATCATTGCCCATGACAGAGATATTTTCCGCAAGCCCATGTACCGGTACACCTTGCGCGGCATGGATGGGCAAATCATGTACTCTTATCAACCGGAACTGACGTTCAACGGGCTACCGGCAAAGACCTATCAGGTGTTAGCCTCGTGCAGTACCCGTAGCGGCGGGTGGACGGAAGACTATCGGATACTGGAATTAGTGGTACTTCCACCGTGGTACAAGTCCGTCTGGTTCACTATTTGCTGTATTGTAGTAGCCTGCATAGGCATTATACTGGCTTTCTTCTCCCTGCTGCGCCGCAAAGAGAACAAGCTGAAGTGGGCGATGAAAGAACATGAGCAGCAGGTATATGAAGAAAAAGTACGTTTCCTCATTAATATCAATCACGAACTGCGTACGCCGCTGACCCTGATACATGCACCACTGAAACAACTATTGGGAACATTGTCGCCTGAAGATGAAAAGTATCCGGTAATACAAAGCATCAGCAGGCAATCGGGGCGCATGAAGAAGCTACTTGACATGGTGCTGAATGTACGGAAAATGGAAGTGGGACAAAGTTCGCTGAATATCGAAAGCGTAGAATTAAATTCATGGATTGAGCAACTCATAGCCGACTTCAGGCCGGAAGCCAACATGAAAGGCATTTCCATATCCTATACCCCGGATAAAGATGTGGATACCCTTTGTTTCGACAAAGAGAAATGCAGCACCATCTTAACCAACTTACTAATCAACGCATTGAAATACAGTGATGAAAACAGTCTGATTGAGGTATCTGCAAGTTTATCGGAAGACCAAACCCGTGTCCGCATTTCCATCTCAGACCAAGGTCCGGGCTTAAAGGATGTAGACATAAACAATCTGTTTATCCGGTTCTATCAGGGCAACAACAGTCGCCCCGGAACGGGCATCGGACTCTCCTACTCCAAAATCCTTACAGAACAACATGGCGGAAGTATCGGCGCTTACGATCATGGAGACTCTCCCGGTTCCACCTTCTGGTTCGAACTGCCACGGGATGCGCAACCGGGAAAAGTCACGCTGCAACCCCAGCCTTATCTGAATGAGTTATTAGCTCCTACCGAAGAGCTGGAAAGCATCCCGGACGGAAAGGACGGAAAGGAAGAAACCCAGGGCAACACCTTACTTATTGTAGATGACAATAAAGATTTGACCGATTACCTGTCCGATGCTCTCAAAAATAAATTCAAAAAGATATGGGTGGCTTATGATGGCGAAGAGGCTCTGCGCATCTGCCGTGAATCGCATCCGGATATTGTTGTCAGCGACATCCAGATGCCTCGCATGAACGGTTACAAATTATGCAAGCATATCAAAGAAGACCTGGAAATCAGTCATATTCCCGTTATTTTGCTCACAGCCCGCAATGATGAAGAGAGCAAGACATTCGGCTACAAAAATGGGGCAGATGCTTATCAGACCAAACCCTTTGAAGTCGATATTCTCTATACAATTATTCAAAGCCAGCTAAAAAACCGAGAGCGAATGCGGATGCGTTACTCCGGCACAGAGCCGCTTCCTCAACCACAAGAAAGTACATTCAGTTCGGCAGACGAAATATTTCTCAAACGAATGAATAAAACCATTTCAGATAATCTGGAAAATCCGCAAATGGGAGTACCGCTACTTTGTACAGAACTGGGCATCAGCCGCGCATCCCTCTACAACAAGTTGAAGGCACTGACCGGAATGGGGGCAAATGATTATATTACTAAAATCCGAATGGAAAAGGCTGTATGGTTGCTTACACATAGTTCCCTCAGCATAAATGAGATAGCGGATCAGACAGGATTCTCTACATCACGCTACTTCAGCACGGTGTTCAAACAGTATATGGGATGTTCACCGACGCAATATAAGGAGGAGCATTCGTAAAAAAGGCTGTTATTTGCTGTAAACTCAGCAGCTTCATTGCGTTCGCATAGGTAGTTTCTTAGTTCAGAGTGCTTCTTTTTGCAACGGCCACGAATGTCGTTCAGCTGCTTCACGGCGATGAGGCTCGTGCTCCACAGCCATGAAGCACAAGCCCCACGAATGTACGTACTACCAAAACACTGCATATCAACACAATAGACATGCACGATTTTCACAAAGAACAAAGGAGATTGACATCTACAATCCCTATATAGGATGGATAAAAGTAGGTAAGAAACGGAGTACTATCTGAATAAAAAGCAGGTAATCCGGTATCTTTTACATCAAAATAAGCAGGAAATGAGAAGATAGAGAATGAAAGGTCTTATACAAATATAAATGATAACAAAAAGATAATCAGAAATATACATTCAATTAAGAGTGGTGTAGGCAAATTTGCCTACACCACTCTTATTATTTGCTTCCACCATGCTCTATCACCGATGAACAGGGAGATACAGAGCGCTGGTGTAAGCGTGTAGGTAAAAGTGGAGATAAAGTCTGTGTAACAAGACAAGCATGGATAAGAAAGAGATGATAAGTATAAGCAGTTCACTCTAATTTCTTGTCGGGCGAATAAATCAATCCGTCCACTGCCTTTTCTCCATCAAGAGTAACAAACACTACAGTAAACATCCATTTTACTAATCGCACCTCCGGCAAAGTAAATTTGCCTACAGGAAGTTTCAGTAATACCTTATTCCAGCCTTTATGCAGTTGAACCGATAAGGGGGGACGGGACACGCAGTTTTCATTCCCGAGAGGAGTCTCAGGATTTTTTATACGATGAGTGGCCGTCCATACCGGCGGTAACACTTCTTCTTCATTCAGCCAGATGCGACTCTCTTTATAATCCCATTTGCCGGGCAAAGGCGGGAGATCAGCCTCCGAACGACCATAATTTTGAAACTCAGCCCATAATCCAACAGTCTGTTCTTGGGGAGAATAGACATAAGTATAGGCATAAGCCGTATGATTTTCCTTCGGATCTTTATAAAAAGTTGGGACAAACGTTCCCCACACATGGCGTAAGTAAATTCCGGCACCTACGGCAAGATGGGTATCATACTTCTTTCCATTATACTGATAGCTATCCTGCAATTTTCGTTCAGGAGGAAATACCCTTGTCAAATCTCCCTCATTGGGAAATGCATCGGTAATCTTCCACCAGACATTGGTTTGTTTGACATAAGCAAACGGATATCCCCGGAAAAGATGTTCTTTATACCATAACATCCGCTCTTCAAAATCAACGAAAGAATGATATGTTGCATTATTCTTATCCGGCGGAAGAATGGTACCGTTCTTGTCGAAATATTCAGTTCCTCCACCCAGCCAGGCGCGTTCTGCAATGGCCAGCATATTGGGGTAAAAACCATTCTCACGGATAATGTTTTCCTCTTTGTTGACGCAGCGGTCGTTCCATACAGCAAGGATAGCTCCGGCAATGTCATCGTTGCCCTGTTCTACATCGCAGATATGGCTGTTATATAGCCCTATGATATCTCCAAAGGTATCAAAATGATTCAGATAGTGCAGACGCGAATCAATAGCAGGAATACCTTTCTGCGCTTTTCCGCGCGAACTCCACAGATGTGTCATATCAATTTCACCCGTTTGATAATGCCAACCAGGATTCCAAGAAATAGCTTTCTTCCCCAAAGCACGGATAAATGCCACCATTTCGGGCACAAACTGAGGATTGGTAATCTTCACTTCGTCCGTGCCGATATGCAGATAAGGTACATCAAAAGTTTCACAAACTTCCTCAACTAAGAGTTTTAATATTTTCATCCCTTCCGGACTCTGCATATCGTGGCGAAATGTACGCATAAAAGCCGCACTGTGTCCCGGCATATCTATCTCCGGAATCAGTAACATTCCATGAGCCTTGCAGAAAGCTACCAGTTCTTTCGCTTCAGCCTGCGTATAATATTTTCCCGGCATGCGGGTAGTATTAGCACTGTCGTTCAGCATCGGAAATATTTTACTTTCCAACCGCCAGGACTGATTCTCCGTCAAATGCCAATGGAACACATTTATCTTGAATCTGGAAAGCATCGTGATTTCACGTTTCAATTCGCCCATAGAAATATACGTACGTCCCACATCGTGCATAAAACCCCGGATGCGAAAAGCCGGCCAATCGGTTATCGTACATCCCTGAAAAGTAGTCTTTTTACCTGACGAGTCGGCTAATTGCCTTAAAGTTTGCATAGCCCAATAGACTCCCCTTTCGCTCATTGCTTCTATAGAAATCTTCTTAGCCATTACTTTAAGTTTATATGCTTCATCTCTATTTAAAGGCGCTTCATCCAGCGACTCCACTAATTTCACTTCAATCACTGCCGCAGATCTTCTATCTATCCGACCGCCCAGTTCAGAAATAAAACATTCCCATTCATCCTGCAAAACAGGAGTATCAAGGCGTGTCTTATCCAGTACAAAATGGCTACGTTCTTCTGTAAACTTCTGCGGTCGAGGCAGCAAATAATATTCGCTCGCCTGCATATGACACGCAAACAAAAGACAGCATAAATAAAAATATAAGAAATATAAGCCTTTCATAATATAGTGATTAAGATTACATTATAAATATACATTTCCTTATAGCTAATAAACTATTCCAACTCCGGCAATGTCACCGGAAACATATTATTTTCTCTATGTTCCTGGCGGATAACTTCAAGCATCTGTTTCACAATATCCGGATGTTGCGCCACTATATCAGTATCTTCGTGGATATCCCTTGAAAGGTCGTACAGATAAGGCTTTCCTTTCTTGACTACCAGTTTCCAGTCGTCCATACGAACACCGAACTGATCGGTTTCATGGAATTCCCAATAGAGGAAATCATGTTTCTGCTGTTTGTCGGCATTGCCTAATAAGGTAGGGGCAAAGGAAATGCCATCGAAACAGTCATTTTCTAATTTCTTATTGATATACTTTTTCGGGAATCCTTTGTCACCCATCAGTTCACAGAATGTAGGCATGATGTCGTAAAATGCCAGTTGATGGTCGTTTACCGAACCGGCGGAGATGCGTTCCGGCCAGCGCACAATGAAAGGTATCCGAATGCCCCCTTCATAACACTGACGTTTCAGGCCGCGCAGTTTCCCATCCCGACCGAAGAACTCCGGGTCTGCCCCTCCTTCTTCGTGAGGACCGTTGTCACTGCTGAAGATGACGATGGTGTTCTTGTCCAGCCCTTTTTCTTTCAGTTTCTTCAAGACTTCGCCCACGTAATAGTCCAGACGGGTAATCATACCGGCAAACTGGGCATGGGTATGCTCCGAAACATTATAACGTCCTTTCTCGTACCCGCCCCAGGTTTTATCTCTAAAGAACTTCTTCTTGTAGCTTTTCAGAATAGAATCATTCGGCTGTGCAAGTTCCGCATGCGGCAGGGTGTAGGTGAAAAAGCCATAGAAAGGCTGCTCTCCGTCCTGTTGGTCCAACCATTCCAGCGCCTTACCGTGAATCAGGTCAGCCGAATATTGTGTACGTTTCTTGTAATCATCGCCAAACATCGGATAGTTGATATTAGCTTCCATCAGGATGCGTACAACTCCTGTGTCTCCTTCCTGTTTACTGTATCTGTTCAGAAAATTGGGATAATACAAATGAGCTTGAAACTGACATATATAACCATAGAATTCATCAATACCCCGTTTATCCGGTGTGGAACAAGAGCCTTCATAACCACCTGCCCACTTGCCGAAGACTCCTGTTGTATAACCGTTCTTCTTCATGATTTCAGGGAGAATGATATGATTTTCATCGTATGGTTCTTGACCGACAACGGTGAATTCGTCATTAATCCCATATTTCACGGTTGGAACTCCCTGCCAATACTCTTTATTTCCACGCACATGAGTGTGTCCCGTATGTTGCCCCGTCATCAGCGAAGCACGGGAAGGGGCGCTCACCGGACTACCGGCATAGGCTTGAGTAAACAGCATACCTTCGGCTGCCATACGATCTATATTAGGCGTTTCAATGTATTTCTGTCCGTAGCACCCCAAATCCCCGTATCCCATGTCATCGCAGAGGATAAAGATAATGTTAGGTTTGGGATTCTTGTTTGCCGCATTAGCGCACAAAGCAACAGCAGCCAACAAGCCTGTTCCTAAAGTTATACCTATCTGTTTCATGCTAAATATATTTTCTTATTTATTTCAACTTCCTTTCACCGCCAACACAGCGTAGCAGCTTGTAGCTCGTAGCTTACTCACTTATTCTTCTCCCCGAAATCTTCTTGTTGCTGCTCCACTTCTTTCAGTCTTTGAGCATTCTGCACTTTCAGAATCCTCTCCTGCTCCAACTCCACAGCCGATTTTGCGGACGTTCCGGCAGACTGTAAAGAAGATGAACCGGCAATCAGCGCCGCATCTTTCTCCGAATAAACCAACGGATGAGCAGCAGGATAGCTTTCCAACTCCAAAACAGCACTTACAGGCATCTGCGAGCCTTCAAAGAGCACACTTGCCGTTACCTTTATCTTACCCGGCTTCAAGGTGGACTGTATCAGCACCGGAGCTGTCCCCCACTTCACCGGAGCAGGATTTGCCAGTATTCCGGCATCACCCAGAATACGTCCTTCACCTTCCACATGAAACTTCACATAGTAATTGTTCAAGCGTTTGATGTTCCCATTCTTATCGGCTATAGCAGCTACTACAGTAACAAAGTCGGAGCCATCGGCTTTCAGATTTACATTCTCATTGTCAACCCAGAGCAATACTTTCTCCGGACGACGGGCAGGGTGAACTTCGTGCGTAGCAACCACCTTGCCATCTATCAAACCTTCTGCCCGCAACAATACTTCATCCTGCTTTTTCTTCCGTGACATCGCTTTATCAACCATGAAATCGTAAACATCGGAGAAGGTTATAACAGGCGAAGGCATACCTTCTTTAACTACCGGTTTATTATAAGTATAAGTCTTTCCATCTTTCAAGAAGGTGATGCGCACTTCATCGCAATTGGAATAAACAGTGACATCCTTGCCGGAAAACGGTGTCATTTCATGAGCGATATAAACCACCGGACCGGTTTCAAAAAGCCGCTCTTCTTTCCGGGGCGAACGCTGCGCCTTGAACATATAGTACGAATACTTGGGCTGGCGGAATACATCCATCAGTCCGCCATAAAATGGATCGGGATGATAGCCACGCTGATGGTCGAACGAATGCCACAGGCAGCCGCCCACATGTTGGCGGGGAGTGCGATAAAGGGCATCGTAGCAGGTATAAGTATAACTGGGATTTGCATAATGCTGTGCTTGGATAAGCATAGGTTGTTCTCCCCAATTGCGGGCTACACGACTGGGAGAGTTATGTGAGCTCCAGTCGTCTACATTGTCACCCCATTCACGGGTAAAATAGGTTATCTTAGGGTCAGCATCCTTGTCGCCCCACGACTTGCCATCGAAGGAGGGATGCGTGAAAAGTACCGGGAAATGCTCGCGTCCGCGTGCACCGCTATCACAACCGGAATAGCAGTAGGGATAAGGATACTCCTGGTCTACAATGTCACGGGTGTTCTTGGCAAAGTCTTCCGGATACCAGGTTTCATTGAGGATAGGTTCCCACATCCACACACAAGCATGGTTGCGGTCGCGTCGCACAAGGTTGCGGATATCACTGTATACACGTTGTGCAAATTCGGGAGCATCATTCCAGAACTGCCAGCCCGGAGTATTAACAATTACAAACAAACCGAGTTCATCGCATGCATCCATGAATGCCGGGTCTTGCGGACAATGGGCGTTACGGATTACTTTCATTCCGGCATCACGCAGTTTCTTGGCATCACGCCAATGAATACTGTTAGCCACGGCATTACCTACCACCGCAAAGTCCTGATGACGGTTAGCGCCAATCAACGGACTTTCATAAGGTTTACCATTCAGCCAGAAACCGTCCTTGCCCTTAAGCTCTACGCTACGGATGCCGATACGGCGGCGATAACCGTCCACCACATTACCTTCGCGGTCACGGATACGTACAATCAGATTATATAAGGTGGGAGTTTCCGGACTCCACAGTAATGGATTCTTTATTGTAATTTTATCTTGTGAAGTAACAGCCTTTCCCGGCCGTACTTGAACCTTATCATTCAAGAAAGCAACCTGTGTACCATCCGGTTGCTGCAATTCATATTCCACAATTCCGGCAAAAGTTTTACGGCTATCATTACGTAAGTGAGCTTTCAATAATACTTCAGCCGAAGTATCCGATACTTTATCATAAGCCACAAACAAGCCGCCGCCCGCTACTTCGTCCTCAAAATTCGGATCAGTAATAAAGACCGGATTATGAGCTACCAACCAGCAATCACGATAAATGCCACCGAAGTAGGTAAAGTCGAGCACATCCTGTGCCTTTCCGGGAGGATAGCTCGTATCATCGCTATTATCCGCCCACACGGCTATCACATTATCCTCTCCCCAGTTCAATACGTCAGAGATATCGACCACCACAGGCAAATAACCGCCAAAATGTTCAGTCAGCAACTTCCCGTTGACAAATACCTTGCTCTTTCCCATGATGGCTTCGAAGTGCAGGAACAGTTTCTTCCCCTTCAAAGCATCCGCAGGGGTGAAGTGCTTACGATACCAGACTTCTCCCTGATAATTGATGCAACCACTGGCTTCTGTCGGCAAATATTCAATGCCATTGGGCAGAGAGACTACCGTCCATTCCGCATCATTAAAGTTCGCAGCTTCAGCACCCGCAACGGCTCCTTTATAAAAGCGCCAGGCAGGATTCATGGAAAACACTTCACGCCCGGAATTGGGCAGTTGGAAGAAACCGGCAGTAGAAAACTCGGGTTGATGAGATGCCTGCACAGCACAGCAGGGAATTAAGAATAAAGCGATCAGGATGAAATGAATGATTCTCTTCATAAGGATAGTATTATTTTAAGTATATAGATTAGAGCAATGACAATGTCTATAGCATCCGATACAAAAGTAGGGCAAAACCCAGAAATACAATTACAATAATCGCTATTTTTAATCCAATTTTATCTAATCAGCCATTCATAGCCGGAATTTATTGACAGTATTTGCTCTTCATCCTACAAAGCAGAACTAACTATGGGGATTAACCAACTCCATACCAAAACCGAATCCGAACCATACTTGCTCCGTAGTAAATTCAGTCAAAGGTACTTCTACACAGAGAAAGTACGGGATTGGTACGGAGCAAGTATGCCCCAGGTATAGTCCGGATACAAAACTAAGACTATAAAACCACCTCAATTCCCCACCCAAAAGCCCTTTCAGCACTATGTTCATTATCAATGAAATAAACAATAAACAGGGTGTTGAAAACTTCTCAAAAAGTTTTTAGTTAAAACTTGTGGGGAATTGTGGGGAAATGTGTACTTTTACCGTCGCTTATTATAATAAGGTAACAATGATACGTTTTTTGGGCAATATAGAAGCGAAAACCGACGCTAAGGGACGTGTATTTATCCCTGCCGGTTTTCGGAGGCAACTGCAATCTGCTTCCGAAGAGAAGCTCGTGCTGCGCAAAGACGTGTTCCAGGACTGCCTGGTACTCTATCCAGAAAGCGTTTGGTTCAAGACGCAAAACCAACTAAGGAAGCGCCTGAACAAGTGGAACGCAAAACACCAAGAAATCTTCCGGCAATTTGTGAGCGATGCGGAAATCATGGTTCCCGATGGGAATGGACGCATCTTGCTGCCCAAACGTTACCTGCAAATGGCCGGCATACAGAGCGATGTACGTTTCATCGGTGTGGACAATACGATAGAAATCTGGGCAAAAGAGAAAACTGAACAACCGTTCATGAACCCGGAAGAGTTTAGCGAAGCTTTGCAGGATATTCTGGGAGACGAAGACGATTGGGAAGAAGACGAGGATGAGTGATTAACGATTAGTGATTAGTGATGAATGGGAAATGAAGAGTTGACATATCATGTACCGGTGTTGTTGATGCCGAGTGTGGACGGAATGAATATCCGGCCGGATGGAACGTATATAGACGTTACCTTCGGAGGTGGAGGGCATTCACGGGAAATACTGTCACGGCTGGGAGACGGCGGACGGTTACTGGGATTCGACCAAGACGAAGATGCGGAACGGAACATTGTGGATAATCCGCACTTCACTTTTGTACGCAGCAACTTCCGATATCTGCACAATTTTCTACGTTATCACAACATCGAGGAAGTAGATTCAATACTGGCTGATCTGGGTGTATCCTCCCATCACTTCGATGATAGCGAAAGGGGATTTTCGTTCCGCTTTGACGGTGCACTGGATATGCGCATGAACAAGCGTGCGGGGGATACTGCAGCAGATATCATAAACAACTATGATGAGGAACGGTTGGCTGACATCTTTTACCTATACGGTGAATTAAAGAACAGTCGCAAACTGGCATCTGTAATTGTGAAAGCACGTGCCGGACAGAAGATTACAACCATCGGTGAATTTCTGGAAGTCATTAAACCGCTTTTCGGTCGGGAACGGGAGAAAAAAGAACTGGCTAAAGTTTTTCAGGCACTGCGCATCGAAGTGAACCAGGAAATGGAAGCTCTGAAAGAGATGCTATATGCAGCAACCGAGGCTTTGAAACCAGGCGGACGATTGGTAGTAATTACCTACCATTCACTGGAAGACCGGATGGTAAAGAATATCATGAAAACCGGAAATGTGGAAGGTAAAATGGAAAAGGATTTCTTCGGAAATGTACAGACTCCATTCCGGTTGGTTAACAATAAAGTGATTGTACCGGACGATGCGGAAATAGAACGGAACCCGAGATCGAGAAGTGCAAAACTGAGAATAGCAGAGAAAAAGTGATGGTAAGATAATGAAGGATATGGAAGAAAAACAGGTAAACGAAAAAACAGAGAAAGCGAAGAAAGCCAAAAATCGCACATCTCTGAAAAACATTATCGGTGGCGACATTCTGGCTACGGATTTTTTTCGCCGTCAGACGAAGTTGCTCGTAATGATAATGCTGCTGATTATATTCTATATACACAATCGTTATGCTTGCCAGCAGCAAATGATAGAGATTGATAAATTGAAAAAAGAGCTGATTGACATCAAATACGATGCTCTTACCCGTAGTTCAGAATTAATGGAGCGGAGCCGGCAGTCACGTATCGAAGAGTATATTGCAAGTAAAGAGAGTGACTTGCAGACATCCACTCATCCACCGTATTTGATTAAGTAATTATAGAATCATTAAATTGTAGACAGATTTGGCAGTAAATAAGAAAAATATCATGACCCGCTACTTCTTTGTAGTCCTCGTAATGGGATTGCTGGGAATAGCTATTGTCGTTAAAGCCGCAGTCATCATGTTTGCGGAGCGACAGTATTGGCAGGATGTAGCCGACCGTTTCGTGAAAGAAAACGTGACGGTAAAGCCTAATCGTGGTAACATTCTTTCATCCGACGGCAAACTGATGGCAAGTTCCCTGCCCGAATATCGTATATACATGGACTTCAAGGCAGGAGGAGAAACCAAGGACACGATGTTGGTGAACCACATGAATGAAATATGTGAAGGGTTACATAAGATATTTCCTGATAAGAGTGCAGCTGAGTTCAAGTCACACTTACAGAAAGGGCGTAAAAAAGGTAGCCGGAACTATCTGATTTATCCGAGACGTATTTCATACATCCAGTACAAAGAAGCCAAGCGTCTGCCTGTTTTCAATCTGAACAAATACAAAGGCGGTTTCCACGAACAGGTATATAATCAGCGTAAAAAGCCGTTTGGCTCCTTGGCAGCCCGTACACTGGGTGACCTCTATGCAGATACTGCACAGGGGGCAAAGAATGGTATCGAACTGGCTTTTGACACTCTGCTGAAAGGACGTGACGGTATCACGCACCGCCAGAAAGTGATGAATAAATACCTGAACATCGTAGATATAGCTCCCGTAGATGGCTGCGACATTATCTCCACTCTCGATGTAGGTATGCAGGATATCTGCGAGAAAGCATTGGTGGATAAGTTGAAAGAAATCAATGCTACTGTAGGTGTAGCCATACTGATGGAAGTGGAAACAGGTGAAGTCAAAGCTATCGTCAACATGATGAAAGCTGGTGACGGCAACTATTATGAAATGCGTAATAATGCCATTAGCGATATGATGGAACCGGGGTCTACATTCAAGACGGCTTCTATCATGGTAGCCCTTGAAGACGGGAAAATTACTCCGGAGACGGAAGTAGATACCGGAAACGGTGTAATGATGATGTACGGTAGTAAGATGAGGGATCATAACTGGCATCGCGGTGGCTACGGGAAGATCAATGTAACCCGTATCCTGGAAGTTTCTTCCAATGTCGGTGTTTCGTACCTAATCGACAAGCACTACAAGGATAATCCTCAAAAGTATGTAGACGGGCTGAAGCGAATGAGCATTGACCAACCACTAAATCTACAAATCTCAGGTGAGGGAAAACCGAATATAAAAGGTCCGAAAGAAAGATATTTCGCCAAGACGACCTTACCATGGATGAGTATCGGTTACGAAACTCAGGTTCCGCCGCTCAACATCCTTACTTTCTATAATGCTATTGCCAATAATGGCACGATGGTGCGTCCTAAGTTTGTAAGAGCCGCTGTAAAAGATGGTGAGGTGATAAAAGAATATCCGACGGAGGTAATCAATCCGAAGATATGTTCCGACCGCACCTTGACACAAATCCGCGATATTCTGGAAAAAGTGGTATCACAAGGATTGGCGAAACCGGCCGGAAGCAAACAATTCTCCGTAGCTGGAAAAACGGGTACGGCACAGGTATCCCAGGGTTTGGCAGGCTATAAGTCAGGACGGGTGAATTATTTGGTAAGTTTCTGTGGTTACTTCCCGGCAGAAGCACCGAAGTACAGTTGTATTGTTTCTATCCAGAAACCGGGACTTCCTGCCTCAGGTGGTCTGATGGCCGGTAGTGTATTCGGAAAGATTGCTGAAAGAGTGTATGCAAAAAATCTGCGGTTTGATATCCGCAGTGCAATAGATAGCACAAGCAATGTCATTCCTCCGGTAAAAGCAGGAGAAATGAATGAAGCATTGCAGGTGCTGGACGGGCTGAATGTTCCGGTACAAAAGCAGTTCTCTCCCAAGAAAGGGAAAGAAGCATGGGGACATACGCAGGAGTCCCCTAATGCAGTTATTCTGCAGGCCAAGGAGGAAACAAGCTCAAATACAGTTCCCAACGTTATAGGAATGGGAGCGAAAGATGCTGTTTACTTATTGGAAAGCAAAGGACTGAAAGTCAGAATAAGCGGTATAGGAAAGGTAAAGAATCAATCGATACCGGGTGGTAACCGCGTTGTGAAAGGTCAAACCATAGCTTTGACACTTCGTTAAACTATTAAGAATATACATTATATATAATAAGGTATGATATTAAGTGAATTACTGAAAGCGATACAACCTATACAAGTTATCGGAAGTACGGAGACGGAAATAACGGGGGTAAATATCGACTCCCGCTTGGTGCAAGCCGGACATCTGTTCATGGCTATGCGCGGTACCCAGACTGACGGGCATGCTTACATTCCCGCTGCCATAGAGAAAGGCGCCATCGCAGTGCTTTGCGAAGATGTGCCTGAAGAAAAGAAAGAAGACATCACCTACATCCAGGTGAAAGATAGTGAAGATGCAGTTGGTAAAATAGCCACTACTTTTTACGACGATCCAACCTCCAAAATGGAATTGGTAGGCGTAACTGGAACAAACGGAAAAACCACCATCGCCACCTTATTATATAATACGTTCCGCTATTTCGGTTACAAGGTAGGACTGATCTCTACTGTCTGCAACTATATAGATGATCAGGCAATCCCAACTGAGCATACAACCCCCGACCCCATCACCCTAAATCAGTTGTTGGGACAGATGGCAGACTCCGGATGCAAATATGTCTTCATGGAAGTAAGTTCACATTCCATTGCCCAGAAACGCATTAGTGGTCTACGCTTTGCAGGGGGCATCTTTACCAACCTGACACGTGACCACCTGGATTACCACAAGACTGTGGAGAACTACCTCAAGGCCAAGAAGAAGTTTTTCGATGATATGCCGAAAGGTGCTTTCAGTCTGACTAATCTGGATGACAAGAACGGACTCGTCATGACCCAGAACACACGTTCCAAAGTATATACTTATTCCTTGCGTAGCCTCAGCGACTTCAAGGGTAAAATATTGGAATCTCATTTTGAAGGGATGCTGCTCGACTTCAACAACCATGAACTGGCCGTACATTTCATTGGTCGTTTCAATGCTTCAAACTTGCTGGCAGTATTCGGTGCAGCCGTATTGCTTGGAAAGAGAGAAGAAGACGTACTCGTTGCACTCAGTACCCTGCAGCCTGTGGCCGGACGCTTCGATGCTGTACGTTCACCTAAAGGCATCACTGCCATTGTAGACTATGCGCACACACCGGATGCCCTCATCAATGTTCTGAATGCCATTCATGGTGTACTCGAAGGAAAAGGAAAAATTATTACCGTAGTAGGTGCAGGCGGCAACCGGGATAAAGGGAAACGCCCCATCATGGCAAAAGAGGCGGCCAAAGCAAGTGATCGCGTCATCATTACTTCGGATAATCCCCGCTTTGAAGAGCCGCAAGATATCATCAATGATATGCTTGCCGGATTGGACAAAGACGACATGCAGAAAACTATCAGCATTGCCGACCGGCGCGAAGCTATCAAAACAGCATGTATGCTGGCGCAGCCCGGTGATGTTATTCTTGTAGCCGGAAAGGGCCATGAGAACTATCAGGAAGTCAAAGGAGTTAAACATCATTTTGATGACAAAGAAGAGTTAAAGGCGATAATGTTTTAAAGTGATAAAGTGGTAGAGTGATATTACTTTAACACATTATCACTTTACCACACTATCACACTAAATAGTTGATTTATGTTATACTACTTATTTCAATGGCTGGACAAATATAACATTCCCGGTGCGGGCATGTTTGGCTATACATCATTCCGGGCTCTGATGGCAATCATTCTCGCATTGCTCATCTCGAGTATCTGGGGTGACCGTTTTATAAACTTACTCAAACGGAAACAAATTACAGAGACCCAACGTGATGCCAGTATCGACCCGTTCGGAGTGAACAAAGTGGGCGTACCAAGTATGGGAGGTGTCATTATTATTGTGGCCATTCTCATTCCATGCCTATTGCTGGGTAAACTGAGCAATGTCTATATGATATTGATGCTGATTACCACAGTATGGTTAGGGTCATTGGGCTTTGCCGATGATTACATCAAAATTTTCAAGAAAGACAAAGAAGGTTTGCACGGGAAATTCAAAATTATCGGTCAGGTAGGTTTGGGACTGATTGTGGGCTTGACACTTTACCTGAGTCCACAAGCAGTTATCCGCGAGAATATTGAGGTAAAGAAACCAGGACAGGAAATGGAGGTCATCCACGCGGGACAAGATATTAAGTCCACGCAGACTACGATTCCGTTCTTTAAGAGCAATAACCTGGATTACGCAGACTTTGTGGGTTTCTTAGGTGAGCATGCACAAACTGCCGGTTGGGTTTTATTCGTAATCATTACTATATTCGTAGTAACAGCAGTCAGCAATGGCGCCAATCTGAATGACGGAATGGACGGCATGGCAGCGGGAAACTCAGCAATCATAGGCTTGGCATTAGGTATCTTAGCCTATGTATCGAGCCACATTACGTATGCCAGTTACCTTAACATCATGTATATCCCCGGATCGGAGGAACTGGTAATTTTCATTTGTGCCTTTATCGGTGCATTGATCGGTTTCCTGTGGTACAATGCATATCCTGCACAGGTATTCATGGGCGATACGGGCAGTTTGACGATTGGTGGCATCATTGCCGTGTTTGCCATTATCATACACAAAGAGTTACTGATACCTATCCTTTGTGGAGTGTTCCTGGTAGAAAACTTGTCCGTCATCCTGCAACGATTTTATTACAAAGCCGGAAAGAGAAAGAGCGTTAAGCAAAGGTTGTTCAAGCGAACTCCCATTCACGACCATTTCCGTACTTCCATGAGTCTGATAGAATCGGGGTGTACAGTGAAGTTCACAACGCCGACCAAGCTGTTCCATGAATCAAAGATAACAGTCCGCTTCTGGATTGTGACGATTGTATTGGCAGCGATAACAATTATAACATTAAAGATAAGATAATAGAGCTGCCAGCCGCGAGCTACAAGTGCTCGCTACTGGTTGCTGATAAATAACAAACTTGTAGCAACTACCAACTCCAGCCACTTACTGATAGCTTGTAGCTGGTAGCCTGTAACTTTAAAGAATATATGAGTAGAATTGTAGTATTAGGAGCCGGAGAGAGCGGTGCAGGTGCTGCCGTACTCGCCAAAGTGAAGGGTTTCGACACATTCGTATCCGACATGTCCGCCATCAAAGATAAATATAAGGAAGTGCTGGATAAGTACGGCATTGCCTGGGAAGAAGGACAGCATACGGAAGAATTGATTTTGAGTGCGGATGAAGTGGTGAAGAGCCCCGGTATTCCCAACGACGCTCCGATGATACTGAAACTGAAAGAGCAAGGTACGCCTGTTATCTCTGAGATAGAGTTTGCGGGACGCTATACCAATGCAAAAATGATATGTATTACCGGTTCAAATGGCAAGACCACTACCACCTCACTTATTTACCACATTTTCAAAAGTGCAGGTCTGAATGTGGGATTGGCTGGTAACATAGGTAAAAGTCTTGCCTTGCAGGTAGCCACAGACCAACATGATTATTATGTGATTGAGCTCAGCTCTTTCCAACTGGATAATATGTATAAGTTCCGTGCCAATATTGCCGTGCTGATGAACATCACACCCGATCATCTGGACCGTTACGACCATTGCATGCAGAATTATGTGGATGCCAAATTCCGCATCACACAGAACCAGACACCAGAAGATGCTTTCATCTTCTGGAACGATGACCCCATCATCAAGCGGGAACTGGACAAGCATGGACTGCGAGCCCATCTTTATCCGTTCTCTGCAGTAAAAGAAGATGGAGCCATAGCTTATGCAGAAGACGGCGAGGTTGAAATCAACGAACCCATCGCCTTCAATATGGAGCAGGAGAAACTGGCCCTGCAGGGTACGCACAATTTATACAATTCTCTCGCCGCAGGTATCTCAGCCAATCTTGCCGGAATAGAGAAAGAATATATTCGTCGGGCATTGTCTGATTTTAAAGGTGTGGAACATCGCTTGGAAAAAGTTGTAACTGTACGTGGCGTGGAGTTTATCAATGACTCTAAAGCCACAAACGTAAATTCCTGTTGGTACGCCCTGCAGAGTATGAAGACGAAGACCGTGCTTATTCTGGGAGGAAAGGATAAAGGTAATGACTATACGGAAATAGAGGATTTAGTACGCGAGAAATGTTCAGCCTTAGTCTATCTGGGATTGCACAATGAGAAGCTACATGACTTCTTTGATCGCATGGGATTGCCCGTCGCCGATGTACAAACCGGCATGAAGGACGCTGTAGACGCAGCATTCCGTCTGGCCCAAAAGGGTGAAACCGTATTACTCAGTCCTTGCTGTGCCAGTTTCGACCTTTTCAGCAGCTATGAAGACCGGGGCGACCAGTTCAAAAAGTGTGTAAGAGAATTATAGGACACATTACCACATTAAATTTATGGATTTATTAAAAAGCATATTCAAAGGTGATAAGGTAATCTGGATTATATTCCTTTTCCTTTGCCTCATTTCTATCGTAGAAGTGTTCAGCGCTGCGTCTACCCTGACGTATAAAAGCGGTGACCACTGGGGGCCGATTACACAGCACAGCATCATCTTGATGGTGGGTGCCGTAGTAGTGGTGTTTATGCACAATATCCCCTACAAATGGTTTCAGGTATTTCCTGTATTCCTGCTTCCACTATCCGTGGTACTGCTGGCCCTCGTTATGATGATGGAACGCATTAACGGTGCTGCACGCTGGATGACCTTCATGGGGGTTCAGTTCCAGCCTTCGGAAGTAGCCAAAATGGCTGTCATCATCGTTACCGCCTTTATTCTTTCGAAAGGACAGGACGAAGATGGGGCCAGCCCGAAAGCTTTTAAACGTATCATGATTATCACAGGTATTATTTGTCTGCTGATTGCCCCGGAAAACCTCTCGACGGCAGCACTGCTCTTCGGAGTGGTTTATCTGATGATGTTCATCGGGCGAGTGGCAATGAAAAAATTATTAATACTGGCAGGCGGCCTGGCTGGAGTAGCAATTATAGGTGTGACATTCCTTGTACTGACCAAGAATAGCGATTTACCATTCCTGCACCGTTTCGACACATGGCGTGCCCGTATTGAGAAGTTTACAAATGACAATGAGGTACCTGCTGCCAAATTCGATATAGACAAAGATGCTCAGATAGCCCATGCACGTATTGCCGTAGCTACGAGTCACGTTGTAGGCAAAGGACCGGGTAACTCGGTACAGCGCGACTTCCTGAGTCAGGCTTTCTCTGACTTTATCTTTGCTATCATTATCGAAGAATTGGGATTGATAGGTGGAGCTTTCGTCGTATTCCTTTACGTCTGTCTGCTGATACGAGTCGGGCGTATTGCGAAAAAGTGCGAACGAACATTCCCTGCTTTCCTTATAATAGGAATTGCACTACTACTTGTATCGCAAGCTATATTCAACATGATGGTAGCAGTAGGATTGGCCCCGGTAACCGGACAGCCGCTTCCGCTTATCAGTAAAGGTGGTACTTCTACACTTATCAACTGTGCTTATATCGGCATGATACTGAGTGTGAGCCGCTATACCGCCAGACTGGAAGAGCAGAAAGAACACGATGCTTTGATACCCATGCAAGTAGAAGTACCTGCCGAAGAGACAAATAGCGATGCACAAACAGCTGCTGAACCGACGGCAAAGGTATTGAACAGTGATGCTGAATTTGAATAAAAATAAGATATATGGAAACAAAAAATAACGGACCACGCATCATAATCAGTGGTGGAGGTACAGGAGGGCATATATTTCCCGCAGTATCTATCGCCAACGCCATCAAGGAACTGCGCCCAGATGCAGAAATCCTCTTTGTAGGTGCAGAAGGACGAATGGAGATGCAACGCGTGCCCGATGCAGGATATAAAATTATCGGTCTGCCTGTAGCAGGTTTCGACCGTAAGCGCTTATGGAAGAACTTTGCAGTAATTATCAAGTTATTGCGTAGCCAATGGAAAGCACGTCGTATCCTGAAAGAATTTAGCCCGCAGGTAGCAGTAGGTGTAGGCGGATATGCCAGTGGTCCTACATTAAAAGTAGCGGGCATGATGGGAGTCCCTACTTTGATACAAGAGCAGAATTCTTATGCAGGAGTGACAAACAAGTTGCTTGCACAGAAAGCATGTAAAATCTGCGTAGCATATGATGGAATGGAGAAATTCTTCCCCGCAGATAAGATTATCATGACAGGGAATCCTGTACGCCAGAACCTGTTAGCAAATAAACAGAGCCGCGAAGAAGCTGTAAGCTCTTTCGGTTTCAATCCGGAGAAGAAAACAATATTGATACTGGGTGGTAGCTTGGGGGCACGTACCATCAATCAGACCCTCATTGCTGTACTGGATACGATAAAAGTAAACGGCGACATTCAGTTCATCTGGCAAACAGGAAAAATATATATCCAGCAAGTCAAAGATGCTATTACTACCGCAACGGGCGAAGCTATACGTAATCCACGGATTTCTGCCATCCCGAATCTGTATGTAACGGATTTCATCAAAGACATGGCAAGTGCATATGCAGCTGCCGACCTCGTCATTTCCCGTGCAGGTGCCGGTTCTATCTCTGAATTCTGCCTGCTGAACAAGCCGGTCATCCTAGTGCCTTCACCAAATGTGGCAGAAGACCATCAGACTAAAAATGCACTGGCACTGGTAGATAAGAAAGCTGCTATTTATGTGAAAGATGTAGATGCTATGAAGCATCTGATTCCTGTGGCTCTTGAAACTGTCACAGATGCCGAGAAGCTGAAAACATTGAGCGAGAACATCGCTAAATTGGCTTTGCCGGATTCGGCAACCATTATTGCAAAAGAAGTATTAAAACTGATAAATAACGATAAGTGATAAGTGTATTATGAATATAGAAAATATAAAATCCGTATATTTCGTTGGTGCCGGTGGCATCGGTATGAGCGCCCTGATACGCTACTTCTTATCAAAGGGAAAGCTCGTTGCCGGTTACGACCGTACCCCAAGCGAACTAACCGAACACCTGATTGCAGAAGGAGCACAGATACATTACGAAGAGAATGTGGATCTGATTCCTGAAGCCTGCAAGAATATGGAAAGCACTTTGGTAGTGTATACTCCAGCTGTTCCGCAAAAGCATGCCGAGTTAGTATATTTCCGTAACAATGGTTTCGAAATTCAAAAACGGGCACAGGTTTTAGGAACGATCACACATAATAGCAAAGGCTTGTGCGTAGCCGGTACACATGGTAAAACAACTACCAGTACAATGACAGCGCATCTGCTTTACCAATCACACGTAGGTTGCACTGCATTCCTCGGAGGCATCTCCAAGAATTATGATACTAACCTGTTATTATCACAGTCCAGCCCATACACTGTGATTGAGGCAGATGAATTTGACCGCTCATTCCACTGGTTATCACCTTACATGAGCGTAATAACTGCTACAGACCCCGACCATCTGGATATTTATGGCACAGAAGAAGCCTACCTGGAAAGTTTTCGTCATTATACGACGCTTATCCAGTCGGGTGGTGCACTCATTATACACAAGGACATCGCTTTGAAACCTGATGTGCAGGCCGGTGTAAAAGTCTATAGTTACGCCCGTACCGAAGGAGATTTCCACGCAGAGAATATCCGTATCGGAAATGGTGAGATCTTTATCGATTTTATTGCACCCGACACGCGTATTAATGATATCCAACTGGGTGTTCCCGTCAGCATCAATATAGAGAATGGCGTAGCAGCCATGGCACTCGCCCACCTCAACGGTGTGACAGACGAAGAGATCAAGCAAGGTATGGCAAGTTTCCGTGGAGTAGACCGTCGTTTCGATTTCAAGGTCAAGAATGACAAAGTCGTATTCCTGAGCGACTATGCCCATCATCCTGCCGAAATAGCACAGAGTGTGAAATCCATTCGTGATCTGTATCAGGACAAGAAGATTACAGCTATCTTCCAACCACATCTCTATACCCGCACGCGCGATTTCTATAAGGAATTTGCCAACAGTTTGTCGTTACTTGACGAAGTCATTCTCGTAGATATCTACCCGGCACGTGAGCAACCAATTCCCGGTGTCACCAGCCAATTGATATACGATAACCTGCGACCGGGCATTGAGAAATGCATGTGTAAGAAAGAGGATATACTGGAACTCTTATCTCAAAAGCAGATTGAAGTTCTGATAACTTTAGGTGCCGGAGATATAGACAACTACGTCCCTGAAATCACAAAGCAATTGACAATTGATAATTAACAATTGACAGTTAATAGTTGAATAATGATAATTAGATAGTTGATACATGTTTAAAAGAATTCTATTGTCTATCGTCCTACTGCTCGTCATCGCCTATCTGGTGGTAGCTCTCTCGGCTTTCAACCGGAAGCCTGCCGGACAGGTGTGCAATGACATGGAATTGGTTATCAAAGATACCGTCTATGCAGGTTTCATCACCAAAAAGGAAGTGGCTGACATATTGGAGAAGAAAGGGATTTATCCTGTTGGTAAACCAATGGATCGCATCCGTAGTAAAACGCTGGAACGGGAACTTGCCAAACATCCGCTTATCGATGAAGTGGAATGCTACAAGACTCCCAGTGGCAAACTTTGCGTAGAAGTCAGTCAACGTATCCCTATCCTGCGAGTGATGAGTGCGAACGGGGAGAACTACTATCTGGACAATAAAGGTACTGTGATGCCACCCGATGCAAAGTGCGTTGCACACCTTGCCATAGTGACCGGAAGAGTAGAAAAGTCGTTTGCCATGAGGGATTTAT
>OGGC01000370.1_pt1 | contig 39331 bp, 32 predicted proteins | sample 1571181 | NCBI WGS metagenome assembly OGGC01 (sample SAMEA2581930, study PRJEB24529) | metagenome | biome: Human gut stool | place: China | collected 2011 | reverse complement strand
CTTCCGGAGGCGGTGGTGGTAATTCCGACTCAGACCTTCGTTGGGATGGTCGCAGGCCGGATGAGAAGGAAGATGAGTATCGGAAGAGGTGCTTGATGTTTGCTGTTGGGATCGTAACAAAACTTAATAGGATGTATTAAGAAGATGATATGTTATTATGGATAATTATTTTATAGGTTACTTTTTTTGAGTTGGTTTTAATTATCTTTGCGCCTAAAGTAATATAATTTACAGAATGGAAGGTATGGATGACATGAATAGAATAAAAGTTGTTCTTGTAGAGAAAAAGAAAACCAGTAAATGGCTTGCAGAGGTTTTACAGAAAAATCCTGCAACTATTTCAAAATGGTGTACTAATACTTCTCAGCCAGATGTTGCTACACTGCGAGAGATAGCACGTGTTCTCGATGTTGACGTGAAGGAACTTCTTAATTCTACGAAATAGTATTTCCACTAGGATATGGTTAAAAAGAAATATAAATCAGAAGAAGATATAGTCGTCAAAGACGAGAAGTCTATTCGAATGTTGGGTGTCCAAAACTTGTATAACTTCTTGTTCGAGGCGTGTAATATATTGAGAGGGCCTGTAAGTCAGGATAATTTTAAAGATTATATTACCCCCATCCTATATTTTAAGCGCATTTCAGATGTTTATGATGAGGAAACGCAGGCGGCGCTTGACGAAAGCGGAGGAGACAAAGAATATGCATCATTGCCGGAACAACATAGATTTGTAATTCCTGATGGTTGTCATTGGATAGATATTAGAGAACGTACTGAAAATCTTGGTGCTGCAATTGTTGGTGCGATGCGAGGTATAGAGTTAGCAAATCCTGATACACTATACGGCGTGTTGTCGATGTTCAGCGCACAGAAGTGGACCGATAAGAAAAACCTTTCTGATGGTAAGATTCGTGATTTGATAGAGCATCTATCCACCCGTAGATTGGGCAACAATGATTACCCAGCAGATTTGATGGGTGATGCATACGAAGTGCTGTTGAAAAAATTTGCAGATGACTCTAAGGCAAAAGCCGGTGAGTTCTATACTCCACGTCCGGTAGTAAACTTATTAATTCGTATTCTTGATCCCAAACCAGGGGAAACAGTATATGATCCTGCCTGTGGTAGCGGAGGTATGCTTATAGAAGCAGTTCATCATATGCACCATGATAACCTATGTTGTGGTAGTATATTCGGTCAAGAAAAAAATGTGGTGAATGCAGCAATCGCCAAAATGAATCTCTTCTTGCATGGTGCCAGTGATTTTAATGTTATGCAGGGAGATACTTTGCGTTCGCCAAAGATTCTGCAAGGAAGTGAAATCGCCAAGTTTGATGTCGTATTGGCTAATCCTCCATACTCTATTAAGCAATGGGATCGAGAAGCATTTATGCATGACAAGTGGGGACGAAACTTTTTAGGGACACCGCCACAAGGTCGAGCTGATTACGCATTCTTTCAACATATTCTTGCTTCGATGGATGATAAAACAGGACGTTGTGCCATATTGTTCCCACATGGGGTGCTATTTAGAGACGAAGAACAGTCAATGCGAGAACAACTTATTCAGAAAGATTGGCTCGATTGCGTTATAGGTTTAGGTCCAAATTTATTTTTTAATGCATCTATGGAGGCTTGTGTCATTATATGCCGCAAGGTTAAACCTAACAATAGATGCGGTAAAGTATTGTTTATTGACGCTAAAGCAGAAGTAACAAGAAAAAACGCAGAAAGCTACCTAGAACCGAAGCATATAACGAGAATTGTAGAGGCGTATGAAAATTATAGTAATATCGAAGGCTTTTCTAAGGTTATTGATAATAAAACTATATTAACTAACAAATCATTAATAGGAATTCAATACTATATTACTTCTTTAGGGAATAGTAAAAAATATGTATTTAATGATGAGTATATTAATTGGAAAGCATTTTCAGTGGAAATGCATAAAGAGTATAGCAAATTAGAAAATCTTTTATAGAATGAAAGTGACTAAATTTGGTGACGTTGTACACGAAGTAAAAATAAACGTTGATAGAGATAATAATCCATATGAGTTTTATATTGCAGGCGACCATATGGATTCAGAAGATCTTACTATTCATCGTAAAGGTCATTTTGCGACAGATGATGTAGGTCCTGCATTTACACGCATATTTAAACCAGGGCAAATATTATATGGTTCTCGTCGTACATATTTAAAGAAGATAGCAGTTGCTGATTTTGAGGGCATTTGTGCTAATACTACTTTTGTTCTTGAAACTAAGGACAATTGTGTCTTTTTACAAAGTCTGTTGCCATTTATAATGCTTTCTGATAAGTTTACTGAATGGTCAGTTTCTCATTCAAAAGGATCAACTAATCCCTATGTGCTATTTTCTGATTTAGCTTCTTATGAATTTGAATTACCTTCTCTGGAGGAACAAAGTATATTATCAAAGAAACTATGGGCGGCATATCGTCTAAAAGAAAGTTACAAACGTTTGCTTACAGCTACTGATGAGATGGTGAAATCGCAATTTATCGAGATGTTTGGAAATCCTGTAACTAATTCAAAAAGTTGGCAGACAAAAGCGATAATGGAAGTAGCACCAGAGCAGCCTTCTAAAAAACGAATGCAAGGAAAGGTATGGCTACTAAATCTTGATATGATAGAATCAAACACTGGTAAAGTTATAGAGAAGGTGTATGAGACTTCAGAAAATACGTTATCTGTGCAACCTTTTGATGAGGGCAATGTGTTATTTTCAAAATTACGTCCTTATCTAAATAAGGTAGTAGTTCCAGATGAATATGGTTTGGCAACAACTGAGCTCGTTCCATTGAGACCTAATCAAGAGAAATTGCATAAAGTTTTTCTGAGTTATCTATTAAGAAGTCAGCAATTCGTGACCTTTGCGAATAAAATATCAGGAGGAACTAAGATGCCACGAATGCCTTTAGCAGAACTAAGGAAATTTGAATGTATTTTGCCTCCAATGTCTGAACAACTAAAGTTTGTAGGTATTACAGAACAGGCCGACAAATCAAAATTTGTTGGTTTCAAATCGCAATTTATCGAGATGTTTGGAGGTTGTGCAAATAGAATAAAACTATCTTCTTTATGTTCTACATTTGTAGATGGCGATTGGATAGAATCTAAAGATCAGTCAGAATTAGGTGTAAGACTAATTCAAACAGGAAATGTTGGTAATGGCTTCTTTAAGGATAAAGAGGACAAGTCTAGATATATTAGTGAAGAAACATTTGATAATCTCCATTGTACTGAAATATACCCTGGAGATATTCTGGTCTCAAGATTACCTGATCCTATTGGACGTGCCTGTATAATCCCACAGGGCATAGGAAGAACAATAACAGCTGTAGATTGCACTATAATACGTTTAAAAGATATTATTTTACCTGACTATTTTATTACCTATACAATGACACCATCATATGCAGCCCAAATTAATGAGGTTACAACTGGTACAACAAGGCGAAGAGTTAGTAGGGCTAACTTAGGGAATATATTAATTCCGTGTCCTTCTACTGCTAAGCAACAGCAGTTCGTTGCGATAGCTAAACAGGCCGATAAATCAAAATTTGAATTGCGTAAATCAATTGATGCAATTGACCAAGTAATAAAGAGTTTAATAAACGGTTAAAGTGATATGATAACAAAAGAAGAAGTGCGAGCCTTGTTGCAAAGCACAGAAACATATAGAATAGAGCGAACAACTTCGACTGGAGATATGGACAAATTCCAGGAAGCGATTTGTGCATTTGCCAATGATTTGCCTAATTCCAGAAAGAAAGGATATTTGATTCTTGGTGCATACGACAATGGTACCTTGTCAGGATTAAAAGTTACCGACGCTCTGTTGAAGAAGATTGCCGCAATACGCTCGGACGGCAACATACTGCCACTGCCTATCATGTCGGTAGAACGATTTGAATATGACGATGGTGATTTGCTCGTCGCAGAAGTTTCCCCTTCATTGGTTCCGCCTGTTCGTTATCGTGGCAGAACGTTTGTTCGTGTCGGTCCTCGTAGAGACATTGCGACAGAAGCCGAAGAGCGGATCTTATTTGAGCGTAGAACTTCTTATATGGCGACTTTCGATGCAACACCTTGTTTCGGTGCTACAATAAAAGACATTGATACGGATTATATCAAGCGTGAGTATCTTCCTCAGATCATAGATCATGAAGTATTGGGAAGTGATAGTCGTGATATTAAAGAACAATTGGCCTCAATCCATTTATACGATCTTCAGCATGAGTGTCCTACTAATGCTGCTATCATTCTTTTCGGTAGAGACCCGCAGTATTTCTTGCATGGATGTTATGTACAATATGTCCATTTTGCAGGAAAAGACAGAGGCAGTGAAATTATTAACGAACGGCAAATAAAAGGTTGTCTTTCTAAAATGCTTCCTCAATTGGAAAGTTTTGTACGGGATGCTGTGGTTACATCTCGACCTATACCAATCAGCATGTTACGCGAGAAGGATATATTCAACTATCCTGATAAGGCATTAAGAGAATTGCTGATGAACGCTTGTATGCACAGAGATTATCAGTCTAATATGCCTATCAGATTTTATCAATATGAAGACCGTATCGAGATACTGAATGCTGGAGGTCTTTATGGTGAAGCTCGTCCTGAAAACTTCCCAATGGTAAATGATTATCGTAATCCGATTGTAGCTGAAGCCATGCGTGGATTAAAGTATGTAAACATGTTTAATCGTGGAATTCAGCGCGTTAAGAACCTGTTGCAGAAGAACGGTAATCCGGAGCCAATATTCAATGTGGATAAAATCACAGCTTTTGAAGTTGTGGTAAAACCATCTTTGTCACTTAACTTAGTCACCAATGATGAAAAAGTGACTAAGTCAGTGACCAAGTTAAATGAAACACTTAATGATATTCTTGATTTTTGCTCTATCCCTCGTAGTATGACTGAGATAATGGGTCATTTGGGACTTAAGCATCGGTATAATGTTAAACATCGCTACATGGATCCTCTTATAGAGAGCGGGCACTTGGTGATGACAATTCCGGACAAGCCTAATAGCAGAAGTCAAAAATATAAGCGAGCTTTAACTTAGTCACATTACTTGGTCACTTCTGAGTGATAAAGTAAGCGGACATCAAAATCGATCTAGCGGTCGCGCAATAATTAATAACCAACATATTACAGATATGATTGACATTTTAATTAATGACATAGAACAGGCAATGCTCAATACACTTAGTAATGAGCAGCTTTGCCAGTTGCGGAAGGTACTGGAATATGCTTTCCGTAATGTGAGCGTGACCGAAATCAAGTCCGAGGATACAGAAGAATCAAATTCGGCGCTTATTAGTGCATTCCTTTCTTCAAAGAGTGTGGAGGGATGCTCAGAAAAAACAATAGCGTACTACAGAAGCACGCTGAATAATGCTTTGTTAAAAGTTGGAAAGAAGATTTCTCATGTCACAACAAATGATTTGCGTACCTATCTCAATAATTATCAGAAAGAAAGTGGTGCAAGCAAGGTGACTGTGGATAATATTCGGCGCATTCTTTCCAGTTTTTTCGCATGGCTGGAGGACGAAAACTACATAGTGAAGAGTCCGGTTAGAAGAATTCACAAAGTGAAAGTAGGGAAAACCGTCAAAGAAATTTATTCTGATGAAGCTTTAGAGATTATGAGGGATCATGCAGGCAGCAGTCGCGACCTTGCAATGATAGATTTGCTCGCTTCTACAGGTATGCGTGTTGGCGAACTGGTAAAACTTAACAAGAGTGACATTGATTTTCAGAATCGAGAGTGTATTGTAACCGGTAAAGGTGACAAACAGCGTAAAGTATATTTTGATGCCCGGACCAAAATTCACCTTCAGAACTACCTTTCAGAGCGTACAGATAATAATGAAGCTCTTTTCGTTTCATTGCTTGCGCCATTTGAACGATTGTTGATCAGCGGTGTCGAAATACGACTTCGAAAATTAGGACGTACATTAAATATCTCTAAAGTGCATCCGCATAAGTTCCGTCGCACCTTAGCTACTATGGCTATTGACAAAGGTATGCCGATAGAACAGGTACAACACCTTTTAGGACATCAAAGTCTTGATACCACCTTACAATATGCTATGGTGAATCAGAATAATGTCAAATTGTCCCATCGTAAATATCTTGGATAGCATGAGAGGTCAGTCGCAATTTATCGAGATGTATCGCAGGGCTCATAAAGAGATGACTCTTGAATCCGTTTGTACCATTGTGGGTAAGGGGATAACACCTAAATATGTTGATTCTTCTTCTGTTGTTGTGATAAATCAGGCTTGTGTACATTGGGATGGACAACATTTAGAGAATATAAAATATCATAATAAAAATGTTCCTGTTAAGAAAAGAACCCTAGAAACTGGTGATGTTTTATTGAATGCCACAGGAAATGGAACTCTTGGCAGATGCTGCGTATTCAGCTGTCCATCAGATGAAAATCAATATGTCAATGATGGTCATGTGATTGCTATTTCAACTAATAGATTAGTGATTCTTCCTGAAGTTCTAAACTCATATCTATCTCTTAGTGATACTCAAGCAGAAATATATAGGCAGTATGTTACTGGATCAACAAACCAGATTGATATAGTATTCACGGACATTAAGAAAATGACTGTTCCTGTTCCAAACATGAGAGAACAACTACAGTTCGTTTCTACCCTCCAACAGGCTGACAAATCAAAATATTACAATTAGAAATCAAAATAATTATATATGACATACTTTAATGAAGAAAATACAGTAGAGCAGATGTTTATTAATGCAGCAGGTAAATGCGGCTGGATATATGTGGAACCACAATTTGTTCCTAGACTTCCTGACGAAGTACTTGTTGTTCAATGGTTGATGGAAGCTTTGTTGGCTCTGAACCCTATCACTCCAGAGCAAGCTGAACAAGTTATATACAAATTGAGAGCATGTATTACTAGTGGCGGCTCATCAGATGAACTTATAACGGCAAATGACAAGTTCCGGAAGTTGTTGTTTGAGGAGAATTCATATCCTTTTGGCGAAAATGGCGATAATATCAATATTCGTTTCTTCGCAAAAGCAGATGATGCTTATAAGAATCGCTGTATAGTGACCAATCAGTGGGAGTATCCTAGAAAAAGCAAGGAGGGAGGCAAGCGTCTGGACCTTGTATATGTGATAAATGGCATACCTATGGTTGTGGGAGAGGCAAAGACTCCTGTAAAGGCATCTGTTACTTGGGCAGATGGTGCTGCTGATATTATGCATTATCAGAAAAGTATTCCAGAGATGTTTGTTCCTAATATCCTCACTTTTGCTAGTGAAGGGAGGGAATTACAGTATGCTAGTATAGGATGTCCTGTTGATAAGTGGGGACCATGGTTTGCAGATGAAGAACGTAAGCATGGAACATTGGAAGATGCAGAGCATAACTATGTTTCATTGATGACTCCTGAAAGACTTTTAGATATATATCGATTCTATTCTGTTTTTACAGGAACATCACGAGGGGGGAAGATAAAAATTGTATGCCGTTATCAACAGTATTTGGGTGGAGAAGCTATAGTTCAGCGTGTGTTATCAACATATACAAACGGTTCTGGGCCTCGTAAAGGCTTAATCTGGCATTTCCAGGGATCCGGCAAGTCATGGTTGATGGTATTTGCGGCACAGAAACTTCGCAGACAAGAGGTTTTGAAAGCCCCTACTGTTGTGATTGTGGACGATAGGATTGACCTTGAAGATCAAATTACCGGAGATTTTACCCGTGCTGAAATACCTAATATTGACAGCATCTCGTCCAAGCAAGAATTAGAGGAGAAAATACACCAAAGAAAGATATTGATAACCACCATATTTAAGTTTGGTGACTTAAGTGACGGTGAAGTAATTGATGACCGTGACAATATTATTCTTTTGATGGACGAGGCTCATAGGACGCAGGAAGGGGATCTGGGCAAGAAGATGCGAACAGCATTACCTAATGCATTTTTCTTTGGTTTGACAGGCACGCCGATCAACCGTAATGATCATAATACATTTGCTTGCTTTGGTGCAGAAGAGGATAAGTATGGCTATATATCTAAATATACCTTTCAAAATTCTGTGGAAGACAAGGCAACATTGGAACTTAATTTCAAAACGGTTCCTGTCGAGATGCACTTGGATAATGCTAATTTGCAGAAGGAATTCGATGAACTTACCGATCAGATTAGCGAAGAGGACAAAAATGAATTAGTAAGACGTACAAGTGTAGAGGCTTTTTTCACTGCTGAAAAACGAATCAACGATGTCTGTAAGTACATAGTTACTCATTTTAGAGAATATGTGGAACCTACAGGTATGAAAGCGCAAGTGGTTGTTTACAATAGAGAGTGTTGCGTTAAGTATAAAAAAGCTTTGGATGCTCTTCTTGGAACCGATGATCAAACGACTATCGTAATGCACACGTCGGGGGACAAGGCAGACGATTACAAAGCTTATAAACGTAGTCGAGATGAGGAGAAAAAACTGCTAGACCAGTTTAGAGATCCATTGTCGCCGCTAAAATTCGTCATCGTAACAAGTAAATTGCTGACCGGATTTGATGCTCCAATACTTCAATGTATGTATCTGGATAAGCCGATGAAAAACCACACTCTGTTGCAAGCAATATGTAGGACCAATCGTACATATAACGAAAATAAAAAATGCGGATTAATAGTCGATTTCGTAGGAGTGTTTGAAGATGTTGCAAAGAGTCTTGCTTTTGATGAGGAAACAGTAAAAACTATAGTAAAGAATATAGATGAAATTAAAGGCCTAATTCCTACATTTATGCAACAATGCATTAAGTTCTTCCCTGGCGTTGATAGAACTATTGGTGGATGGGAAGGGCTTACTGCAGCTCAACAATGCTTGAAGGATGATCAGGTAAAGACTAGCTTTGGTCGTCATTTTGCCCGATTAAATAAGGCATGGGAGATTGTCTCACCGGATTCATATTTGACTGTATTTCAGAATGACTATACATGGTTGGCACAAGTATATCAAAGCGTGCGTCCGGTGAGCGGCGGCAACCTTATTTGGACTTTGTTAGGAGCTAAGACCATAGAAATCATACATAGAAATATTGAAACAATTGATATTGGAACTCCATTGGAAGATTTGGTCGTAGATTCTGATGTTATAGATGCTGTTCTTGAAGACGAGAAGGCTCGTGAAAAGAAAATAGTAGAAATAGAGAAGATGTTACGTTTGAGATTAGGAGAACATAAAGGAGATCCTAATTTTAAGAAGTTTGCTGAAAAATTAGATGAGCTACGAGAAAGAATGGCTCAGAATCTAATAAGTAGCATTGATTTCTTGAAACAACTTCTTGTTTTGGCCAAAGACCTACTTGAAGAAGAAAAAAAGAAAGCTGAACCACAAGACAAACGGGCTCAAGCACGTGCAGCGTTAACAGATCTCTTCCAAAGTATAAAAACAGAAGAGACCCCAATCATTGTAGAGCAGGTCGTGAATGATATAGATAACGAAGTCGTTAACATTGTTCGTCAATTTAATGATGCATTCCAGAGTGTGACTGCTCGTAGGGAGATAAAAAAGAAACTTCGTTCTATCCTTTGGGTTAAGTATCAGATAAAAGACAATGACGTATTTGAACGTGCATACCAATATATTGAGATGTACTATTAGTGTTTTGTTCATCCTATTTGTATAATGGCACAATATAAGCAATCTGAAATCACAAATGTATTTTGGGCATCGAACGATGGCTTCAAAGGTGGGCGTGACCCATTGGGAATCCAGAATAGTTCAATTGCAACCTATAGCAAATTGTTACCTGGCCTCACCAATCTAACCCGTCACATCCGCTACTACAGTCTTTATTGTTGGCTACTTAGTGAATATGACAAACTTGAAGTTGCAGGTCAAATATCTCTGCATCAATATAATTTTATACGTCGTGCAGAGTTGGCAATGGCACTAATTATGAAGGAACAGAATGTTGGTTCTGTGGTTGGAGCTTTGTTTGTTTCACAAGGTAGATATAAGCAAATAGAGGATGGTATTTATGATATTGCAGATGGTGCTGATTATGAATCTAAAGATAAGTACTGGACATTCAAGAGTGGAGCTTTTGGCCAGTACTATCTTGGTTCTCTTATTTATTATGAACTTGTAAAAATTGAAGAAGGCAGATTTTATCTTCGTAACAAAGGAAAAGAGTTAGCTGATGCTGTCAGAAATAGTATTGATGAAAACATCCGGAAATTATTTCTTAAATGTATTTTGGATGGAAGTCTTAAAGAAGAAGCAATAGAAGACTTACAATCTTTAGCTATACATCGCATAAATGTAGGCTCTGAGGAATGGCTGTTCTTGAATAATTTGCTTACGAAAAGTGACGAGGGCTCTTCCTTGCGAAGAGAAACAATCTTTTTGCTCCTAAATGATATTTCAAATGGCATAGAGATTCAGGAGTTCGTAAAGAATCGTTTTTTGCATATAAATGAAGATGGTAATTTGCAGGCCGCATTTGGGTGGTATTTCTATTATTTATGTGAAGGTTTGCACTATTGTATTGACTTGTTCTTCTGCTTAATACTCTACAAAATTCATGAATTACACAATCCTCCGATTGCACTACTTTCTCAAGATATTAAACAATCTTTATTGTCGGTTATAGAGGAAGAGATGAATTATAACTCTCTTGACGAGTGGAGGAGAAATGTGAGTGATAATATAAACATAATCTATGATGAAGTAAGAAATTTCGTCAGCAAACAAGATTATATTTCTGCAGCAGTACATGCAATAAGGCTCATGTTGAGACTTTATACTGAATTTGAGAATAATACAAAAAATATAGAGGGGTTTGAGGGGAAAAATGATTTGAAACGTCAGCGAGGCATACTCAGTGAAGGGTTGAGATCTTATGTGGAGCGTTATCTGTCATTCTCTATATCCGGTTTTATAGAATCTCTGATAGTACAAATAATGCAGGAGCATACTGTGGTCGCCATTGCTAAAATGGGAAAGAATAATTCAGACCTAAGAAAGTTTATTTTTGAGGATGGACGGATTGTTTTAATAGAGCAGCGGTATCCAGTTGAAACATCGCCACGTATTGATTCTCTATTTAATTTTTTACAAGACATGGGTTATCTTGATAAAGATAATACACTAACTGAAATAGCAGAACAATTCATTGAGAATTATGGAAAAGAATGAGCATGCAATATTATTGGATATTCCTAGTGGCGGCAAAAATGGTAAATATCATTCTGCTGTATTGACTACTTATGCCATAGATTTGATACATTTCGATAATCAATTATTGAACACGCTTCATCGTAAGCAAATATGTAGCATAAATGTGTTTGCCGATACCAATCAAATGGATAAATCTATGGAATATGTATCTCCTATTTATATGAGACATATTGGTAAGGAGTACTCCATTACATCTATAAGTGCTGTCGGAGCTTTTCATCCTAAGATTAATTTCTTTGTAGGAGATGACGCTGTATTGGTTGTGTTTGGTACTGGTAATCTAACTGTTACAGGACATGGAAAAAATCATGAGGCATTTACAGGTTTTATGATAGATGAAACTGATACGACGCATCGTTCTCTCATTGAAGAATGTTGGCAGTATCTCAGCCGATTTACAAAGCAGTGTAACGATTATGATCATAATAGAATTCTTCGTGAGATTCTTGAAAATTGTACATTTTTAGATTCCTCTTTCAATATTGTGCCTCATAGTATGTGCAAGGTACAAGAAGGGTTAAATGCTGCTTTACTGTATAATGATTCTCAGTCTGGGATTTTACAACAAATTTCAAATTTAGTGCCATTAAATGAGGTGCAGACTATAACAGTTCTCAGTCCATATTTTGATGAATGTGGAGAATCATTGATTACATTATCCCAACTTTGCCCGAACTCTGTAGTGAATGTTTTGATTCACCAAGATTGTGCTTTGCCACCAAGCGTAATGATTCCAAATAGTAGTATTCATTTTTATGATTTCAACGAAACAAAAAGGGGTAAAATAGCTTTTAAAACATATGAACGTCAATTGCATGCAAAAGTGTTGCACTTTAAGACTAATGATGCTGAATATTGTATGGTTGGCAGTGCAAATGCAACATTAGCTGGACTTGGAACAATGTCTCATAGAGGCATAAATGAAGAGTTTGGAGTCTTGTATCATTCGACAAAGCAAGATTTTTTATCTACACTTGGTCTGAAAACCAAGAAAAGAATAGATGTGCCAACTAATAGATCCAAACATTCTAATGAAGCGCCATCTGAAACAGGAAGACGATTAAGACTATTATCCGTTTATTACGAATCAGGTAAATTAAATGTCTATAGCAATGAGGAAATTCCTGATGGAGTACTACTGGCTATCGACAATGGATTTGAGACTCTTGTAAGTGAACTTAAACATGATAAAGGCAATAGATATAGTACTGATATAAAGTTAGCAAAAACTCAATATACATGCTATTTAGTGGATAAAAATAAGAAAGCTATATCTAATAAGCTGTTCATCAATTGGACTGAACTCTTGGCCACAACAAATCCATCGAAAATGAGTCGTAATCTTAATAGATTCATTTCACGTATAGAGAATGAAGGATATGATGGTATGGAGGTTGCTGATATGCTATTTGATGTAATGTGGGATTTAGTTAATGATGCCGGTGAGAAAGTTTCTCCAAAGATTAAAGTTTCATCAGAAGATAAAAGACGATCTGATTTATCTTTGCCCGAAATAAAATACAATTCGGAATATGACAATGACGATGTAAAGAGTAGCAGGATTTTCCAAATTGATCGTACATCAAGACTGATTGAATGTATTGAAGAGAGTATTAGAAAAAAGATTCGCTCAATAGATGATGCAATCATTGATGAAGAGGAAGAAGGCTCAGCGGAAACAAGCAACAATAGAGAGATAGAAGAACAAGAAGATATCCATATCAGTAAGAAACTGTTAAAAGGTTATGGTGAATTATCAACATCTTTGTTAATGAAATATCAAAAGATGATAAGTAAGCGATACGAGCAGGTAAAAGCTACAGGAGAAGGTTTTATAACTAGAGATGACTTAAATTTCTTTTCTCTGTCTATGTTTGCTGCAATGGAAATATGTTATCTTAATAAATTTCGTTATAAATTTGACCAAATTCCTTATGCATCAAGAAGCTATTGTCAGAAACAGTTTTATGATAGTTTGGAAAGGAGCATAAGTAACGTTGGTCTTGACTCATTGGAAAAGTTTGTAAAGTTTTGCAATACAATGAGGCTTCCTGCACAAAAAGATGAGAATTTTAATAAAGTTGCGTCCCGAACCATGAAATATGCAATATTATATGGGACCTTATTTTATAGACTATCTCATGTTGAGACTATACGTGTATTAGGTAATCGCTTGTTAAAAGCAGTAGATAGCTTGGTTGTTATATGGGGTAAGCCATCGTTTAAAACTCTGACAAAAGAACTTGAACCTTTGTCAGAAAGGTATGACTATGTATTTCGCATGAATCATGTTGAAAATATGCTTAGAAACCTTAGCTGATAATTTCGTTCGTTGGAACGAACAAACTACTATTAAATGAGGGAAGGGTAAACATATGCAATGAATTTTACTTGTGTATAGCAAAAAGTGGTGCTTGTTTTCATTTGTTTGTCAGAAAACACATATCTTTGCCTTTGATGGCCTCAGATGGTGTAGTTTGTTTGGCTAAAGAACAATCTTTGAAATATAACTGATTGAAAGCCAAATGGTGCACAACTCTTCAATGAGGAAGAATATTAATGCGTTTTTAAGCGCGGAATAATTATTAAATCCCTGTTAATCAGATAGATTGGCAGGGATTTGATTTGTTTGGACAACAGCGTCTGACCGTCTCAGATGGTGCAGTTTATTTGGACAAAATACGTTTTTCGGAGAAAAAATCGGGATTTGTTTGGACAAAATTCATTACCTTTACAGAGGTTTGTGAGTATTACCGCAACCTCTGTTTTTTAATTTCAAACATCTCCAGTATGGGACGACCGAAACGACTATATCCATTGGGACGCTATCGCCTGCATATCCGGGGTGAGATCGATCCAGCCAAACAGTATCTTGTCCAGCTTGAATATACCTGGAACCGACAGGTGATACGCAAGGGCATGAACATCTTTGTCCGGCTAGGCGACTGGAACGAAAAAGCCAACAAGGGACGCGGAGGTGTGAGGGCGAGTTATGGTCCGGAGGCCAACCGGATCAACAGTCTGCTGCTTGCCCGTGCGGACAAGATCGACGGACTGCTGGCCGAATATCAGGAAAAACATCCCAGTCAGATTACAGCACAGGTGATCGCCGACTTTTTGGCCGATAAACCGCTCACGCGGGAGGACAAAGGGAAGGATTTTATCGAGTTTGTTTTGGAAAGGCTTGAATCTGACTATTCCCGGAACAGGATCGGACGCAGCCGCTATGAGAACGGCAAGAGCGGAATGAATATCTTCCGTATCTTTCTCCGTGCAACAAAGAACGGTACCTACAAGCCGGACAGTATCTATTTAGGTGAAATATCGGTTGAACTGATTGACGAATACATCAGGTGGCGGCGTGAGATAAAACAGAACAGCGATGCAACGATCAACCATGCCTTGACTCCGATTCTGAAGGCGTGTGCCTATGCTTCCGAAATGAAGATGATAGACCATGCCGTCAATGCGAGGATTCAGGATATGCGTATCGCCTCTAAGATATCTCTTTCGGACGAAGACAACGAGTTTGATGGCAAGTACCTTTCAAAGGAACAGATGTCTGCGCTATTGGAATATTACAGTACCTGTACAGAACCGCGCCGTAAGGAATTTTTGGAAATGTTCTTCTTTGCCTTCCATGCCTGTGGACTCCGTGTTGTCGATGTGATGACATTGCAGTGGGGCCATGTCAATTTTGAGAAGAAGGAACTGAGAAAAATCATGATCAAGACGAACAAGCGCCATGTAATTCCTCTTACAGAACCTGCCTTGCATATACTACATCGGTGGCAGGAGAAACGTGCCGGATGCCGGTATGTCTTCAACTTAGTAAAGGATGATCTGGATCTCGACGATGCGGAGGCGCTTTACAAGGCCCGCAACAATGCCACGAAATGTATCAATCAGTCGCTGGCGGTTGTCGGAGAACAGATAGGGCTTCCGTTTACCCTCTCAATGCACTGCGGAAGACATGGCGAATTTTCTTTCTTGTTAAAATTCAAGTACTTGCAATTTTTCGCAGCTTAATAGGTAACGATTTAGAAACCAGCAAAATTCTGTATTTCACCTCGTTTTGCAGTAATTCAAAAGAACGCTTTTCCTAATTACAAAGTTAGCAAATATTTTCAATATATCACTGCTTTAGTTTGACTAATTCCGTATAAGCGATACCATCTGACAATTTATGATATTGCTTCAAGGTCTTCTCTAATCCCAAAGCCAATTCTTTCTGAATATACGATGGCACTATCGACTCATTGAACCTGTCGACAATTGATTGAATGTTTTGTAGCGGTTGACCTGTAATAACTATCTGGTTATACACAGCACTATAGTAATAATAGGCTTTATTTTCTGTTGACAATTGTATTTTTTGTTTGATATAAATCTGTTGTTCACGTATTCTTTGGGCAACCTTAAAAAAGGTATCAATTTTTTCAAATGCCTCCTGAGATATGTGCCCGACAACACTGTGAGCGTATTTATTCCACTGATTTTCTTCAAAAATTATAGTAGAGTAATGAATCGGCACTTCTTGGATGCAGCCGTTTATAAGCCCTTCAGATAATATATACTCAATGTTTTTCTCAATGTCATTTATCTGAAGCAACAAGATTGACACTGCGTTTCTCAATTCCTTTCGCTTATGGGCATAAAACTGCCATAATGCGATGCCGATTGTTGCCCCAATGGTAACAATCAGCACGAGCGTTTGAAATAAATTTGACTCCCAAAATGAGGTATTCATAATTTGTCTTTTTTGCAAAGTTACAAAAAAGACAGAAAATTCCACATGTATCTTTCTATTTTTTACCCGTTTATGATTTTGAACAATGCAGCATTAGACGGAATATTCAGTTCACAACATTGAATGTTCCTCTCGAAATATCAAAGAACCTATCGAAGAATGCTTTCAGTTTTGCAATGACAGTCTGTTTCTTCTTGCCCCAGTTATTTTACTTGATTTTCGAGAATAGAGGTATGGGCTGTAATATCTGCGTGATTTCAGTTCCGCCCTCTACATCTCCCTACCACGGAATGATGAATTTCCCTATCAACTCTTTTTGTTGCGCAAGTCTGAACTTGAATCAATGGTTTACATTCACCCATATTATTAGAAAGATATTTGTTTAAATCCTCCAACATCTTCGAAATCTTTATTTTCAGCGCAAATGTCAGGTTGTAAATAATCTTCTATGCCAGATAATTTTAATAGAATCTGTTCATCGCTTACAGTTATTCGGCTTCGGATTTTCTTGAAAAATTTAACCTCTGAATAAAGGACTTGCTTATCTGCTTCTATCATTTTTATGGCAAGGTCAATTAGTGTGATTTGTTCATCATCGGAAAGAACTGTATTTGAAAGTTCACTAAGGTAATCTTTCAAAAAGGCTTTTCCTTGACTATTAATCTGATTGACATACTCATTAATTGAGTATTCTACTTGAATCTCCTGAAAAAGGGTACTATTTTCGGTTAATTCTTTAATCATATCCACTTCTTCTTGTGCGATTTCTCCATCACAAGCACAGCAACAGAACAATGTTTTGAGATATAATTCATTTGTTTTCATATTCGTAGCATTTTTATTTAGAAACCGATTCTTCGGCGTGATTGTTGTATTTGTTCACCAGCCATTGCCGCTTTTATCCTTAAATATTTGTCAAGTTCGGATTTTGTCAATGACGGTTTGGTTTTACTAATAACATCTTCAAGAATAACCATTGTAATTCTTGATTTTTGTCGCAGAGCTATTCGTGAAGCGTCATTGACTATCATTTCCAAGTCTGCAGAAACATAATTTTCTGTCAGTTGGGCAAGCTTTTCATAATCTAAACCGAAATCATACGGTCTTGATTTCAGGTAAAGTTCAAACATTAAGGAACGAGCCTTGAAATCAGGAGTGCCAATATAATATTTTTTATCAAGACGACCAGCCCTAAGTATCGCAGGGTCGATCATATCTGGATAATTAGTTGCCCCAATAATAAATACACCACGTTCTCCTGTTCTATCCATTTGAGCAAGCATTTCATTGACAGCACTACGCGCCATCTCGTGTACATCGCTGTCACGGTTAGGTACCAATTCATTCATTTCATCAATGAAAATGATGGTAGGTGCATTTTCTTCAGCATCTTTGAACATCTGAGCAATATTCTCCTGAGTCGCATTTACGAAGCGGCTTTTGAGAGAACTTGGCTTGATTAGCATGAAATTAAAACCGACTTCTTCAGCAAAATGCTTTGCAAAAAAGGTTTTACCACATCCGGGAGGACCGTATAAAAGCATCCCATTAGGAATTGTCAAGCCATATTTCGCATACTCCTCTGGCGAATTAAGAGCGTCTATCACTTCTACGCGCATTTGCTCTTTCAGTTCTTCCATCCCAGCAATGGCGGAAAAGCCTTTCCCTTTTGGCACTGAATACGAAACTTTCTTTGTAGGAGTCTTCCCACTTTTGGCTTTCTTTTGATTGTCAATACGAGCGATTTTTATATCGCCATTCAAAGCCCGAATAAACTCATCTGCCGATTCAAATCTCTCCTCAATGTCAGATGCAAGGGCTTTCCGCATTATATTCATAATTTGTTCATCAAGCTCAAATTTATCGTTATCGGGAATATGAAGCGGCAATTCTCTTTGAGCATCAATCTTTTCGCGTTGAGCAGTAGCATCATTCTTGCAATCTGACAAGTCAACAAAATATGGTGGTATACCAAATATAAGATTATAAAGTATCGCACCGCTTGAGAAGATGTCTGACTTTACCGAAAACACACCATTCAATGCTTCGGGTGCCAAATAAAAAGGAGATAACCCGTTTTTATTAAAGGAAGAAGAACCTTGTGATAGGTAACGAGCATAGCCGAAGTCAATAATGCGAGGTACGTTAGTACCTTTCGACATATCCAGCATGACGTTTTGGATAGTCAAATCGTTGTGCATAATCGGCTCTTGTTGCGTATGAAGGAATTTAATGCCATTAAGGATGCCTAATACGATAGTCTTTGCATCATATACACTAAGACTCCCTTCACGAGCAATGTACTGTGAAGCCGTTTCACCACTGATATAATCGAATACGATATAAGCAAATTTGCGACCATCTAAAACGACCTCACCGTTATCGTGGTATTTGACGACATTAGGATGATTAAGTGTCTTTGCAATCTGCACCTCCAATATATTACCGTTTGCATCAAATTGAGTACGATGTAGTTTGGCGCAGTTGATGAGTTTGAGAAAGCGATTTTTCCCATCAGCGTCTTTCACGCGATAGGTTTCTGCATAATCACCTTCTTTGACTTGAAAGGTGATTATGTAGTTACCTAATTGTTGTCTCTTCGCAAGTGTAAACATACTATCCTCTATAAAGCCTGTCAAAAAAAATCAAAAATGCCTGACGATTCCCTAATGAGGACAACGGAATACTGCTAATATTTCCTTTTTCAATAAAGCCGAAAAATTTCTTCGAATGATTAATGTGTTCAATGACCAAGTTTCCATTAGATGTATAGATATTTTTGGTATTTGAAGGATTATATATTGTCCCATACACATCTACTTCATTACGAGAAATAGATAACGCATCAGAGTATAAAGTTTCTTCATTGAGAATACCGAATTTGACCTTCCCATCTTGGGAATGTTCAAGTACGAAGTGGGTTGTCCATACCTTTTCTACCATTTTCATCATACTGTATTCTTCATTTGCACCATTAGGATTCATTGGGTCTTTTGGATGTTTATCATCATAAGAACCCTCGGCAAAAAATATTCTGTTGAATTGATGGGTCTCCTTATCTTCTTTACCGAATATTGAAAAGTAATATTGAGTATTACTATAGGTATAATTCGTTTTTACGATGGTTTCGCCAGTAAAGAGATACTCCATGTCCTTGAAAAGATAAACATTGGAAGATGTAATGTTGTCTCTTGAATCTACAAACGATACGGTAGCAAATCCTTTATTACCTACAAAGTAATCTGTACCCGAAAAAGTGGTATCACAAACTCCAATAGTAACCAACAGAGCTATCACTGTAATTATAGCTCCCCATATATAGTGCTCATAAAAAAAAGACCAATACAATAATAAAATTATGCTACAAATTGAAATAGCAATAACCTTTCTTTTTTTAGATTCCTTGTCACTTAACTTTACGGTTTCAGGCTGATTGGTATCGCAGTATAGCACATTCCCGATTTCTGCGGGAATGTGCTTAAATATTGATGTATTAGCAGCTATTTTCTCAAGTTGCTCCGTTTTCCATATCTTTTCCATACACTTTAGAAGCTAACGCCGGGACCACTTGTTGGTGGTTCAATCATCAAATCTATGACCGAACGTACGATGGGATGAAGTGAACTTTCGGACGGATTGGTATTAGCAATTTCCTTACCTTGTTGCAGAAGTTGACGTGCTCTGGTCGCATCTTTCCATTGTATGGTATTAAAGTTACGAAGGTGGAAGTCAATGAAACCCATTAACTGATAGATGAGTGTCACTGCAACAAACAAGCTGTTAATATCATCAAGAACTATTCGTCCTTGACGAACATCCTTTGAACGGATAACGGAATCGACCTGTGAACGAACAGCGGCTACCTGTTGGTCATATTTGTTGCCAAGCTCATTATTCCCTTTTTCAAGGCGGTCGAATTCTTCCCTGATTTCAGCTTCAATGGAATCCCATTCATGCCCTTGCTCGACTTCTTCCATTTTCAGGAAAGCACGGCGAATGTCAGCCTGAAGATGCATCCTACCATCTTCGGAGCTTTTTTCACCGTCGAAACGGTCGTTAACCTCATTGATGAGTTTTTCTGCTTCTGCTGTCTCAGAATCCTTAATTGCAGAAGAAGATTTAAGGGCATGGAGTTTTAAGTTCGCAGAGTCTTTGAGCCTTTCCAGTTCATGAGATGTAATAACCGAGCGAGCTTCGATTTTTACATCTTTTTCCACGGTATCTCCACTGAAGGGAAAGAATGCTTCTAGTTTCAACATTTGCGAACGATTCACCTTGATAGTGATGTCAACATCACTTCCAACAGGGATTATTTGTCCAATCTCATCGCCTGTTATGACTACATCAAAGACATGGTCGTTATGAATCGCAGATGTGCCGTCTGCGTTGTGTTCACTTTGATAGATGGGTATCACCAAAGTGTCCTCAGTCATGCCGGGACGCAATTGATTACGAGTCTTAAGTCCATTGAGTGTACCGACAGCTGGAAGCTGCTGGTTCTTTTCAAGACCTTTTACCGACTTTACCACATTCTTTTCGAGACCACTATCGTGAGCCTCAATTGAGATATTGTAAGGCAAAACAGCATTGCCGACAACAATACCCTGCATGATATTTATCTCTTTAGGAAAGCAAGGGATAGTTGTCCCTTTTTCGTCATAAGCGTTGACAGCAAACGCATTATTTTTGCCTTCCATGAGTTGACACTCTATGACATCACCTATCTCATTGATTTCGACTTTTCCGCTTGACCAACCGTTGTCGCTACGTACAAGTTCTACAAACAGTTTGGATGGAATATAACCGGAACATTCCTCTTTTGATAGTTGTACGGTTACAAATTCGATTGGTTGAACCGAATTTGCTTCATAAGAAAGTGTGAGTGCAACAGTACCGATGGCTAACTCTTCTTTGACATCACTATCTATACCGGAAGCAAACAGTGCCGCCCCTTTTGCAACAGCTGTCATGGGGTCAATGTCGGTATCAACATCGGGCGTGACTTGTTTGCGTAGCATCTCACGAAGAACTGGAGAATAAGTTGGTCCACCTACAAGAATCAGTTTGTCAAGGTCGCTTCCGGACAAACCATTACGTTTAAGAAGCTGCTTGGTAATGTCGATTGCCTTTTGAAACACGAGTGTGAGTACAGATGCAAGCTGCTCTTGAGTGATAACCATGTCGAGTTCTATTTCTTCCCCCTCATCATCTTCGCCAAACTCATCAAGTTGAGAGGTTATGTCAGCTTGTGGTTTGAATGACAGTTGATTTTTCGCTTGTTCAGCATAGAACTTCATGGCATCACGAAGAATGTTTCTTGTGGTTTCATTCTCCATAATGTTTGTGATAGAGTAATTCTCTTTTAGGTAAGGAATGATAATGCTATCAACGATTGCATAGTCAAGGTTTTTGCCGCCGAGGTAATTGTCTCCTTCGGTGTCCTTAACTTGCATGATGCCATCCTCTACCTTGATAAGTGCAACATCAAATGTGCCGCCTCCAAAATCGAACACAAGCCATTGACCATTTTTGTTGGATGCGCTCAGACCATACGCCATAGATGCGGCAATCGGCTCTTGGAGAAGTTCGCAATGTTCAATACCAGCCTTTTGAGCAGCACGTTTAGTAGCTGCGATTTGGTCTGCTTTAAATTTGGCAGGGATTGTGATAACAGCGGATGTAATATTTTCATCACCGATAAACGATTTGAGAGCCTTCAAAACTTCGGCAGAAAGTTGCTCCGGAGAAAAAGTTTCTCCCATATTAGAACTCTCATACGATTTGTCCGTACCCATATTTCGTTTAAACTCAATGAATACGTTTTCGCGGTCATTAGACCATTTTTTCGTGGCACGTGATTTGTCTTGGCGGAGGTCGTTATAGGCACTATCTCCTACTTTTGCAATTTTCTTTTTGGTAAAAGATACGCACGATGGCAAAGTGTCTTTCAACGTGTCTGTCTTTTTAATGACAGGCTCGCCACTCTCCATTTTACAAATTGCGGAATTGGTTGTACCAAGGTCAATCCCGAATTTCATTTTAGCTTGAGCCATGTTGAATATATTTTTAAATGTTTTGACTTACTGTGATTTGAGCTGATTGAATCATCTTGCCTTTGTAATTGATTTGAGGCTTGATGATGCCCGTGATTATTTGCTTGCCTTCTGGTAGTTCCTCATCTTCAACAAAATTTGCTGTAACCTTCATACCCTCATGATAGTCTTTACCAAGCATATCTACAAGCTCATATCCATTGACAAGCAGATTGTCTTTCATTTGCTTGATTGACTTGGAAAGCTGTTTATGACCTCTTACAGAGTTATCCATTTTGTATAGTGTCATCTCCATAAAAGTGATACGGTCAGCAAGAGTGGTAATCAACTTCTGTTCACTTTCGGTATTAACTCCCGGTGCAGATACAAGTGCCCCAATTTGTTTAGAAATAACTTGTATGTCATTCATTTCAGTAGACAGTCTGTAGACTATTTCCTCGTTGAGTTTGTCGGCCTTGGCAGATAGATTTTCCACCTCGTTTTTACGTTTCGCTATTGCTTTTCCAAATATGAATGCCAGTATAATGAAAATCAGTGCAATCACAATGATAATCCATAGACCAGTTTGTGATTTTTCGCGAATCGTTTGATTGAGAGTGTTTGAACTTGCTTGAAGTTCAGAACGAGTGTTTGAGATGTTGACATTAAGACTATCAGCAAGAGCTGTGATGTCATTTTTTGCTGCGGTCAGTTCACCTTTGAGAGAGTCTGTTTCAGTCTTTTGAGTATCAATTGTTTTATTCAAAGTCCTGATTTTAGCTTTAAGCTCACGATTCTCCGTTTTGAGAGTTTGAATACCTGAATTCGCAATGTCCAATTGCTGATAGCAATGACGAAGCGAATCGTTAGCATTTGCACTTACGGCAACTTGAATTGTGAGCGCAAATAATAATGTAGTAATTTTTGTCATCCTAAAACGTTTGCTAAAAATATTATGATTGCTATTATAATAACCACCCAGCACCCTACTGGAAGTTCATCATCAGATGATGACGTTGAAGAAGATGGGGGCGTAGTACGTGGCGGCGTTGTTGTCCTCGTGGTGGTTGTGGATGCACGAGAGGAAGACTGGTAACTCGAAGAAGACGTGGAGATATGAAGAGTTTCGCACATTTCTTTGAGTGAACTTCTATTGGGAATATATCGCTTTGTGCGGAAATCAGTCTCCATGTCAAATCCATCCATAATTGTAGTTGCTTTCCATGCTTCACGTAGAACTGGTTTTACCTTACTATCTATAATTTTCGTTGGTGAATGCTCATCATCTAAATAATTTAATAGTTTTGGGTCTATTCCACTTTCTTTTATAACCTTTACTACAGCGCTAAAATAATTTTGTGCCGTGTTTATCTCTTCGATGAGATTGTATAAAGCATTTCCTACAACCTGAGTAGAAAGCGACAGATAGAACGTATTGGCCGTACCAATTTTAGCCTTTATTGTCTGAAGCAGTGGTTTGGTGTTATTAAGCAGCGTTATTGAATGTGAAATTTTATCAGGTTGCTGGCAAAAACGGCGAAGTTCCTCTTTGACTTTACGGGTTTCTATGGCAACTTCTGCTGGAGGCATATCATCAACTGCCTTTTTCAAAATATCATAGTTCTCTTGACATCTATCCTTGGTGAGCTGTCCTATTGCAATTTGTAAGGCATATGCTTGAAGGGGCATTGCTTTTCGAGGGCTTTCTACATCATCATCAGAGGCATTATTGTAGTAGTTGATACCACACTGGAGTATTTGTTTGGCAAGATTATCTGCTACCATCTGATATTTCGTACTAGTTACACCAACAATATCTCTCACTTGTTTGAGTGCTGTTTTTGTTGAATTCATCAACACCATTCCTGCGGTGAGATTTGCATTGGCATCTTTGGAATTTACTGACTTGGCGGCAGATATTGCAGCATTAATCTCTGCGATAGGTTCATTAACTGCTTTTTCGCTGATAATCGCTTTGTCCGAAGAATTGTTTACAGCTGATAATAATTTTGTAGCCGGTATCTCCGTGAGTAAGTCGGCAATGAACATTTCCGCTATCTCATTTTCTGACAAGGTAATATTTTGCAGGCCAAGTGTTTCAAGCAAATCGACTCTATAAGATTCGTTATGAATCACCTTTGAAATATTTGCATAACCTTCTGCAAAATTACCCTCAATAAACGCAAGTACTCCGAGATTGATTAAAGACGAGAATGACTCTCTCTTTTGGAATAACTCTTTAGCCTTGATAATATCTTTAGACTGTAAGTATTTCAATGCTACTCCATCTATTGGAGACGCATTTATAAACCAAAACAAGGAGTGTTTCAGTTGATAGCTGTCAAGGTTAATTGCTGTGATAGCTGCTGCGATGTTTTCTGGAGTTCTTAGAGGTACTTCCTCTATAATTCCATCGAAATCATAAGGGAATATAACCGACTTACCAATCTTAGCAAAAGCATTGAGCTTGTTTTGGTTGGCGATGCGTTCCCTTAAAGGGGTGTTTGATAACACCCCTAAAGTACGATATGGGTTATGTTTTATAAGTTTAATCATTGTCTAAAATAACCATTTATACTACCATCTCTTGCCAAGAGACGGACGAGTTACCCTATATCGTTGATATAGAGTTGTGTTTTCCTTTTTTATAGCTGATTTCGCAAAACATCTGGTATTTCTCGCAAAACAAAAAGCGTGACAACAAGTAAGATTTTCAGCGTTTTATGACTTAAGAATCATTATTTTGCGTAATTTTGCATTATAATATCCGTCTCTTGGCAAGCGTTGGGCAGATTCGCAAAACATTCACGGCTTCACAGCAAATCCAGTATTTTTTTATTGGCTTTATCCACCACTGAGGTATCCAGCGAAGCAAGATAGATTTGCGTGGTGTTCTCCGAATCATGCCCCATTCCCTCGCTAATGACAGAGATAGGCACATTGCGGCTTTTCGCAATACTTGCCCACGAATGCCGCCCGACATACATCGTCAAAGGTATCGGCAAGTCCAGCTGTTTTCCGATTTTTTTCAGCAAATGGTTCACCCGATGAAGCTCGTTGGCGTATTGTTTTCGATAATCTTCACCTCTTTTTGTGATGATTGGCAAAAGGTATTCGGTTTCGTTTACGGGATATTTGTCAACAATCTCCTGCATACATCTTTCCCATTTGATGAACAACTGCTGCCCGGTTTTGCGTCTGCGGTAGGAAAGAATGCCGTTCTGCAAGTCCTTCTTCCTCAGATAAGCCATATCAATGAACGACATACCCCTTGTGTAGAAACAGAATAGGAACATATCACGGGCAAAGTCAAGGTTTGGCTTCAACGACAAATCCAGCCCTTTGATGCATTTAAGGTCGCCAAGCGATATGGCTCGCTTCAAAGTTTTCTCCACTCCCGTATAGACAGACTTGAACGGATGCCGTTGTTCGGTCAATCCGTCTTCAGTGGCACGGTTATAAACCGCTTTCAGGATACGCATATAGAACGAGATGGTATTGGGCGAGTTGCCTCTGCCTTTTAGATAAGCCTCATATTCCGCTATCAGGTCAGCGTTAATCTGGTCAAACAAGACCTCTTTGTCATCCATAAAACTGCTGAAACTTCGGAGTGCTGCCGTATAGGTTTCCGAGGTGCGTATCTTCCCCAAGCGTTTCAATCTGGCAATCTGCTGGCGGATATAGTTGTTAAACGATGGCTCCTGCCTGTTGTCCTGAAAGCGCACGACTACATCATCCGTCACAAATGTGCCGGATTGGGATAAGGTCTGTATAATCTTGTTTAACCTGTCCTTATCCCATCTGATGCGTGAGCTTATCGAAAGCAAATGGTTGTTCCGCTCTTGCTTATTCGGAACACGATACAGTATGACCGCTTCGGAATGGGACTGCCATTCCGAAGCGAAAAGTTTATAGTCGGTATATATCTGCCTAACCACACGGTTATGAATCACCTGATAGTAGATTGTGCCCTCCTTGCCGCCTATGGTGGATGGGCGAAACTTGACCTTGACCGATGCCATGTCAGTCGGATTTGGATTGGTAACATTTCTCCATCTCCCTTGAAAGCTCTACAATCTCACGGCTCAGTTTCACAAGGTCGATGGTACACTTCTCCAGCTTGTAGAGCAACGCCATCGCCTTCTTCTCCGAGAAGTGGATGCGTAGCTCCTTGACAACCTGATTGTAGTTCGTGCCTATGTAGCGGAACTGGGCGTGGAAGTCCGACAGTTTGGTATAGTAGTCCAGCATCGTCTTGTCCACTTTCAGCACCTTGAACTTCTGACCGAAGAAGTGCGCCTTGAGAAAGACTGCCTTCGCGTACACGTTCGATTCCTCATACATCGTCAGAAACCTGTTCCATTCTACATCATCGAAGCGCACCATCACACAGTGTGTCTTCGGGTTCAACTTGGGATTTCTCCCGTACTTGCTCTTCTTCATGCTTCTTATTCTTTTAATTTTATGGCTTGTCCATTGCTTAATCTTTGATTAATGAACCCCGAAATTATCCGACTGCGGAGGATAATTCTGCCCACGGCGGTGAAGGCATTTTCAGTTACTTAGAATTATTCGGGTAACTGAAAATATATCTTGCTGTGTCTTTGAGGACACAAAAATCCTCCGCCTGTCGGATTGATTTCCGAATGTAATAACTCACTTTGTGTATCGGTCGAACCGATGGAGTGCATCCAACGGCTCAACCGATTCCACCGTAATCCCGTCAGAGTTTGCGCCACTGCTCGATGTCATTCCGGTAGGCATCGAGGTGCAGGCGGACAAGGTTTTCAATCAGTCCGGATGCGCTCATGCCCTTTCCTCCGAGGTAGCGGACAACCCTGTCCAGCTCGTCACGCACCGTCTCACTGACGAACACAGGCTTGCGGTTAATAATCTTGGGAACTTGCAGATAGGTGGTGCGGTACTCCTCCAAAGACAGCCTGCGCTGTTTGCTGCTGATGCGCTTCTGCGGCATTGCCGCTTCCTCGGTCGCCACTCCTGAAGGTTCATCTGTCATAGGTATTTCTGCTTCTTCCGTGACGGTCTTGCCGAGCTGTTCCGGCTCCTCCGGTTCCAGACCGATACTCCTGTAGAAGTCGTCTATCGACTTGGAGGTGTAGGGTTCCCTGCGCCCCATTTTTTCCACGATTTCACGAGCCTGTTGCTCTGTAATGTTTGGTTCTTTTTTCATTGTAAAAACAAATTGATTAAGTTATTGAATGTGGTCTTGGTCTATACCTCGACCGATTATCGGGAGCGAAGTAAGGTGCTTTAATGCAGTCAGTCAAGCACTTGGATTTTCTTAGGCATTTTTGTTCGGTTTTGCTTTATGGAGACTGACAAATCGGTGCGGACTTCACCGATTTGCCGGATATGAATAGCTGAAAGGACAAAGGTACGATTGGGGGCTATTTTAAATTAAGCCCTTATTTTGGCTGTGGCTTCTTTATAAAACATGGGAATTAAAGGCTGAACGGAAATCGTATTCCACCGGCTTGCTCACAGATAACCGGCAAGCAGTACCCCGGACAATGACTACCGAATCGGCGCAACACGCTGCCACTTTTTGAAAATCCATTGCATGACAGCGGATAATGTATTTCTTTGTGGCAAAAGAAACAGTAACAATTAAAAGAAAGGCAATATGGAAATCGTATCAATCGAAAGAAAGACCTTTGAGGCAATGGTCGCCAAGTTCGACCGTTTCGTCAGCCGTATGGATGCCATCTGCCATCGGCACGGGGAAAAGAAAATGAGCGAATGGATGGATAATCAGGACGTGTGCCGTATGCTCAACATCAGCCCTCGCACGTTACAGACGCTTCGGGATAACGGCACGCTGGCTTATTCACAGATAAACCACAAGACGTATTACCGTCCCGAAGACGTGGAGCTCATTGTCTCCGTTGTGGAGGATAGAAGAAAGGAAGCGAAGTTCAAAGGCAGGACTATCTGATAACTAAATAGAGTGACAACAATAATTCCACTAAATCCAAAGTAATATGAACGAACTGATTAATAAAGACAACAAGTGGATAATCCACTTTATGGGCAGTCTTGACCGACTGCTTGATAATGTAGAGCACCTGACCGCCAACTACCGCCCGACATTGGGCGGTGAGCGTTTCTTCACTGACAAGGAGGTGTCGGCACGGCTGAAGGTGAGCCGCCGGACACTTCAGGACTACCGCAATGAAGGGCGTATCGCCTATATCCAGTTGGGCGGTAAAATCCTCTACCGTGAATCCGACATTGAAAAGATGCTGAATGACGGCTACCGCTCCGCCTACCGACAGGCAGCAATCTGATTTTCTTGAAGGAGCGCAGTTTGCCGTATGCCCTGTATTGCGGCAGCAATAGACTTCCGACAAAAAGAAAAAAGGAATGGCTTACAGACGAAGCGCAGTATTGACACTTCATCCGTAAGCCGTTCCTTTTCTGCTCTTATAATTACCCATCAGTTGCTTATTTTTCGTTGTCGGAGCCTTTCAAACGTGTGGCAACGGAAACAAGTGGCTGACGGGATGACCTCAACTATACCATCGGTTATTACTCCTGCCACAGGAAACAAACAACGTAACAGGCGTTTCTCTTTTGGTGGTGCTGATTTCATTTATTATAAACCGTCTGAACAAAGCACTTTCTTTACTGCATATCCTGAATGCAATGGCTATAACCATTTCAAGGTTGTAAACGTCATAACTGATACCATCCGGTTGCCTGATATATCGCATCGTATCGGCTTCATTCAGTTCATTGTTCTTATAGATTACCCGTATCGTCTTGCGGACATTGCACGAGAACACCCCGAACAGGTCGGCAATCTCAAATTGCATCATCCATACGGGTGCGGTCGGCATAGTGACTGCACCCGTTTCACTGATTGTTATTATGCCTCTGCTCATAATTCCTTTATTTTATGATGATTATTTGCTATTTCTTCTTTTCGCCAGCCGATATTTCCTTTCTTCGTTCCATCAGTTTGTCCATATCTTTGGAAATTTTATCATCGGTTATCCGTGCATATCCCTGTGTCGTTCTAATATTGGAGTGTCCCATCATCTTGGCGATACTTTCAATGGGTATATCTGCCGAAATCAAAAAAGTGCCGAAGCTGTGCCGACTTTGGTGATAGGTCAAGTTTTCCTCTTTCCCTATGGTTATTCCCAATTCGTGAACCTCAAACCATAGGGCATCACGGTTGGGAAGAGGAAACACGGGCTTCTCGTCATCGGTCGTGTTGTACAGCGACAATATCCGTTCCGCTATGGGATGTAAGGGTATGAACGCCTCCACCTTTGTCTTTTTGCGGTTGATGCGGATGTACCGTCTGCCATCAGCGTTTGTTCCGATATGGTGGGGATGAAGAAGTTTGATGTCCACATACGCCAGTCCTGTCATGGTGGAAAATATGAAAGCCCGTCTTGCCAGTTCCATACGCTTGTCATACATCGGTATGGAAAGTATCTTCTTGAACTCCTCACGGCTGATGTACCTGTGCCTTGCTTCCGGCTTTGTCTCATACTCCAGGTCCTCACAGGGATTTACACGGAGAATCTCCTTGTCTACGGCAAGATACAACAGGCGGTTCAGCCAACGCAGGCAATGGTTGGTCTGGGAAACCCCGAAGTTCTTGCATTTCTTCAAGTGGGCTTTGTAGGACTTGCCGAAATCCTCCGTCACTTCTTCAAGGGGAATGTCCTTTTTACCGATGGACGTAAGAAAATCCGTCAGGTACTTCTGATAATACATTGAACTTCGATAGGAAGAAGTCGAGTCTATTTCTTCGGAATGCTTCTTCAACCGCTCACGTTCCCATTCACCCATCTGTAGAAGAGTGGTCGGATGGATGTTGTTCAAGGATATGTGGTTCTTCAAAATTTCGGCACTGACCACACTTTGTGATTTCAGTATCTCATTGTAGGCTTCCTCTGTCAGGCGTAAATATTCTTGTAAGCGGTTATTCTCCCTTACGGATTTAATCTCGTTTTTCTTGCTGTTCCATTCTTCCGGTCGGCAATAAATTCCCGTACTGATGGCAGTCTGTTTGCCGTCAATGGTTATACGGCAGAGTATGGCGGTCGTACCGTCAGCCTTTACTTTGCTGCGGTTAATGTAGGGCAAAAGTGAAAATGTGCTTCGCATATCGTTTTCTGTATTAAAGGATTAAAGAACTAATTGAAAATCTTTGGTGGCTTCTATGAACTTGTCCATGTCCTCGAAAAGTTTCTTAGGGCTGACACGGGCATAGACCTGTGTTGTGGAAATATCGGAATGTCCCAGCATCCTGCTGATGGTTTCTATCGGCACACCAGCTTCAAGCGTAATCAGCGAGGCGAAGCTGTGCCTCGCCTGATGGTAGCACAAATCATCCTTGATGTCTGCCAGTGCCGCCAACGCTTTCATGTGTCGTCTGAGATTTGACCAATGCAGCAAAGGGAACAGGGTGTCCCTATCCTCACTATGATATTTTTCAATCAGCGCAATCGCTTCCGGTAACAGTTTCACACTGGCACGAAGTTCGTTTTTCTTTCTTCGATACTTCAACCACAAAGCACCGCCCTCATCAGTATATAGGTTCTCGTGGGTAATCGAGACAACATCCGCATAACAGACCCCGGTGTAGCACCCGAAGAGAAACATATCCCTTGCCAGTATATGGGATTTGCGGTAAGCGGGTATTTCCACATCACGGATTTTCTCAAACGATTCACGACTCAATGCCCGTGGTGTCGTTTCCGTCTTCTTTGGTAAGGTAAAATGCTGGAAGTGGATTCTGTCGGCATATCCCTCCTTATATGCCAGACGGCATATCTTCTTCAGGATGGCAAGATGATGGCGGACGGTATCAATCGCATAGCCTTTCTCTTCCGTGGCAAAAGACTGATAGTCGTGGATGAATTGTTCCGTCAGTTGTCCGAAAGCCAAATCCTTGACCTTGTACTTGCTCTCGATGAACTCCCCGAGCGTCAGACGCATATAGTGATAGCCGGGATAAGTCCCTTTTGCCCTGTCTATGCCGATACGGGCTTTGAGGTCATCGCAGACAACATCCGTCATTCGCATGAGCGTCATTTGCGTTTCCATGCTGCCCTGAAAAATGTTTTTCACATCGGTGGCATCAAAATCCACTTTACGGCTTACAAGGTTATCGAAGGCGTTGTTCACCGCCAACAGCAACTTCTCAATCTTGGCATTTGTTTCCACCGCTTCCTTGCTCTTGCCGTTCAGACGGCTTTCACGGGGATTCCACAGTTCCGGTGTGCAGGACAGCTTGCAACCGAACTGCGCCATTGTCCTGTTTACCGTGATGCGTCCCATAATGGGAGCTTTACCTGACTTGTCCGGTCCGCTCTTTTTGAGGTAAAGCAACACCTTGAATTTTTCTACTTTCATACGCTTATATTTTTTTAGTGCAAAGTTACTTGCCATATAAGCGCTCTTTGATACGCAAAACACTGTGTATGAGCGCAAACAAAACGGTGATGTTTTCTTTTCATCGCTTTGTGTTACCTATTCCCGTTTCGGTAACTACCCGGCTAACGGTTTGGTAACTGAACAACCTCAATATTCCGTTGTCGTTTGCATTTTCCACATTTTGCAGAATACAGAAATACAGCTCATTTCAAACGACTTACGTTTAATCTTTACCTATTCACTATTGCTTGCTTCGCCTTGTATATTCCATGTGGCCCGGCATTCGTTTGCGGTCTTTGCACTGAATAAGGGACTTTCCATGTCGGTTGTCAGCCGTTTGCTCGGTCATGGAAGTACGGATGTCACCGAAAAGGTCTATGCCAAATTCCTGCCCGAAACGCTGTCGGCGGAAGTGGCACGTCTGAAAGAGGATTTTGCTTCTCTCGAAATTGTCTGATGAATGCAGATGGCTATTGAAAACATTCATTAATTTTACACCTAAATTGATTTGAGATGACTATTACGCAGGTATTCCTATTGCTGGTGTGTGCATTTGTTCTGGTATTGTTACTTTCTATCCTATTCAAACGATACCATAGAATAATCATGTGGTCTGCTGCAATAGTCTTTTTCATAGGGACTTTGCTTCTTATAGGTCTTGGGATAATTGATCCGGTAAAGGACAACAACCATCCTGATCCTGTCGTAATAACAGGCATTTTCACCGCCCTTGTCTTATCGGGTGTATTTGCATACGGAGCGGAAAAGTTACGCATCAAACTTAAGGAAAAGAACCAGCAAACCGTTCAACCCATAGATAATCATTCTGAATGTACGGATTCCCCCAAAGGGGTTGTATTATCGGGAAGGCTTGACACTTCACTTGCCCGTACAATCTTTGCGAAAGCAATAGAAGCTGGATATATTGAAGAGGTCGGGTCCCATTATAGCTGGAAAGGGACAAAGGCTCTTCTTGCCTATATGTGTGGTCGAATATATTGCGGCGATTATCCTGAATATTCCAAATACGAACAGAAGACTTTTTGGGAATTCGGCAACGGACTCTTTCCCGATGTCGAGCTTAACGCACTATTTGAACAGACCGGTATCGGACAGTCCCGGCAGAACAGGAGGGATATGCCCGTTCCTAACAATGCCGGAGAAATCGACAAGTTTTTTCAGAAGTGACAAAAAACGAAGAGTATTATCATCGTTCTTGGCAAGTCTTAGCTTCTGGCTTGTTATGCATTTTGTTTTGCTTCATCTGGCAATCTTCGATTTTTTCAATTTTATTTTTCTCTTTTTTATTGCTGGTAATCAATCGGCTACGCACAAAGTTGTGACAGAATCATAACTTTCCATAACACCTGTCATAATATTGGATAATTTGTTATAACTTATTAATCCTCAGCTATTTCATACATTCGTGCCGTGATTCTGGTGCGATGTGCACAATCGTACCATATCGTATAACCAGGCTGAAGGTCTGAGTGTGCATCAGGACGGTTCGGCCATAATTTGAGATATATATGGCAAAGAACACGAATGTAGAGAAACTATGCGACCGGGAACTGCTTGAAAAGATCCTCAGCATAGTAGAGAGACAGGAGAAACTGCCACCTCCGGCACAGGAAGGCGGGCACTGTCTCTATGACAACAAGTCTTTGATGGAAAAACTGCACATCAAGGAGAAGTATCTGAAAAAGCTGCGCGACAACGGCTATCTCGGCTACTCGCGCGAAGGCGACAAATACTGGTACACGCAGGCGGATGTCGATCGCTTCCTGCGTCGTTTCCACTACGAGGCGTTTGCCTCCGGCATCATGCTGTCCGATCAGGAAGGAGGTTCTCATGTATGACCGGTTGCAACTGACCAATATGCTCCGCTCGGAGGTGGAGCGTATCCCCGAAACTGGCTTGCCGCTGGAGGTCTTTCCGGCGAGGATTCAGGAGCTCGTTCTGAATCTGGCCCGTTACGAGAACTTCAATGTCGAATATACGGCCTCCATCCTGTTGTCGGCGGTGGCGACGGCCATCGGGAACTCCTACCGGATCCGAATAAAGGGAGAATGGAAGACCAGCCCCTCCATCTACATGATGCTGGTCGGCAGGCCGGGGCTCGGCAAGACACCGCCGCTTGGTTTCCTTTACAGACCAATCCGCGAGTACGACGACCGGATGTACGAGAAGTACAACGAGGAGTGGAACGCCTATGAAAAGGCGCTTGCCTCGTCCGGGAACCGGCGCGGCGGCGCGGCGGAGGAGTGTACGCTGCTTCGGAAGCCGCAGTTGGTAACGACGGTCATCTCGGACTTCACGCCCGAGGCGATGATGAGCATCCACCAGCACAACCCGCGCGGCATTGCGTTGGTAGTCGATGAGATTCGGGCTCTGTTCAACTCCGTGAAACGGTACAACAACCGGAACAATCTCATCGAAGACCTGCTGACAGCCTACAGCGGCCAGCCGTTGAAGGTGATCCGCAAGTCGGAAGCCCGGCCGATCCTTATCAAGAATCCGTGCATCAACATTATCGGTTCGGTGCAGACCAATCTGCTGCCGGAGATCTTCCGGGCCGAATACATGGCAAACGGACTGCTCGACCGCTTTCTGTTCGTCTATCCGAAAGACCGGAGGATTTCGGGCTGGAAGCGCGACGACGGTACCATTGCCCGGCCGGATCTGGTCGGACAGTGGCAGGAGGTGCTGGACAGGATAGTGAACCTCCCCTATCCGGCGGGTGTTGTGCTGAATATGGCCGACGACGCGGAGGCGTATTTCTACAACTGGTACAACGGCATCATTGAGGAGGTGAACGCCATCGAAGACGATGCGGAGGTGGAGAGCCGCAAGATGAAACTCAACGGCAATGCCGCCCGGCTCTCGCTGGTGTTCCAGGTGTTGAAATGGGCGACGGACGGAGGCGGTATGCAATGCGTAGACCTCGAATCTGTGCAGGCGGCCATTCGGATGATCGGCTATTATGAGGAGACCTATCGGAGGATTCAGGAGCTGATTGTCGCAAACAATATCGGCGAGTCCAAAGAGGCGTGGCTGTCGCTGCTGGGCAATACCTTCACGGCAGGCGATGCGATCGTCGTGGGAAAGCGGGTCGAGCTGTCGAGACGCTCTGTCTATTATGCCTTGAAGCAGTTGTGTTGCCAGCCGAATCCCCTACTGGAGAAGATTGACCACGGAACGTATCGCAAACTCTGTCCGAGCAAACCGGCTGCACCTTGCACTATTGCACTTTTGGACGGCGAAACGGGCGGGGCCGGGTATCAAAGTGCAAAAGTGCAGTGTGCAAACGACGAAAATCCGCGCGGCCATGAGTGAGTACAGGTTTCATCTCCAGAAATACCGTTACGGGAGCAAGATCAGTTGCCCCAACTGCGGTAGAAGCCGTTGCTTCGTCCGCTATGTCGATGAAGAAAGCATCATCCGGTTTCCGGACACGGTGGGCAAATGCGACCACGAAAACTCCTGCGGGTATCATTATACGCCTCGGGAGTATTTCCGGGACAATCCCGATGTGCTGTCTCAACCGGACGGCGGCAGAGCCGATCGTCGCATCTTGCCAATGGCTGCCGAGCGTGAAACGCCCCATCCCGTTCCTTCTTTTATCTCAGCCGATGTGGTCATGCGGAGCCTGTCGCACTATGAGATCAACCCCTTGTATCACTACCTCTGCCAGACATTCGGCGAGGAGGAGACTCAGCGTCTGTTCCGGTTATACCGCATCGGCACCTCATCCAAATGGGGCGGCGCTACCATCTTCTGGCAGACGGACCGACAGGGACAGGTGCGGACCGGGAAAATCATGCTGTACGATCCCGCTACCGGGCATCGGATAAAGGAGCCACGGGCGTATGTCAGTTGGGTTCATTCGGAGTCGCATCTGCCGGACTTCCATCTTCGGCAATGCCCTTTCGGCGAACACCTGCTGAACCGCACTACTACCTCGGCGCCGGTGATGTTGGTCGAGAGCGAGAAGACTGCCGTCGTCATGTGCCACTTCATGCCGGATTACATCTGGCTGGCAGCGGGCGGGAAGAATGGCAGCTTCAACCGGGAGGCAATGTCCGTTCTTCGGGACAGGGAGGTAACTCTCATTCCCGATCTGGGGGCAACGGAGAGATGGCGGGAGAAATCCGCCCTGCTGGCTGACATCTGCAAACGGGTGGTTGTATCCGATATGCTGGAACGCCTGGCCACCGACGAACAGCGCAGCCAAGGTCTGGACATAGCGGACTTCTTTCTGACCGTTCCGACACAACGCCAGATACTCCAGCAGATGATAAGGCGAAATCCAGCACTGCAACTGCTTATCGACGAGTTGGATCTGGAATTGATCGAATAACCCGAGGAAGGTTTTGGGAGTTTACAATGAAAGTCCATAACACAATAAGGACTTTTTGCCAGGCGGCAAGAAAGTCCCGTCGGGATTCGGCAGACTCCGACCTGTGGTGAGCAAGCTCAAACAAGAACCATTTATCAAAAGATCATCGATTATGAATACAGATATAAAGCAGGCCATGCACGTCGAAGCCGGAAAGTCATTCGGCACGGCGGAGGCCAATGAAAATGAACGACACTGGAATGATGACAAGATCGAGCGAAAGAATCAGGACCCGACCAACCATTACGACAAAAGCCGGATGAGATTGAATTTCGAGATCGGACCCGACGGGAAGATCCATCCGTTAGGCTATCAGCAAAAGTCGCTTGAGGTACGGCTTATGGACAGGCTGACGGAGCTGGGTTGGCATCCGTTCAAGGCCGACAGCAAGATACAGCCGAACTGTTGTGCCAAATTCATCTTCGGCGGTAACCACGACCGCACTCTCGAAATGGCATTCGGAGACCAGGCCGTCAATCATGACAAGGGGGCGGATAACAGCCACCTTCAGCGGCGCCCGGAAATCGAACAATGGGCAAAAGATGTCTATGACTGGTGCGCCCGACGATACGGGCAGGAGAATATCATCGGCTTCCAGATTCATCTCGACGAGAGCAGTCCGCATATCCATGCCTTGATTGTTCCGGTTGGACAACGTACAAAAAGCGGACGCAAATGTGTCATGTGGTCGGCGAAGTTCGGGAAGAACTGTTATGAGTACGGCCGGATCCTTCGGGAGATGCATACCTCGCTCTACGAGGAGGTCGGCAGTAAATACGGACTGGAACGCGGCGATAGTATTGAGTGGCGGCATGTCAGCCATTTGAGTAAACGCGACTATATTCGTAAACTTACACACGATGCAAGACAGGCTGAAAAAGCCGTTAAAGGACTTCAGTCTATGATACGGAGAATGGAAGCGCAGATTTTTAATTATAAATCGCTGCTCGATGATGTTGAAGAGAAACTGGCGTCCGGAAGAATAACACTCGACAAATACGACGCCCAGAAAGCCGATCTTCTGAAACTTATTGCCGAGTACCAGACGAAGCTGGACGACAAGACCGTTAAACTTCAGGCGAAAGAGCAGGAGCTGGACAGAATGACACGGGATATAGAGCGTGTTGGACGGATTGCACAACCGTTCCGCAACCGTCAGATAGACTTCGAACCGCCGAGAATCACTGGTAAACCTACGATATTCGGTGTTGACAAATGGATTGAGGAGCAGAACCGGTCTATCGCCAGCCGATTCGTGAAGATTGTCCGCCAGATTGAAGCGTTGTATCGGAAGGATGCCGAGCTGCAGGTGCAGGCTGTGCAGCGAAATGAACTGGTCGATTATCAGGAGCTTAAACGGCTGCAACAGGAGAATATGCGGCTAACGGATCTCAACGATAATCAGACAGCTCTGATGCAGGAGTTTCTTGACCAGATGGCGGAGCCATCTGCCCGGGAACGGATCTTCACCATCGCAGATGCTTTAATAGGAGGACAACTTGTAGCCGTTTCATCCGGCGGAGGCAGTGGCAACTCCTCATCCGACCTCCGCTGGGACGGCCGGAGGCCGGATGAGGAGGAAGAAGCGTATAGGAGAAGGTGTCTATTATACGTGGCACGAATCGTCCATAATTCTCAAAAGAGAATTATGTGTAAGAAAACGCGTTAAATTCTAAGAATCCTCCGATAAACTGTTGATTGTGTTTCATCGGAGGATTTTGATGGAAATTATTAGTATTGTTGATACAGAACTATTTATATGGCCTATATAATTATTTTAAAATGAATATAGGTTCATTTACTGTGAAAAACAATCTGCCAGTTAAATCCTCAGACCAGTTTTTTTCTTCTATTCTCATTTTCTGCATAAAGCATTTTTGTTGTTCTCGTTCCAAACGTCCTCGTTTCTGTAATTGTGTGCGACGAATCGCATTAGGTTCATACAGATGTTGAATAATAGCTATATTCGTTCTGTTAACAAGATTATTCCCTATTATCTTCCACCACCGGGCATCAGTATCCCCAAGTGAGACTCCAAACAATATAATTACATTCGCATTATTAATTAAAGTCTCGCATTGTATATGCCTTGTTTCTTTCATCACCAGATTCGATTGTTCTTTTATCATCAAATCTTTAATGTCGTCATTTTTTTTGAACTCTTCATTTTTAATTTGAGTTTCATTGTCGACTCCTATGATGATAGATTGGCCCAATATCCCATGAACGTGGATAAGATTACGTAATGTATTACTACTATCAAAACCTTTGGTTGTTGCGCCACTACTGAGGTTTAATATCTTTTCGAGAGTATTTGTATAATTTAGCGTAATAACAGAAGACATCTATATACTTTAATGTACCAAATCAAACATAGAATGTCTATTAAAGATGTCTATCTTAAATAAATAAAAAGCGACCTAAATATTTAGATCGCTTTATTTTTTGTAATATCTACAAATTCTGTTTATTATGCAGACACCGCTATAATACTCAATGTGGTTAATCTTAAAACATTGCCCAACTCATCTTTAATAGGCACAGCTGTAGACCAATTCACTCCATCTGTTGAGGTTGTAACAATATCCGTGTACAAGTTTCTGCTTTCATCATCATTCCAACTATAATTGTAGCCAACAGCAATAAACATTTCTCCATTGTATACAATGTTCAGATATTTATCATTATTAGCAGGACTCAAACCATCAATATCTGGGACAATATAAGACCAAGTTTGGCCAGTATCATCAGACGTATACAGCCTTCCATTGGTAGAACTTGCTACAAATTTACCATTACCATATGCCATGCCATATGCCATTAAACCAGACGGCTTATTATACCATGACCAATTTATACCATCGGTAGATACACCTATATAGTTACTACTACTATTGCCTGCCACAACAAATTTACCATTACCATATGCAATTGACAACCAGCTTCCATATGAATAATGATACTCCGGCGTTGTCCAACTTGTACCATTGGAGGATGATGATATCGGCCAGACCCACCAACGACGACAAATTTTCCGTTGCCATATGCAATACCATTCCAATGATACTTAGCAGAGGAATCTACTTTATAAGTAGTCCAATTTGTGCCATTCGTGGATACTGCGATATAACTATAACTCCCACAAACAACAAATTTTCCATTCGCATATATAATGTCATTCCACGTATAAGAAAACTCTGCTATTTTCGTTGGCGTTGTCCATGTTTTACCATCTGTTGACGTTGTTACATATCCACTTGCACCAACCGCTACATATTTCCCATTGCCATATGCGATGGCATTCCAATTATTTGTCCCAACTACTGCCATAATGTTTTCTTCGATTTTAATTGTTCTTAAATCTTTGGTTGATGGCGGAGTAGTCGGATCTTCCGGCTTTTCAATAGGTGGTTCTACCGGTTCAAATACCCCCCCCCGTCACTTTTCTCGCAGGATGC
>OGGC01000368.1_pt1 | contig 39444 bp, 48 predicted proteins | sample 1571181 | NCBI WGS metagenome assembly OGGC01 (sample SAMEA2581930, study PRJEB24529) | metagenome | biome: Human gut stool | place: China | collected 2011 | reverse complement strand
GAAAGCCTGCACCTCTGAAAACATCTTCCTTCTTCAGCCGCGAATCGCTTCGCTGGATTCGCGTCTGAGTATTTATTGAGTGCAAACCCTTCGATGGATTCGCGTCCGAGTGTTTGTTGGGCGCGGATTTCTCGCTGGATTCGCGTCTGAGTATTTGGTTGGTTTGTAACGTAAATATATTTTTTCACACCGATATGCCCCAGTAGCTCAGTAGGCAGAGCACCTGCCTTTTAAGCAGGGTGTCCGGGGTTCGAATCCCCGCTGGAGCACCATAAAATCAAAACGGTATAGATGCCACTGGCGAAAAGCCAGTGGCATCAACCGTTTCCGGGCTTTTTCAGCTCAAAAATTCACGGATGATTCCATAGATGCCAACCGCTGTTTCCCCCTAACTGGTGGGATTCGAACCCCCTCTTCTCGGAGGTTGGCAAAACCAGAAACCATGTAGCGCCCTTTTTGAAGCATCAATTTTCAAAAAGGGCGCTATTTTTCTATCAATAGAATACACAAAATTTGAGGCGTCAATTTGTTGGTCACGACGGGCCATCAGATTGGCGCCCTTTTTGCTTTCAGACAAATTCAAAAAGGGCACTAAATATCAGGAGGTAGTAAATGAACCGAGAACAGTTTTTTCAGGAGCTTCGCACCGCTCTCCACCGTGAGGGATTCACTCCGCAGCCGGAACAGGATGAATTGCTTCCTGTGGAGTGGGATGGTCTCCCCCTCTGCCGGATCACAGCGGACGGAGGCGTTCGCTACTGGCAGGAGGATGTAGCGACGCCGGAACGGGAACGAGCCTGTGAGCGAGCCACCGATCTGGCCTGCACCGTGCGGGAGTACATGACGCTGCTGGAACAGGCTCCGCCCCTGCAAGCCCAGAGCCTGACCGGTGACTACCGCCTGCTGGCTGACTTCAACGGAGCCGTGCTGGCTGCCCATCCCACCCGGCTTGGCGTCCAATTCGTCACATGGGACTGGAGCTTCGACCGCACAGGTCTCAATCAGGGCAATTACTTTCAGGAAAACTATGCAGGTGCCAAACAGGACTTCGCCATCCGCGCCGGCCTCATTTCCAAACAGCAGATCTTCAATCAGGAGCAGCTTATCGAAATCTACCGGTGCTGCTCTGACACCTTAGACGCTGGTTTTGATTTGACTGCCGAGCAGGAAAAGTGCATCCGGGGCATTCAGGAGCAGATTGCCATTGCAGCTCCCGATGCTCTGGATCGCATAAGGGAGCAGGAGCAGCACCTCATGGAACCCTATAACCAAGAACCGATCATGTAATATTCAAGCGCCGGAGTTTTAGAAATAAGACTCCGGCGCTTTTTTGCTTTACTGAAAGGAGCACACCACTAATGACACGCTACTTCATGCGGGATACACCGCTGTGCCAGATGGAACAGCAGATGATGACCCCGCCCTATTTTAAGCCCAGAGGCCATGGCCGATACTATCCCGGTTTCCAATATAGCAGAGATGACATGGAATGCCCATACTGCATGAACTTCAGACGCAATCATACCTGCCCTTTGGAGCAGTGTGTCTGTCTGGATGAACGGATCGTGGCCGGTGCGATTGACCTCAACGAGTTTGTCAGGGATTGCTTCTTCCCTGAAGCGGGAGTGCAGCTTCAGGCCCGCTTAGAGAGGAGTTTCAATGGCTGCTCCATTGGATTTTTCCTGAGAGATAGTCATCGGGAGCGTTGGCAGCACTGGCGTGCGCGCTGCTATCGAATGTCAGGCCGTAATCTGGCCGCGCTGTTTCTCCTCACGGCGTATGAGGATATCTGGCGCAGGATGATCTGGAAGTTTGATGCCCGCGGATTTGACTTCCAGTCCGTCCAGCTTTCCGGCATCCAGCCGGAACTGTACAGTGTTTACCAGGCAGCCAAAGCCATCTCCACCGGCAGCCACAATATTACTCTTGCCGATCTCGCATCCCCCGAATTGGTCACAGATGAGGCGTTCCACCTGATTGTCTGCGCTCTGCTTCTGGCCAAGTACGGAGATGCGATTTTGAATTTTGAAGGAAAGTAAGGTGATGCAATGTGATGATGGAAGCAGTTCTGAGCAACGCCGACCACCCGGAATACGGTGTTGCGACGATTCCTCTTCCTATTCCCAGAAATCAATACGACCACTGCGTTGCGCTGTTGGAGGCACTGGAGATCGGCGATGCCTCTGAAGCCGACTGCCGCTTGGACTCGCTCGACAGTGCCTGGCCTGTGCTGAATCGGCTGGTATGCACCAAGGTCAACCTTGATGAGTTGGACTATCTGGCAAAGCGGCTGGACAGCTTTACTGTGGGCGAGTTTTCGCAATTTCAGACGATGGCTGAAAAGCTGAATCTCACCAGCATGAAGGATCTCATCAACCTGACCTTCTGCTGCCAGCAGGCGACGGTGATCACGGACTTCACAAATTTGAAAGAGGTTGGCCGTGATCACTACATGAACATCCATGGCGGGTGTGCCAGCATGGAAGAACTGGAACAGCTGGACGGAGTGGAAACCGCTGTCCTGTTGATTGAGGACAATGAGGGGACTATCACCCGCTACGGAGTGGTCTATGACAACGGCATGCAGCTTTCACAGCTCTATGATGGAAAACATCTGCCCTGCTACCACTATGAGGCCGATATGACTGCTGTCGGGATATCCTCCCGGTGGGAGCGGGAGAACAGCAGGAATGTGACCTGGATCTATCTCCCTGCATCAAAAGGACAAATTGAGCGCGCCATGCAGCGTTCCGGCATTGCTGACCCAAAGGATATGCGCCTCTTTATAGCTGACAGTTCATTCCCAGAGGAAGTGGATGTAGCACTGGACTTCCAGTGCGATAACATCCACGAACTCAATGAGCTGGCGCTGGTTGTGGAGAAGTTTTCGATTCATGACCGCAAGAAGCTGGGGGCAGCAGTAAGCATGACCAAGCCGGAAAACGCCAGCCAGATCCGCCGTCTGGCGGAAAACATGGATCTGTTTGAATTCGCCCCCGGTGCGCACACCCCCGCGGAGTACGGGAAATACATGATCCAGAAATCCGGCCATTTTGAGTATGACCCCAATCTGGACGAGTTTTATGACTACGAGCGGTATGGCCTGCAGCACATGGACTATCAGTCGGGCGTGTTTACCGACCGAGGCTACATCGCCTATGTTGGCACAGTAGATCTGGAGGAACTGATGGCAGAAGATCCGGTGGATCAGTGCCAGCGGGAACAGGGGGTTCAGATGGGAGGAATGACATGATCCAACTTTTCATGAAACGAAGTGGGAGTCCTGTCATTGTCCCGCTCAATTTGCCCGCCTCTCATGACGCCATGACAGAAGCGGCCAGCCAGCTTGATGAGGCCAGCAGAGCAGGAAAAACAGAGATCGTCGAGATCAAAAGCGTGATCGCTAATCTGCCGTCGTACCTCGGCGGACTCGATCCTGATTCCAGAATGCAGCTTGCACAGCTGAATCAGCTTTCGAGCATCATTGCCAAAATGGACTCCCGCGAACGGAACATCTATGCCGGCGCCTTGGATGGCAACAGCATCAATGATCTGAACGATATGATTCGTGTGGCGGAACAGGTGTCGGACTACATTCTCATCCCTAATGTAAACTCGGATGTGACGCTTGGCCGATATGTCGCTGTTGCCGGTCAGATTCAAGGTGACCCCAGATTCCCCGAAGCGGCCTGGCCCTACCTGGACTTCGCGAAAATCGGCGCAGAATACTATGCCGAGCATGGCGGCGCCTATACCTATGCGGGCTATGTGCTCCGCAAGCAGGATGATGAGCTTGTCAGAGAGAAAAAATCGAAGATCCAGCTTGACCTCTCCTCTTCCCAAGCGCAAGTGAGTGTCTGCCTTCCGGCAACGAAGGAAGAATTGGAGCGAGTAAAAAGAACACTGGGAATTGATTGTTTTGCAGAGGCAGCCGTAACCAAGGTGTTGTTTTCCGTTCCCTATATGGACGAGCACATTCCCACCACAGGGGTCTGCGTGGAAGATGCAAACGAATTGGCTTGGGCCATTGAGGGGATGCAGTGTGAAGATGGTGAACTGCTGAAATATCTGTCGGTTCTTTCTGTGGAGCAGCCGGGGACTATGCAGGAGGCTCTCCGCTGTGCCATGAATCTGGACGACTATGAGCGCATTCCGGAGGACACTTACGAATACGGGCAAGCAGTCCTTCGGCGCATCGGTGCTGATGACGAGCTGATTGATACCATCGACGGATATATGGATTTTGAGAAGCTGGGTGAGGACACTATGGCGGAGGAAGGAGTCCGGCGAACCGAGTTTGGCCTGATCCGCCGATGCAGCAGCCCCTTCGCTGAGGAAACCCAGGCGATGGAGATGGGAGGCCTTTCCTAATGCCCCGTGAAACCGATCTGCTCCGCGTAAAGCTGGTGGCGCACACCCTCCTCGATGTGCAGATCCAGGAAACGGCCCTCTCCCCGGTGATCGTCAGCCACCCTTTCACATCTTCTGGGATTTCCGCACTTCGGAATGAGGATGGGAGCCTCTCCATGGTCGACCTGATCAACAATTCGGATGACTGCACAAGGTGGCGCAGAAAGGTTGGAGAGCAGATCGACAGCGCCGAAAATGTCCATCAGATCTTCGTACTGCTCAACCCGCCCTATTATCTGACTTTTATCAAATTTGCCGCCTCCGCTCTCTCAGAGAAGGATCTGGGACAGCTCTTATCCACCGCCTGGACCCAGGAGGAATGCCCCAATCAGGACTGCAATGTGAGCAAACGAGAACTGGTGGCCTTGTTCCGATCCGTCCCTCCGGAGTTCCTGATGGACGAGGAGGAGCGCGCCGCACACCAGGCGCTGGAGGATACGGTGACGGTCTATCGGGGCGTTACCCCCTACAACGCCAAAAATATCAGTGCGTTGTCCTGGACACTGGACCGGAAAACGGCGGACTGGTTCGCCCACCGCTTTGGTGAGGAGGGAACGGTGTATGAAGCGCAGATTCGGAAGGAACACATCCTGGCTCTGTTCACAGGCAGGAATGAAAGCGAGGTCATCGTAGACCCGCGGCACTTGGAACAGATCATGGAGTCCCCGGAGCCGGGATTTGATATGCAAATGACCTGAACGACATGATCCGATGATTGGGAGGAATGTAAATGAAGAAGAAAATCATGATCACAGTAGCATCTCTGGCAGCACTGGGAGCCGCTGTCGCCGGCTATCTCCACTTCTCCGGCAGGACGCCTTTTGGTCATAGCTATTTCCGCTGACCTGTGGTATTGTTCCGCATGAGGAGGTGAAGCAAATGACCATTTCTTTATCGGAACAGTTGGAGAGTGACATCAAAGCATATCTTCACAAGACTTTTGGGACATATTTCTCCAGCCTTGATGAAAGATTTGCCGCAGATATTAAGGAAGATGTCATCAACGCATCGGATTTCCATCATGGATATTACAACGATGATGACATCTCCATCGCATTCCAGCGAGTAACCCTGGGGAGGATGGGACATCCTGATTGGCAAATTTACCACTCCTGTACGGATACGGAGGTGAATACCATGAAGCAGAATGTAAAAGTAAATACACCGATTCACATCAGGCCCGCTTCTCCCGAGGAAGCGGGCCTCTTTTATTCGGAACTCGAGGAGGCTGCCGACAAGAAGCTGGGTACGGTCGGCCATGTGCGGATGGACTTCGGATCTTCCGGAAAAGGATTCTACCACACCTGGTGGCCTCACAACGACGACCAGTTCAACACTGAGGAATTCAAGGGTGAGCTTCAGGAAGTCGTGGATATGCTTCGGGCTGATGGGCCGCTCAAGGATCTGGCTTCGATGAGAAGCTACTGCTATCGGAACGGCGGCGGAATTACGCAGGATGGCCGGTGCTTCGGCTATATCGTGGAAACCGAGCATTACCGCTACTGCCTGCGCTGCACCCCTTCCCCTGGGGACTATCAGGGCTATCTCTACTGCTACGATCTTCGCCAGCAGCAGATGGTTCAGCAGGACAAGCCGGTGGCCGGGTCACCTATGCCAGCGGTGAGCAGACGGACTTTACGGACTCCGCGGCATTCCTTCAGGCTATCCGGGAGGAGCTGCCCTATATGGCCACTACCGGCTTCCGCTATGAGCTCCTGACCGATGACCCGGACATCCGAAAAGCGGCGGATGATATCCTGCTGGACTTTGCCGGAGAGGAAAACCCAAGGCGAGCCTGTAATTATGGCCTGACGGAAAAGGGCATCAAAGCCATGCAGGACGCCGCCGACCCAACTCTGCCCCACACCTACGCCTGGTTTGTAATCACCGACTGCAACACCCAGGCAGAGCAGTTCCATCGGGGCCTGGCATTGTCGGATGCCATACTGGTTTACTGTTCCAGCGACCGGCCTGAAAAGCGCATTGGCGTCACGAAGGATGGTATCGCCACGGTAGACCTTGTTCACACACAGGACGGTGAGCAGAGGTTCTTCGAGGACTATCAGAAGATGAACAGCTTTCAAAATGATCCGGAAATTCTGGAGGCGGTAGACCGTCTCCGGCAAGAGCTGCAGCTGCCCAACCAGGGCATGAGTATGGGAGGGATGTAAATGTCAGTACCCAAAGAATGGCTGAGCTTCCTGCGGGAACAGTTCCCCGCAGGTTCGAGGATCAAGCTCAGAGAGATGAAAGCCCCCTATGCCCCGCTGGAGCCGGGCAGTACGGGGACTCTGGACTACATCGACGACGCCGGGCAGTTCCACATGAAGTGGGACAATGGCAGAACCCTGGCGCTGACCATCGGAGAGGACAGCTTCTCTGTCCTGCCGCCCGAGCCCACCACGCTGAAGCTATATATGCCCCTGACCGCAGATCTCTACACCCGCAACGAGTATGGGGAGATGGAGGATGACAGTACGCTGCTGGACGGAAGGATGCTGCGGTGCTATGAGGGCGAGATCCTAAGAGCTCTGATCAGCAACCGAATGCCGGAAGAATCCGAGAGCGGCATCATGCACTGGTATGGCGAGGATGACAGCATCAACCAGAAGGTCAAATCTGTCGTGTTCACCGTCGAGGATCGGAACGGCCAGCTCTGGGGTGTTGCCGAGTGCCGCGTGGTTGGCACCCTCACCCCGGAGGAACTGACCACCCTGAAAGAGTATATCTCCGGACAGGCGTCGGATGGCTGGGGCGAGGGCTTCGAACAGCGGGAGATCTGCGCCGGCGACGATGAGCTGTATGTCCATCTGTGGAGCGTGGAGGATGATTGGGATATCCAGACCGAGGCGGAACGCTTCGCACCCAAAGTGGCGGAGGGGCTGCCGGAGATGTGCTTCTCCACCCTCAAGTCTACCGGCGACCTCATCTGCATCCGCCGGGGCGAGTCCGGCTACTACCCCTCCGATTGGGACACCGGCGACAAGGAACAGAATGTGGAACTGGCCGACCAGCTGAACGAACAGCTTGGCGTCAGCCCCATCCAGCGCCAGGCCATGGAGGTGGGCAGTATGTGCGGCTGGGATGTCCCCGGCGCTGATCCCGCCAAATACGAGGAGGACTACAGGCCCCAGATGGGAGGGATGACCCTTGAATGAAGTGTTCCGTGTGGAGCTGTTCGGCGAAAAAACGGATCGGTGGTGCGAGCTGGAGCTTCCGGCCAGCTACTATGGTCTTCAGGATGCGCTGGACAAGCTCCAGATGCCCTTGGGCGACAAGCCGAGGTGGGAATTTCTTGAACACCACGGCTTTCAGTTCCTCCATGTCCATCTGACCCATGAATGTGATCTGTATCAGCTCAATGCGCTGGCAACCTGCCTGGGACAGATGAACGGCAGAGAAAAAACTGCCTTCGAAGGGCTGTTCAACATGGAGGTGTCCAAGAAATACGGCCCCATCAGCGTTGCCACCATGATCAACCTGGCCTACAGCACAGACTGCTGCCATGTGATCAACGCCACAACGGACGAGCAGCTCGGCAGGTTCTATGCGGAGAACGATTTCATCCCTGCCCTGGAAAAAGTTCCGGATTCCATCTTTGAGTATCTTGACTTTGAGACGCTCGGAAGGAAAGCCAGATTTGAAGAAGGCGGCGTTTTCGCAAGCGGCGGTTATGTCACGCAGCACACCGAGCTGAAGCAGGTATATGACAGCCTGGCCTTGCTTCCCGAAGCGCCGGAATATAGCATCCGCCTGACGGTCGGCAGGTATCCCTTCCACTCCAATGAGCAACCGGACAATATGATGTACCTGGATCTGCCTGCCACGCAGGAACGGCTGGACGCCGTGCTGGAGGCTTGCGGAGGCGCCTCCTGGTCGGAAATGGTCTTCCGGGTGGAGGACAGCGCGATGCCTGCGCTTCTGGAAAACATGGACTGCGACGATATCCATGAACTGAACGAGTTGGCCAAATGCTTCAAGGAGCTGAGCGCACAAGGAGAACTTTCCAAATTCAAGGCAGTTATCCTTGCAGCGGATTGTCACGATATCGCTGCCGCTGTCCAGATTGCGGAAAATCTGGATGACTATCTGCTCGAGCCTGATCAGCGAAACCCCGAGGAGGTAGCCATAGAGGAACTTCGCTTCATTGTGGATGAGCATTCCCGGTCCATTCTGCAGAAGCACGTTGTCCTCTACAACTATGGTCAGGATGTCATGGCAGCACACAACGCTCTGCTGACCCCCTACGGTCTGGTTCAGCGCAGAGATGGCGAGCCGATCCGCAATGAAGAAACACAGGCAGAAAATGCCGGAATGGAGATGATGTGATGGCGAGTCGGCAAACCAGGCAACTCCTGGACCTTCTGGACGGCTTTGAAATGACTAAATCCCAACACGACTGGCTGGAACGGCGATTCGAGAACATGACGGTAAAAGAAAGCCTTCTGTTCCGTGGAGCAATGCAGATTGAGCAGCCGAGGATGACCTGCGATGTGATGCTGATTGCAAGTCAATTGGATCACTATGATCTGTTCTATGGGGCCGGGGATGATGTTCAGCTGGGCAAATTCATCATGGAGCAGATCCAGCGTCCCTCTGATCAAGCGCGGGAGTTTCTTGACCCGGAAAAAGTGGGTGCGGCTTACCGCCAAAAGGGCGGAAACACTTTCTGCGACGGGCACTTTATCAAGGGCACCTCTTTAATCGATCCGTTTCTGGACAGTAACCCTTCGATGAATCCCGACAAAGGTGACTACGGCATCCGAGTCAAGCTGGCCAGCCGAACCAACATGGACGGCGTGTGGGTGGGCTTCCCGGACACCGGCGAATACATGGACGCCGCACACCCGGACGAACTTCTCCTGGCGCTGGACGCACTGGAGGTCGAATCCGTGACCGAGTGCATTGCTGTGGATGTGGACTGCTGCCTCTCGCAGCTGAAGGACATCCTCTCCCAGTACGGCTCCGCGTCGGAACTTGTCCGCCATGCCATCGACTTTGGTTACATCTGGGGCGAGCAGGGACAGGGAGAACCCAAATGGCTGGATAAGTGGCAGGCAGTCATGGAGCTGGAGGACTGCCACCGCCTGGATTACGCCTTAGATCTGGCGCAGAACCTCCACTGCTATCACTTCATGCCCCGTGACATGGATCTTGCCGATTACGGAAAAGAGCTGGCAAAACGGGATGGCATCTATCCCAAGGACGAACTGCTCGCCTCCTGCTTTGACGCTGAGGGCTATGCCAATCAGAGAATGAAGCGCATGGGCTTGTCCGCCGCAGAACATGGGTTTGTATCCTGGAATGGCACGGAACTCAATTTTGAGTACAGTCAGCCGGAGATGGAGCCGACCATGTCCATGTGAAAAACCTTCGTACAGACCAGGCTCTGCCATAACGGAGGTGATGAAAGAAGAAAAATCAAATAGCCTGAAAGCTACAGGGGCCGTTACCCGAAAGGGACGAACGGCCCCTTCTTTTTGTGCTCTTTCCGGGTAACTGTCCCGGAAAGGAGTCTTCATGACGACGGACAACCCTATCGCCAAGCACCTGAAGGAGTATCACTGCGGTGAGCTGAGAGTCGTCCCCAGCCGTGAACTGGAGGCCGCTTTTCAGATTCGCGGACCTGACCTTCGCCGCACGATCAATTGCCTGCGCGGGGATGGCATCCCCATTTGCAGCTCTGATTCCGGCTATTATTACGCCGACACCGAGGAGGAACTGCGGAGGACGATCCGGCAGCTCCGAAGCAGGATCAAGAAGATCGCCCATGCGGAGCGCGGCCTCACCAAAGCGTTGGAGCAATTTACCGACAGCGGCCAGATATCCCTCCCCCTGGAGGGAGGTGATACCGCTTGAAAAGCTTCATCCCCTGGGTGGGAGGCAAAAGCAAGCTGCTCTGGCTGATTCATAAGCTGTCCCCCTCGCGCTATTCCCGGTTTATCGATGTGTTCGGCGGCAGCGGGACAGTGACATTGAGCCGCCCGATCCAGCAGGGATGCATGGAGGTTTATAACGATTTCAACGGCGACCTGACCAATCTGTTCTGCTGTGTCAAAAACAGAACCATGGCGCTCCTTCTGGAGCTTGGCTTCCTGCCGCTGAACACCCGTGATGACTTCAATGTGCTGTATAAGTTTTTCTTCCGTGAGGAATTCACCGATGACTATCTGGACGAGGAGATGGAGCTGACCCAGCGATATCTGGAACCGCCGGATGCCAAAACCATCCGAAGGATGATGCTGGAACGAGCGCCTCGCGGAGATGTGCGGCGGGCCGCTGACTATTTCAAGCTTATCCGGTACAGCTTCAGCGGCGGCGCAAAGTCCTTCGCCGGAAAATCCTGCGACATCCGCCGCTTTTTCCATCTGGTCTGGGAGTGCTCACGCAGACTGGCGGAGGTGGTCATCGAGAACAAGGACTGCGTCGACCTCATCCGCCAATATGACCGGGAAGACGCATTCTTCTACTGTGACCCGCCTTACTACGATGCGGAGGACTGCTATGCGGTGGGCTTTCCCAAGGAAGACCACCAGCGCCTCCACGATGCGCTTCTGGAGTGCCAGGGGTTTGTGATGGTTTCCTACAACTACTGCCCCTTCATCGTAGATCTGTACAAGGAGTTTTACATCTTCTACACCACACGCCCCAACAGTATGTCCCAGAAAGCCGGAAGCGAATACGAGGAGATCGTCATCACCAACTACGATCCCCGTCTCTATAACTCCGCAAGGCATTGGCAGCTCAGCATTTTCAATCTGTCCGCTGCGGAGGAAGACGACGGGCGCTACACGCTGATCCACGAACCGAAAACATAATCTGATAAAACGGAGGAATGAAGATGACCTTTATCAAGTACACCAACGACGGCAAGGCTGTCATTCAGCCTGCGGCCCTCACCCTGAGTGGTCTGGAGCAGGAGGAAACGCTGGAGATGCATACCCTGGAAAACGCCATTGTCCTGCTCAAGCAGGAGATGGAGCCGGTGGAGAAAGCCGCCGCTATGATGGCGCTGATTCGTTTGGTCAACAGCCTGTGGGCGGATATGATGGCCGGATGGAAGGAACGGGAGGGCGATACGGCCCCGTGCGATGGCTGCTCTGGCTGCGGCGAGGAGATGCTGCCCATTCCTGCAGAGGCCTTTGCGGATGCCGGCATCCTGCACGACAACCTCCGTGTGGTCAGCGTGGACGGCGCTGTTCTGGTGGTGTCCGATGACCGCAAAACCAAGTGGGCGGCCGAGCTGGACAAGAGCCTGGAACAGCTCGGCATCGACAGAGCCGGTTTCGAGAAGCTGGTCAAGGCAGTCATGGAGCTGGATGAGGACGAGGGCGATGACTAAGGATCACGCTTATCTCTATCTCGGCTCTGTTTCCGAGGCCAGGCGGCAGAACGAACTGGCCCTCTGGCGTGCAAGCCATCTGGAGAACATCGCCTGTAAGCAGGCCATCGAGGAGGCCATCCGCAGGGGTTTTGACGGGATGCACCTGAGCCACGACTGCGCCAGGGGCGTCATCGAAGACTTTGGCTTCAAGCGTGTGGGATGGGTGCTGGCCGCCACCATTCAGCTGAAGCCGGAGGATGGACGCTTCAGCCGCCGGAACAAGGAATGGGCCGCCGCGACCTTCATCCCCCGCAGCGACCGCAACTATGAGTTCATGGTGGAAAGTCACACCGGTGTTCTGGACATTTTCGTAAATGAGTTTCGGGAGGCCCAGGATGCGCTTGGGATGTTTACGCGCTCCCACTGTGACGATATGACCGGGCATGAGCTGGAGGGCAAGGTGCTGGTCATGAGTCCGTTCACGCTGAAGGAGTCCTATTGGGCGCCGGAGAATCAGCTCTGGCTGGCGACCGGCGGCTTCGGCTGCGCCCCCAACGCCGCGGGCAGAGCGGTATACGCCACCTGCCTCGGCGACGGAGAGCAGACCCGGTGGAACCGCAGCGACTTCATCGGCATTCTCCGGGAGGAGCATCTGCCCGACTGGGCCAGAGAGAGCCTGAAGCAGATCCGGCAGAAAGATCCCGCCGAATCTCCCGATATGACCACCCCAACCATGTGAGTGAAAGGAGCTTGATTACCATGGCGACAGCCAAGAAGAAACAGCAGGAAGCCACAACGCCCCAGGTAGAGGCACGGATCGACCGCCTGATGGACGGAGATTTTAAGACCAAAGCCTTTGCCAGCGCCACTATCGGCGGCGCCTTTGCCGTCCACGGCATCCGGATCATCGAGTCGGACAAGGGCCGTTTCATCTCCATGCCCCAGGACTCCTATAAGAAAAACGGTGAGACCAAGTACAACGACACCTTCCATGCCATCACCGCAGAGGCCCGGAACGCTCTGGTGGATGCCGTCAACGACGCCTACGAGCAGAAGCTCCAGGAGCAGCAGGAGCAGAAAGGCGCCGCTCCCGACCAGGCCATGAGCCAGCAGATGTGAGCCACTCGCCCTGAAGGGAGGTGATGTGATTTTGGTCCGCTTCACAATAGACAATCGAAACCGCCTGATCTTCTATGGCAACACGGTGGGCTATGTGAAGGATGACGCCGCTGTTGTGGACGAGATGTTCCAGACGGATGAGCTGTCCCGCTACCTGGCCCGGTTGAATCTGACGCCTCAGTGGAAGGAAGGCGTATTTGACCGCCTTGCAGCCGGAGAGGTGCCCGGCGAGGAGCTGGGGCAGCCGCAAAAAGGCTGCCGCATCTGGCAGCTCCGGAAAGGCGTGGATGTCACCATGCGCTTTATCGGATATGAGGATCTGATAAAGCGGTTCGGAGAACCGGACGCAGACAATTATACGCAGGTCTTTGACGGCGATCTGGGTACCAACGATTTGGAGCAGATCTACGCCATCTGCCGGGACAGCCCGCCTCCCGGATATCAGGGCTACCGGATGGCTCTGTCCGATGTGGTGGAGCTGTACGATGATTCCGGCAGCGAGTTCTTCTACTGTGACCGCGTGGGATTCCGTCCCATCCAGTTCGACCAGCGTCAGGAGCAGAACGAATGCCACGAAATGACTATGTAGTCTGGGAGGATATAAGCCGCCCGGATTTTCCTTTGCCCAGCCGAGGCCGGGGGCCTCCCCAAACGCATCTCATGATCTCTTTCCAGCCAACAAACTACCAAAAATCATTTTTACTTACAGGAGGAATGTCCTTATGAAGAAGCTGTTCAAGAATATCGCCAAGTCCGCCAAGTCCGCCGCCATCAACTGCCAGACCTCCATCGCCGCCTTCCACCGCCGCGCCGTCTGCGGCAACGCCGGCGAGGGCTATATCGATACCGCTGTCAAAGTGCTGATTGCCGTCGTTCTGGGCGCCCTGGTGCTGGCCGGCCTGTACGCGGTCCTGAATGATACTGTCATGCCTACTGTAACGGAGCGTATTCAGGAGATGTTCGACTACGCCGGCTGATGCACTGGGCGCAGGCGCTGGTCTTCTGCGGCTGCCTGATGGGCGCTTCGATCTATGATGTCCGACACCGCCTGGTGGATGACCGGGTCTGTGTGGCGCTCGTGCTGGCGGGGCTGATCACCATCAGCCCCGCCTCCTTTTTGGGGGCGCTTGCGGGAGGGCTGCCCTTCTATCTGGGGGCGGGCTTTGGGAAAAACGGGGCCGGGGATACGGTGCTTGCGGCGTCAGCGGGGTTTGTGCTGGGCCTTTTCCGCACTCTCGCGGGGCTTACGCTGTTCGCCTTTTGCTACGCCCTGTTTGTGCTGGGAAAAAGTCTTGTTCTGAAGCTCTCCCACCGCCCCACCCGGTTCACCTGCCCACTGGTCCCGTTCATTGCCGCAGGATTCATTCCCGCATATTTCTTATAAGGAGGCTTATATGAAGATTTTCCGTAACCGCACCGTGATCGGTGTGCTGTGTATCCTCCTGGCGCTCGTCATCTGCTTCGGAGTGACGCCCCTGTTCAGCCGCAGCGCCAGCGAGAAGGCTGAGATCGTCCGCGTCACCGCCGACATCAAGGAGGGCGACGAGATTACCGCTGAGATGGTACAGACTGTGGAGGTGGGCGCCTATAACCTGCCGTCCGGCATCATGACAGAAAAAGACGAGGTCGTCGGCAAATATGCCACCGCCGACCTGAAGGTGGGCGATTACATTCTGGCCAGCAAGCTCTCCAACGAGCCTGCCGCTGAAAATGCCTATCTCTACAATCTGGACGGCACCAAACAGGCCATCTCTGTCACCATCAAGAGTTTTGCCACCGGCCTTTCCGGCAAACTGGAGAGCGGCGATATCGTTTCCGTCCTCGTGGCCGACTATCAGGGCATGGGCGAAACCGTGATCCCGCCCGAGCTGCAGTATGTAGAGGTCATCTCCGTTACCGCCTCCTCTGGTTACGACGCCAACACCGGCGAGGCGGTTGAGGATGAAAAAGAGCTGCCCTCCACCGTCACCCTGCTGGTGACCACCGAGCAGGCCAAGGTGCTGGCGGGGCTGGAACAGGAAAGCGAGCTGCATCTGGCGCTGGTTTATCGTGGGACGCCTGAGAATGCCTCCGCATTCATTGAGGCGCAGGACGCTCTGATTGAGGAGCTGTACGCCGAGCCGGAAGCCGAGGAGACTGCCGAGGCAACTGAGAATACCGAAACCGGGGAAAGCGAGGGCGCCGATTCTGCCGCAGAGAGCGAGGCGGCTGCGGAATGAACTTCATGAAAGGAAGCCTGTTTCACCGCAGCACAGAGCCGGAGGAGGTTGAAATCATCGAGGAATCCGGCGGCGGAGTCCTGGCCGTCTGGGGAAGCCCCGGCTGCGGCAAAACCGTGACTGCGGTAAAGATCGCAAAGCATCTGGCCTCCCAGAAGAAAAATGTGGCGCTTCTGCTCTGCGATATGACCGCCCCTATGATGCCCTGCATCTGCCCGCCCTCTGAACTGGAGTGCGACAAATCCCTGGGCAGCATCTTCGCCGCCCAGCGGATCTCCGTGAATCTCATCAAGCACAACCTGACCACCCACAAGAAGCTGTCCTACCTGACCATGCTGGGGCTGCGCAAGGGGGAAAACGAGTATACCTACGCAGCCTGCACCAAGCAGCAGGCGGAGGAACTCATCCGCGGCCTGCGTGAGATCGCCCCCTATGTGGTCATCGACTGCTCCAGCTATATTGCCAATGACATCCTCTCCGCCGTGGCGCTCATGGAGGCCGACAGCGTCCTCCGGCTGGCCAACTGCGACCTGAAATCCATTGGCTACCTGTCCAGCCAGCTCCCGCTCCTTCGGGAACTGCACTGGGATGAGGACAAGCAGTATAAGGCGGCGTCCAACATCAAGCCCCTCCAGGCGGCGGACCGCATCGGTCAGGTACTTGGGAGCGTCGCTTTCCAGCTCCCGCACTCCCAGGAGCTGGAGGAGCAGTATCTGGAGGGCACGCTTCTGAACGATCTCTCCATGAAAGACAGCAAGGCGTTCCGTAAGGAAATCGAGAGGATTTGCAAGGAGGTGTTCTAAAGGATGGGAACAAAGAATCTCTCGTCCCTCTCGGAGAGCTGGGGGTTCCCCAAAGGGGGACTGGTCCCCCTTTGGAGGCGCACCGCGAACAAAGTGCGCCAGCATTTTCCGCAGAAAATGCGTGCGCCGTGGAAGGAGGTGTTCTGATGCTTGGCGACAGAAGAAGCAATTCCTTATTTGCTGCGGCCCCGGCCGCCGCCCCGGCGGAGGCCAGGCAGGAGCAGGCCGAGGTGCATGACATCTCCTTCGAGGAAAATACCGGAAGGACTATTTTTGCAGAAACCAAGGTCGCCCCCAAGGCGAGCGATGTCTTCTTTGCTCCCCAGGCCGAGGGGATACCCTTCGCGAAGGTTCTCAGTCAGGTACAGTCCTACCTCTCCGGTACCTATGCCACCCTGATCACGGAGAACGGCGACGAGGCCAAGGAGCAGATGAAGCGCCGGATCGCCCGCTATTTGCAGGACAATCGCATGGCGGTGGACGGCATGAGCCAGAGCGAGCTGGTAGACGCCCTGTATACGGAGATGGCCGAGTATGGATTCCTGACCAAGTACATCTTCGCCGACGGAATCGAGGAGATCGACATCAATTCCTGGCGCGACATTGAGATCCAGTATTCCGACGGCCGCACCGTCAAGCTGGAGGAACACTTCGACTCGCCGGACCACGCGGCCAATGTCATCCGCCGTATGCTCCAGAACTCCGGCAAGGTGCTGGACAACGCCAGTCCCATCATTACCTCCCGTCTGGCCAAAAACATCCGTGTCTCGGTCATCAAGACCCCGGTGCTGGACGAGGATGCCGGCGTCGCGGCCTCCATCCGAATCGTCAACCCCAAGAATCTGACCAAGGAGGACTTTGTGGGCAGCGGCACCGCCACGGAGGAAATGCTGGATTTCTTGTCCGCCTGCCTGCGCTACGGCGTCTCCATCTGTGTGGCAGGCGCCACCAGCTCCGGCAAGACCACTGTGGCGGGCTGGCTCCTGTCCACCATTCCCGACCGCAAGCGGATCTTCACCATCGAGGACGGCTCCCGTGAGCTTCAGCTCATCCGGGAGCAGAACGGCAGGGTGGTCAACTCCGTCGTCCACACCCAGACCCGCGACAGCGAGAACGAGCGGCAGCGCATCGACCAGATCGCGCTGCTGGACATCGCCCTTCGCTTTAATCCCGACATCATCGCCGTGGGTGAGATGCGCGGCCCGGAGGCCAATGCCGCCCAGGAGGCCGCCCGCGTGGGAGTGGCCGTTCTCACCACCATCCACTCCAGCTCCAGCGAGGGCACCTATCGCCGCATGGTATCCCTGTGCAAGCGGGCCGTGGACACCCCCGACGATACGCTCATGGGCTATGTCACTGAGGCATATCCCATTGTGGTCTACTGCCGCCAGCTGGAGAACAAGGAGCGCCGCATCACCAACATCTCCGAATGTGAGATCCTGCCGGATGGGAGCCGACGGCTTCACAAGCTCTACGAGTACAACATCACTGAAAACCGTCTGGAGGGCGACCGGTTCATCATTGAGGGACACCACCAGAAGTGCGAGGAAATGTCCGAGAGCCTGCAGCGCCGCTTTATCGAGAACGGTATGCCCCGCGGTGAGCTGGAGCAGTTCATCCAGAGAAAGGAGGAAACTGCATGACAATGATCCAACTGATCGCCTGCATCGGCATGATCGCCGGGCTTTTTATGGTGCTGGGGATCTCCCCCGCAGAAATGAGCGACAGCATCTTCTCCCGGCTGACTGCCGCTCCTGGCAGCATCCGGGCGGATATCAACGAGACGACCAAGCGAAAAAAGGCCGGCTTCTTCCGCCGGGAGATCACGGAGGCGCAGGCGGTGCTGGCCGCATCCGGGCGTGAGGGGAAGTTCCCCATGGTGTGCATGGCCTCCCTGGTGCTGTTTGCCCTGGGCGCCTGCATCGCCATTCTCGCCGGGAACGCATTCCTTGTCCCTGTGCTGGCCGTCGGCTTTATGCTGGCGCCGTTCTGGTATGTCAAGCTGACAGCCGGCAGCTTCAAAAAGGATGTGGCCGCAGAGCTGGAAACGGCGCTGTCGGTCATCACCACCGCCTATCTGCGCACGGAAAACTTCCAGCAGGCGGTGGAGGAAAATGTCCGATACCTGCACCACCCGGTGCAGGAGGTGTTCCAGCGGTTTCTGACCCGCATCAAGCATATTGACCCGGACATGGACGCTGCACTTCACGACCTGAAATACGCCATCGACAATGAGGTGTGGCAGGAGTGGTGCGAAGCGGTGATGGCATGCCAGACAGACCGCAGCCTGAAAAGCACCCTGACTCCCATCGTTAGCAAGCTGTCGGATATGCGAGTGGTCAACGGAGAGCTGGAAAATCTGGTCTTCGGCCCCCGCAAGGAGTTCGTCACCATGGCGATCCTGGTGCTGATCAATATCCCGCTGGTGCGGTTCATCAACACCGATTGGTACCACACCCTGGTGGACACCATCCCCGGCCAGATGGTCATCGCCGTCTGCATCGCAGCCGTATTCGTGTCCTTTGCCTTTGTGGTGAAACTGACACAGCCTATTGAGTATCGGAGGTGAGGAAATGGGCGTACTTTTATTCCTGTTCGGGACCGCGCTGGCCGCCGGACTGTATTTCGTCCTCGCCGACCTTCTGAAGATTCCCAGACTGGCCACGGAACGGGCACTCATCTCTGCCGGACGGCGGGAGCGGAGCCTGGTCAAAGCTCTGGAGGCGCTGATCCTCGGCTGGGCGCTGAAGCTGGCGCCGCTGATCCGAATGGACGAATACAAATACCGCCGGCTGGAGAGCAAGCTCACGGCGGCAGGGTTGGATATGACGCCCCAGGTCTACACGGCTTATTCGATCCTGAAGCCCTGCCTCATCCTGCTCGGCATCATCCCGTGCCTGCTGATCCTGCCCATCCTGAGCCCCCTCATCGTGGTGCTGGCCGTGCTGACCTGGTTCAAGGAGAGCCGTCGGGCTGACGAGCTGGTCAAGGCCAGAATGGAGCTGATCGAGGGCGAGCTGCCCCGGTTCGTCGCCACCATCCATCAGGAGCTGGCTGCCAGCCGGGATGTCCTGCGGATTCTGGAAAACTACAAGAAACACGCCGGACCGGACTTTGGTCGGGAGCTGGATGTGCTGACAGCGGATATGCGGTCCTCCTCCTATGAGGCAGCGCTCATCCGATTTGAAGCCAGAATGGGCTCTGCCATCATTTCGGACATCGTCCGCGGCCTCATCGGCATTCTGCGTGGCGACGATGGCAGGATGTATTTTCAGATGCTCTCCCACGATCTGAAAGCGCAGGAACTGCAGCGGCTCAAAGCCAAGGCCGCAAAGATCCCGCCCAAAATCCGGGTATTCAGCTTTATCATGCTCGTGTGCTTCATGATGACCTACATCGTCATCATCGTGTACCAGATCGTCAACTCCCTGGGGAGCCTGTTCTAAAGGAGGTCGCCATGAGAAAATTACTGAAACGGCGCTCCGGCGAAGGCTATATCGATGTATGTGTCCTGGTGGTGTGCGCCATGCTGGTGCTCGCGCTGGTGGTTCGTGTGCTCCCGGTCTACATCACCAAACAGCAACTGGACACCTATGCGGTGGAGCTGGTGCGCGAGGCGGAGATCGCCGGCCGGGTTGGCACGGAGACCACCCGCCGGGCGGCGGCGCTTACCGACAGCACCGGGCTTGACCCCGACATTCGGTGGTCCACCACCGGACGCATCCAGCTCAATGACGAGGTCACCGTGACCCTGACGCTGGAAACGGATATCGGCTTGTTCGGAGGATTTGGCTCGTTCCCGATCACGCTGACGGCTTCCGCTACAGGCAAGTCGGAGGTGTATTGGAAGTGAGAAAACCGATTTTTCGCCGTCGCTCCGGCGAGGGCACCCCCATGATCCTTGCCATTGTGCTGGTATTACTGATGCTGTTCTGCGCCATTGCCGAATTCAGCCGGCTGTGGATCATTGCCCAAGGCGTAAAGGAGGCCGCGCAGCAGGCGGTCATTTCCACCGTCAATGACAACTACGACGATGTGTACCACGCCGTCCGTGAGGGATACGCCGCGGGCTGGTATCCGGACGGTACAGGCCGCTGGGATGAGAGCATCGATACCGGCGATGTGTACGGCCAGCTCTCTGAAACGCTCGGCCTGGAAAATACAGCGGGCGGGTATCAGAAAATTTCGGACGGTGAGGTGGAATATACCATCTCCGACCTGTCCGTGGTTCTGGAAAATAACAGCCTCGGTTCCGGCCAGAGCGAGGGATATACCGCGCTGGTGGAGATCCATCTGGAGGTGCCTGTCCGGTTTCTGGGGAATCTTTTGCCCGCCGCCAGCATGACTTTGCACACAGAGGCCAAATATGTGCCTCTCTTCTGATCCATCCGGTCTTTTCAATAGACTTCCACAGGAAAATGTGGTATTGTCCCATTAACAAGAAATACACCAAGGAGGCATACACCATGACAGACAAGACAAAGAGGATCATCCTCATCGCCGTCTGCTGCCTGCTCTGCATTGCGGCAGCCGTTGGGATCGCCGTCCGGTTCGGCGGTAATGCCAATATTTCTTCCGGTGTGGTTTCCGATGATCCCACCCAGAGCGGTGATCCCAATGTGGATATCGACAATAACAGCCAGACTGATCTGGATGTCCAGATGGAAACGCCGGACGCATCCGAAACCGATCCCGCCCAGGGTGCAGACTCCAGCGGCCTGGAGCAGACCATCCAGGAAGATCCTGTAAAGCCTGAATCCCCCGAAAAACCGGAAGCACCCTCCGGCACCACCACGCTGCCGGATGACCACGACGGAACGGATGTGCCGGAGGAGGAGCGCAAGACCGAGGATGAGGCGCCGCCCACCTATGAGGAAACTCCCACAGTGACTCCCACCGAAACGGAGCCTGCCGCGGGAAGCACCAACAGCTCCGGTCAGGTCTATGTACCCGGCTTCGGCTATGTGGAAAACAGCGGTGAGAACACCGGCGTTCAGGACAACAGTATGTATGAAAACGGAAATAAGATCGGCGAGATGGGCGGCGGTAATTGACCCCCTCATCCGCAATAACGGCGCAGTAGGAAGTGACTGCGCCGTTTCTATTTGAAAAATCGGAAAGGAGAGCACCTGTGAAGCGAATCCTTGCTCTTATTCTCTCCGCTGTCCTGATGCTGTCCATCTCTGTACCTGCCTACGCAACCGGAGATGAAAACATCGATGGCGGTGGCGGCAACATGGGCAGCGGAACATCTACAAGCTATTGGAATCCCGGCATGGATGGCGTCCGTGTATCCGTAATCAATGTGGACAGCCACGCCGTAGTGGGCAATGTGATCGATCTGACCAACAAAACACCCGCATCGGGCGTTATTCATTTTGGCAAAGTCAGCAAGCTGTCCTATAACGCCGGACGGAGTCTCTCTCCGGTAGTGGGAAACTACAGCTACATTAATCCCTCGCAGAGCCTGCCCCGCATCATCTCCTCCGGCAGCTATCCGGCCAGTATTGATGCCATCCGCAGCTACTTCACTGATGAACAGGTCATCCGAGCCATCGCTGGATATGTGGGGATGGACTTCGATACGCTGATCTGCGGCGATTATAAAATCGTCATCGAGCCGATTGCGTATCTGGTCTATAACGGTGCCAACTACGCTATGACAGCCACGGAAGCCGCACTCTATGACCAGGTCGTTGACGGAAATCTCCGCTACTGGATGGGGTCGCTGACCCACCAAAATCTCCCGCTCGCTATCTTTTTGGAGGAAGCCGACCTCGGGTATCCTGCGTGGTCAGGCAGCACCACAAGCAAGGTCAGCAACGAGCAGATCATCTCCTCGCTGGGGATCGGCATCGTCCGCTTCAACGATGAGGTGGAGGAACCGGAGGTGGATGAGTTTGACTACGAATACCGGGTGGACACCGATGTCATTACCTCGGTGGAGGTATCCGGCGGACAGTCAGACCCGGACAACCCGGTCACCGTGCAGTTTGTGATCGAAGGCAGCACCTATACCATCAGCAATGTGTACTATCCGGACGGCGACAGCCAGCTGGTCTGGGTGAAGTGGCATACCCCCGATGAACCCTGTGTCTGCACCATTCAGGTCAGGGTGCTGGGCGGAGGCACGGCGCAAAGCACCATCACCGCCAACATTGTGGATTTGGACGGCAACGACCCGCCCAATCCCGTGGCCGATGACCGAAACGACACCTTCACCCTCGTGGATATCCCAGAGAAAGAAGAAGTGTCCTCCGCCTCCTGGGGCATCTGGTCTCCCTGGTGGCAGGAGAATTGGGTGTGGGTTGAAAACTGGGAGAAGTGCTGGCACACGGATCGGTGGACGGACAGCGAGGGCAAATCCCACACGGACCGTTGGTACCACTGGGTGGACAATGGCTGGTGGGAGGATCAGGGCTGGTGGGAATTTGATTATAACGCCTACACAGCCAGCCTGACGGCAACCATGGTCATCACGCCGGACAGCCTGTCGCCCACGGCATCTTCCTCTACGCTCAAGAGCGGATACGGCATCCAGCAGAGCGTTACGGCCAGCGTCAGCACCACGCAGAGTTCTGCCGTGACTGCGGCTCAGAATGCGGTGACCTATTTCCCGGAGTTCAACTACGAGGGCTTTTGGAGGCTCCTGAACCGAAGCATCAGCGGCAAACGCTCCACCTTCACTTTCAAGGACAATCCATACAGCACCTATAATCGTCCGACCCATTTCACACCGATATGGTATCCCGATGGGAGCTATACACCGTACACCTGGCTGCTGGACTGCTGGACACCGGCGGGAATGCTGTCGCTAAACCTCACGGACTCCGTCCGGATTTCCGGAGATCTTTGGGAGGACTGGCATATCGCCCCCACAAATTAACAACATACAACGGAGGGAATTTATGCGTAAATTCAACTATAAGCGCCTGATCGTGATGCTGGTCGTGGTCTTGGCAATGACCTGCCTGATGGCGACCACAGCTTTTGCCGCAGGCACCGGGGATGTGGCTGGCGCCGTCGAGAGCACCTGGTCCACTGCATCCACCCAGATCAAGTCGGTGGTCGACAATGTGGTGTTTCCCGCCATCGACCTGATTCTGGCCGTATTCTTCTTCGCCAAGCTGGGCACCGCCTACTTCGAGTACAGAAAATCCGGCCAATTCGAGTGGGCGGCTCCCGCCATCCTGTTTGCCTGCCTCGTGTTTACCCTCACTGCACCCATGTATCTCTGGAGCATTATTGGCATCTAAGGAGGGTATATGAACTTTTTCGAGCAAGAGCTTCACAAAATCGTTGCCCCAAAGTATCCGGACGCCACCTATGTAGGCCGGGCCTGCTATGTGCGTCTCAATGAGCTGAATCGGGCAAAGATCCAGTTCGTCACGGGGATCGTCGCAAATCAATACCATGCCCTTCGCGTTTCCATTCTGAATCGGAACGAAGGCCAGGTGGATGTGTTGCTTCTGAATCTTTCCGACATTCTCGGGAAAAAGCAAACCGGCAACCCGAACTTCCGCAATGGGATCAATCCCTACATCTGGGATGACTACGGGAAAGCGGATTGGTATGTCTACCATCCCAACAGTCAGGACTACCAACAGCTCACGGATGCGGTATCGGATTATCTGGAGGTGTTTCAGGAGCAAGCCCAAACCGCTGACCCCCAGTGGCAGCAGACCATGTAAAGAACTGACCCAGGGGCCGTACCAGCTGTACGGCCCCTGGCCTTTTATCCCAAGCAGTTGGTGCGGCCTCGCCCCGAAAAGAGGTGAACGAACCATTGTTTATTTGGGATTTTGTTGCCGACACCATCCTCGGTCAGATCGTGGATTGGATCTACGGACAGGTTATGGGCTTTCTCGGAAACTTTTTTGCCGAGATGGGCAACATGGGCGTCGAGCTGTTCGAACTGAGCTGGGTGCAGAGTATTGTACTGTTTTTCTCTTATCTGGCCTGGGCGCTCTATGTGACCGGTCTTGTGGTGGCCTGTTTTGAGTGCGGCATCGAGTATTCCTCCGGCAGAGGGAACCTCAAAGAAACCGCTCTGTGTGCCATCAAGGGCTTTATGGCGGTGAGCCTGTTTACGGTTGTGCCGATTCGGCTCTATGAGCTTTCCGTCACATTGCAGGCAAGCCTCACCGCGGGGATCACAGGGTATGGCACCTCCATCGGCGAGGCGGCAACCGAGATTGTGGATTCACTCAGCGGCATTGATTCGCTGACTGGAATGACCACCGGCTCATACTTCGGCTTTGCTTCCATCACCAGCCCAATCATGCTTTTATTCTGCATCATTCTGATGGCCTACGCCGTGATAAAGGTCTTCTTCGCAAACCTAAAGCGCGGCGGCATTCTGCTCATTCAAATTGCAGTGGGCAGTCTCTATATGTTCAGCGTCCCACGCGGTTATACGGATGGTTTCATCCAATGGTGCAAGCAGATCATCGGATTGTGCTTGACCGCTTTCCTGCAATCCACCATTCTCATCGCCGGACTCATGGTATTCAAGGACCATGCCCTCCTTGGCCTCGGCCTGATGCTGTCCGCTGGCGAGATCCCCCGCATCGCCGGAGCCTTTGGCCTGGATACCACCACAAGAGCCAATATCATGTCTGCGGTCTATACCGCCCAAGCCGCAGTCAGCACCACAAGGACTATCGTTCAGGCGGTAGCCAAATGAAAACTCTGACGATGGGCAGCCTGTTTGATGGGATAGGGGGATTCCCACTGGCCTCCATTCACAACGGCATTGTCCCTGTGTGGGCAAGCGAGATCGAAGCCTTTCCCATTGAGGTGACAAAGATTCGTTTCCCCGACATGGCGCATGTGGGCGACATTACAAAGCTTGACGGAGCAAAGCTGCCGCCGGTGGACATCATCTGCGGCGGCTCACCCTGTCAGGACTTATCTGTGGCCGGAAACCGTGCCGGCCTCTCCGGTGAACGCTCCGGCCTTTTTATGGAACAGGTTCGAATTGTAAAGGAGATGAGAGATGCGGATAGACAACGAGGCCGAGCAGCTCTCGATATACGACCTCGATTTATGGTGTGGGAGAATGTTCCAGGAGCCTTCTCCAGCGGAACCCCAAAAGGAGAGGATTTCCGGATCGTCCTTGAGGAGATCGTCCGAATTAAAGTCAGTGGTATTTCAGTCCCTCGACCTGACACCGGGCGCTGGGAATCTGCTGGGCGAATTCTACTGGGAACTGATTTCTCCCTGGCGTGGAGATGCCTCGACGCTCAATACTGGGGTGTCCCCCAGAGAAGAAAAAGAATCTTCCTTGTCGCAGATTTTGCAGGACGATCCGCCGGACAAATACTATTTGACCAGGAAAGCCTGCCTGGGCATCCTGCGCAGAGCCTTTGAACGCGGGAAAGAGCTGCCCCGAAAACTCAATCGTGCGCTGGAGATCCAGTCTGGGGTTGCTCCGCCGGATGGCAGATCCACCCCGCTGGAGGCATACCATATCAACCAGCGTGATGAAGGCATCGATCTGCACGGAGTTTCCGGTGCCCTGATGGCGACAAACAATATGCAGATGCAGACCTTTGTTACCCAGCCGGACGATGCGGAAATCGAAGGGTTCGATGGCTATAACGGTGATCTGACCGGCTCAGTCGCGGCTACCCTGGGCGTGAACTGCGGGATGTCCACCGGCCGCAATGGCCTTATACAGCCGATTGCCTTTGCCGCAAATCAGCGGGATGAGGTCAGAGATCTGCACGATGTGGCCGGAGCCTTGGGTGCCCAGCCAGGAATGAAACAGCAGACGTTCATCGCAGAAGGGGTCGTAGCAAAGGGAAACGGCGATTGCTTCCTGACGCCGGAACGGCACACATCCCTGAGTGCAGGCGGCGGTCAGGCCGGGCAGGGGTATCCCTGTGTCCTGACTGCCGGTTTCTCTGCCGGAGCCGGAGCCTCTGCCGGAAGCATCGGCTACGGCGAAGAACTCGCCCCCACGCTGAAAGGCAGCGCCAGCGGAAACTGTATGCCATCCATCTTATGCCTGAACGACCAAGGCGGCAGCATGATGGAGTGCAGCCTGGACATCACAGGGACACTTCGAGCCCAGGAACACGGGCATCAGCCCCTGGTCTACGAGAACCACGGCATTGATTCCCGCTACACCGGCCCCCATCGGGTCGCTCCCACCATGTCCGCACGGTATGGTACAGGCGGCAACAATGTCCCGCTTGTGGAGCAGGAGCAAGTATTCTGCATTACCGGCAACGCCATCGACCGAAAGCCTGAAAACGGCGGCAACGGGATTGGATACCAAGCAGACCTTGCCTATACACTGACTGCCACCGACCACCACGCCGTATTCAGCAGACAGCGAGTCGATATTTTCAAGGATGGAGAGGTAACCAGCACCCAAAGCGCACGCCAGCATAAAGACGCTACCGATCTTGTGCTGCAGGGCACAGATCAGCCAAGGCTCATCCGCAGGCTAACGCCTCTGGAGTGTGAAAGGCTCCAAGGTTTTCCGGACGGTTGGACTGACATTCCCAACGCCTCGGACTCTTCCCGCTATAAGGCGCTGGGCAACAGCGTGGCCATTCCATGCGTGGACTATGTTCTTTTTGGTATTGCTCTGGTGCTTCTCGCCGGCTGAGCCATGCTTGTTGCTTATGCTTCGTTTGCAGCTTGCTTCTTCGTTGGGTTCTGTGAATAGCTATTTCACTCCGGTCACAGTATGCTTTGCTTACAAAATCAGAGAAAGGAGCCACCCATGGAAGCAAAGAAGAATCTCTGTGGTATGATCCCGGAAAATTTACATGCCAAAGCTATCGAGGAAAAGGAACAGCTTGGCCTCAAGACTCTGGGTGATTATGTGGAGTTGGTACTCAAAGAACGCTTCGAAGGAGGAAAAATCACCATGGCGGAAACTAAGACTCTCGCATTCAAGATCACCGAGGAGCTGGATCAGCGGCTGAAGAATTTCATCGCCGCAGAAAAGAAGCACGGCAGGAAAATCACGCAGAAAGAATTCGTCATCGGACTCATCGAGCAGGCGCTGGATGCGTATGAAGCGCAGAACCAGCCCGCAGAGATGCCTGAAGAATAAAATGCCGCACCGACCGCTGGGGAGAGCATCCCCAGCGGCTTGTTTTTTGGAGGTGAAATATCCTGTACATCTACCCCGACAACCTGACTGCCAAGGCCATGATGTGGCTTTGGGAGCTCAGAGATGTAGGCGTCATTGGCGTAGGGCTTCTGGTCTCTATCCTGGCGCTGACTCAGACCGGAATTTTTATCCCGCTGGTATTCACGGCGGTCTATGCCTTCCTCAGCATCCGCTTTGACGGAACCAGCATTCTGGATTTCATTCGCTATGCGATTGCCTTCCTGATCACCAAACAGCAATTCTATGAATGGAGAATGTGATATGTTCCATGCCGACACGACCTTTGAAAACGAGGAGATCATCGGCCTGCCGGAAGTTGAGGAGCGAGATCTGTCCGCCTCCCTGACGCTCCGGTGGAGTCGGAAGCGCAAGCGGTGGGAGTGCCGCAACGCCTTCTTCTGGCAGGATGCCAAGAATAAGTGGAGCTGCCGCAGCCAGGACGGCAGATATTACTATGGCTTCCGCAGCCTGCGTGCCCTGCTGAAAAGCTATGTGGGCGGCCTTCTGTGTGAGAAGTCCCTCTGCTACAGCGCCAAGAACGCCAGAGCAAAATATTGGTTCAGCCAGAATCCCAGGCAGGTGACCTGCTGTGTCACCATGCGCTGTACCGGCTTTTTCCCGCCCAGCTTTCCCCAAGGAGGAATGAAGCTATGAACAGAAAGAAAAAAGAGAATGCCGCCCAATCCACCCGGCAGCTCATGGGGATCGACGGCATCAAGGACTATTGCATCGCCACCCGCATGGGCGACCTGGTCTTTTTCATCATCAAGCCCACCAACATCAGCGTCCTGTCCGATTCCAGCATCAGCGCCAGGATCTACGCCCTGCTGAATGTGGTCAAGGGGCAGGCGGAAATTGAGATGCTGGCCCTCAACTCCAAGGAGTCCTTCGAGCGAAACAAAAACTTCTATCAGGAGCGCATGGGCAACGAGGAGCTTCCTGCCATCCGGCGACTTCTGGAGCAGGACAGCAAGCATTTGGATCGCATCCAGGTGCTGATGGCCTCCAGCCGGGAGTTTTATATCATCATCCGGCTGAGAAGTGAAAAGGAAACGGATGTGTTCCCGTATCTCAGCCGCATCGAGCAGAGCATCAATGACAATGGGTTTACCACCCGCCGCGCCACCGATCAGGATCTCAAGCGGATGCTGGGCGTTTATTTCGAGCAGAATGTGACTACCGAGAAGTTCGAGGACTACGACGGCGACCGCTGGGTCATCGTGGGCGAGTAAATCAATTCATCACAGGCCGTGGAGGTGTTCCACTCCATGGCCGGGATTCCTCCACGGAGAATAGGAGGCATCCATTTTGGCAAAGAAAGCGAAAAGACCTGTTCCGCAAGGCTGCGAGGAGGCATCCATCAAATCCTTTTTGGATATGATCGCCCCCTCTGTGGTCAGCTTCATGCCGGATCATTTCATCTGCGGCAACACCTACCGCTGCGTATGGGCACTCCGCGAATACCCGACCAGCACGGATGAACAGGCCATCCTCCGTCATCTGGGAGAAAAGGACGGCGTCACCCTGCGGATCTACACCCGGCAGGTCACCCCGGCTGAGGAAAAGCGCATCATTCAGAACGCCGCAAACAAAAACCGCCTGAACAGCTCCAACACCAATGACCTGCAGCAAACGGTCACCGCCGAGAGCAACCTGCAGGATGTGGCCACTCTGGTGGCCACCATGCACCGCAACCGTGAGCCTCTGCTCCATTGCGCCGTGTACATCGAGCTGACCGCATCCGACTACAACAACCTTAAGCTGCTCCAGACCGATGTGCTGACGGAACTGGTGCGGAGCAAGCTGAATGTGGATAAGCTCCTGCTCCGTCAGCAGCAGGGCTTCCGCTGCGTCAATCCCTGCGGCCACAACACATTCGGCGTCCAGTTTGAACGAGTGCTGCCCGCCTCCAGCGTGGCGAATCTCTATCCCTTCAACTACTCCGGCAAGCTGGACTCCAAGGGCTTCTACATCGGCAAAGACAAATACGGCAGCAACATTCTGGTGGACTTCGACCAGCGGGACGAGGACAAGACCTCCGCCAACATCCTGATCCTGGGCAACTCCGGCCAGGGCAAGTCCTACCTGATGAAGCTGCTGATCCTGAATCTGCTGGAGTCCGGCAAGTCCGTCATCAGCCTGGACGCCGAACATGAACAGCAGGAGATGTGCGAGGCGGTGGGCGGCTGCTTCGCAGACCTGATGGCCGGGCAGTATATCATCAATGTGCTGGAACCCAAGTGCTGGGATGACGGCGGAGACCCCAACGCCACCGACGCGCCGGAGGCCTTTCGCAAAAGCACCCTTCTGGCGCAGCATATCTCCTTCCTCAAGGACTTTTTCCGGGCCTACAAGGATTTCAGCGACGCCCACATCGACACCATCGAGATCATGCTGTCCAAGCTGTATCGCAAGTTCGGCATCACCGAGCGCACCAACTTCAACCGGATGTGCCCGGAGGACTATCCCATTCTCTCCGACCTCTACGATCTCATTGAGGAGGAATTCAAGACCTACGATGCCGACCGTCACCAGCTCTACACCCAAAAGCTCCTGCAAGAGGTGCTGCTGGGGCTGCACTCCATGTGCAAGGGCGCTGACGCCCAGTTCTTCAACGGGCATACCAACATTACCTCCAGCCGTTTTCTGGTGTTCGGCGTCAAGGGAATGCTCAGCGCCGCCAAAAATGTCCGCAACGCCATGCTCTTCAATGTGCTGTCCTTCATGTCCGATAAGCTCCTGACCGTGGGCAATACCGTGGCAGCTCTGGATGAGCTGTATATCTGGCTGTCCAACCCCACCGCCATCGAGTACATCCGAAATTGTCTGAAGCGTGTGCGAAAGAAGGAATCGGCGATGCTGCTGGCCAGTCAGAATCTGGAGGACTTCGATCAGGAGGGCGTCCGTGAGATGACCAAACCCCTGTTCAGCATCCCGCCTCACCAGTTTCTGTTCAATGCCGGCTCCATCGACAAGCGGTCCTACATGGATATGCTCCAGCTGGAGGAGTCGGAATACAATCTCATCAAGTTCCCCCAGCGCGGCGTCTGCCTGTACAAGTGCGGCAATGAACGATATCTGCTGGAGGTTCACGCCCCGGCCTACAAGGAGAAACTCTTCGGAACGGCAGGTGGTCGCTGATGGCTGTTTCCGCTGCCGCAGTGGCCAAGGCCGCTGCCATGCTGCTTACCAACGAAAAGACCCGGAAAGGTTTGGGCTGGATTCTGGTGGCAATCTTTTCACCCGTCATTCTTTTGATCGCCCTGCTCTGCTCCCTTGGCTCAGGCGGGGCGGAGCATAACAACTATTCGGTGGAGGCATGCTTCTACGGAGCGGAATTCTCCGCAGAAGTTCCGGCGGAGTTCCGATATCACATCGAGGAAATGCGCTCGGCCTTTTCTCTTCTGGATTCGGCGGTGTCCTCTGCCAACGGGCAGATGGACAGCGGCAACAGCCTTGACCCGATCAGAGTCAAGGCTGTTTTTTATGCCCTCTGCTTTGGGGACGACGCCCCGTCCACACGGGCGGCGAACAGCTTCGTGGAGTGCTTCTACACCACCGAAACCCGAACACGAACCGTAGAAGTGACACTGGAGGACGGGACTACAAGTACAGAGGAAGAAGAATACACCGTCGCGGTGCCGGTCTCTCTGTCCCAGGCCTACGCCAATCTGGAAGCCCATCTGGGCAGAGAGATCACGGACGATGACAAGAGCAACATCGACCATATCTATACCATGATTGCGGGGAGCGCCGGGGGCGGCAGCTACAGCGGCGAGTATCTCAGAGGGGATGGGAGCAGCATAGAGCTGGACATCTCCGCCTTCACCGATCCAACCACCAAGAACGCCGCAGACCTTGTGACCTACGCCATACACGCCTGGGAGTCCGGCTGGGGCTATGTCTGGGGAACATACGGCAGTGTCCTCACCGATTCGCTCTTCGCCTACAAGCTGGAGCAGTACCCTGACGGTGTCGGCAGCTATGCGGACTTCATCCGTGCCAACTGGCTGGGAGGCAGAACCACAGACTGCGTGGGCCTGATCAAAGGGTACGGATGGCTCAATCCCGACACCATGACTATCGAGTATGGAACCAACGGGATGCCGGATCTTGGCGCCAACCAGATGTATTATAACGCCTCAGTATCCGGAACCATCGACACCATGCCGGATATCCCCGGCCTCGCTGTCTGGCATGACGGCCACATTGGCGTGTACATCGGTGACGGTTATGTGATTGAAGCTATGAATACCAAAAAAGGTGTGGTGAAAACAAAGCTGGAGGGTCGGGGCTGGACCCACTGGCTGCAGATCGAATACATCAACTACGACTGAGAAAGGAAGTGCCAATGAAGCAAGTGAACCTGACCATCACCTTCGACGAGGAGAAGCTCTCTGCGCTCAAACGCTATATGGGCAAGAAGGAGCTTGACCTGGACCGTGAGATGACGGATGCGCTGGTGAAGCTCTATGAAAAATATGTACCCGCCCCCGTGCGGGAGTATATCGATGAGAGCGATGTAAGCGCCGCCGCTCCGAGCAAGTCCCGGCGCAGCCCGAGAGCCGCCGCACCGAAGCCTGACCAGGAACCGGAGGTGATCCAGTGAACAAAGATGAGATCGCCTTGGATTACAAGAAAGAGCTGAAGAAGCGGATCAGCGCAGACTATGAACGCCGGGTCAAGCAGTGGATGGCAGCCGATCCCTCTCAGCTGATCGATGCCGCTGAGGAGATCACCGCCGCACGGTTGATCCGTGACAATATCGAGGACGCCATCAATGAGGAGGACGCCAGATTTCTGCTGGGGCTGGACGAGCCGCTGGATGAGCTGGCAGACCGCTGGATTGCGGAGAATGGTCTGGATGCCTCCCATGGTGAGGAGCTGCTCCACTGCGTCTGGACGCTTCGGGAGGAACTGTCTGATGACGCAGGCACACGCACGGTTCGTGATTTCCTGGCCACCCATGTTGGTGGCATCTTTTCCCTGATGACTCCGTGCGGCTTTGTGCCTCTGACCGCAGCCCAGGCGGAAGGACTGATGAGCGGCCAGAGTGCCGCGGCGCATCCCGGCGTACCCGGCATCACGATGTCGCTCTCTGCCGACGATCTTCTTGGTCAGACGGTCAACAGCGCCAACTACGCAAACGGCGTGTGGCACCTCCTGACCGAGTACCCTGAGATGAAGCAGTGCGGGCCGGAAATGGGAGGAATGCAATGAGGGGCCGTGAGATCACACTCTGGCTCGACGAGCGGTGGTACGACGCTCTGAGCAAACAACTGAAGGGGGAAACGCTGGAGGAGCATCTGGAGAATATCCTTGATGAAATGTGCAACCAGCTTCCTCAGCGGGAGTACGAGCGCATCAGCCATGAGCTCTGGGCAGAGCAGCAAGCGGAGGAGGAGGCTCGGGAGGCCGCACGGCGCTTCGCCGTCTTTCATGTCACGGAGAACGGCGGCTCCGATTATATTCTGGCCGAGGGAAAACTCGAGCTGCTCTCGACCGCCCGCCGTCTGCGCAGCTACATCCGCAAGCCGCCCGACGAGGCGCCCCACCGCTTTGTCGAAACGCTGCTGCACACCCAGCGAATCTCTCAGGAGGAGTTCAACTCCTATGTGTCGGAGCGGCTGGACAACACCGGCCGGGTGGTGGGTGCCTACGACATCGACCTCGACAGCGGAGATATGGAAGCCGTCAGCATCATGGATGGCTGGAAGCGGTTCAGAATCCGGGATGTGAGCACCGCCGCCTACTTCGCTATGAAGAAGGGCAACGCTTCGTCGGACGAAAGGTGGCGGATCTTCCTGGACCGGCTGGAGGAGAGAACGCTCCATCAGGAGCCGGAATCGGAATACCTCTCCGGCAGCCGGCGGCTCTGCGCCGAGGACATTTCCTTCGCTGACGAAATCATTCAGAACGACAATCTGCTGGAGTTTTACATGGAGGTGTGCTTCGACGCAGATCAGATGTTTGGCACCAATGTCTGTACCACCGAGAATGATGACTGGCTGAACATTTATGCCAACTACGATCTGGAGGCCCGTCGTGTCTGCGACACACTGGAGATGTATCTGCAACGGGGCAACGGCGATGAGGAGGCGTTCAAGTATCGCCTCAGCGCCGAGGAGCAGGCTCTGCTCCTCCCGAAGATGGATGCCTATTGTCAGACCCGCTTGGGTCAGACGCTGGAGGAGTGCTGCGCGGACTATCTGTCGGAGCAGAGCCAGGAACTCCCAGAGATGCAGATGTAGCCCCCGTTGCCCCCTGTGAGCCGCTGTGTGCGGCTTTCAGCGGCCAGCCGACCGTGTACCCCTCCAGAGGGAAGCGGGCAGGATTTGGGCCGCTTTCCAAGGGAGCGGGAAGCTGACGAAAGCGAAGCAGGAGAAAGAGCCGGGGACAAGGCTTCCCCGGCTCTCCCACTTCTGCCCGCAGTGCGGGCAGTTTCCGGCTTTTCGCAGCGGGGACAATCCGGCGGGTGGAAAGCGCTGTTGGACCCTATGATGCGGGAAAGTCCCGCTGTGACAAGGGTTCTCAGCGGGGACTTGACGAAAAAAGGAGTGGTTTTACTGAAGTCCGAAAGCAGAAAAACGAAGAAAGGATTCTGGATTTCTGAGGATCTGGATGAGAAGGTAGACATCTACCTGCGCCTCGACAACTGCGCCAGCCGGAGCGAATTCGTGGAGAATGCGCTCCGGTTTTACATCGGCTATCTGAACACGAAGAACGCCGGAGGCTTCCTGCCCGAAGCACTCTCCGCCATGCTCACCGGCACCCTGGACAATTTTGCCGGACGCATGGGCTCGCTCCTGTTCAAGCAGGGTGTGGATCTCAATGTGCTGGGGCAGATCATCGCCTACGACACCGACATCGACGAAGGCGAGTACCAGCGTCTGCGGGGACGCGCCATCCGGGATATGAAGCGCACCAACGGACGCATCTCGTTCAAGGATGCGCTGGACTTCCAGAAGTCGGTGTAACCCATGGCGAAGCTCGTACAGAAAAGCGGCTACATCAAATCCGAAAAGGCTGGCGGGTACATGAAGTACATTGCCACCCGCGAAGGTGTGGAGAAGCTGACCGGAAATGGTCCCGTCACCAAGGGCCAGCAGGAGCTGATCCAAAAGCTCCTGCATGATTTCCCTGATGCCGTGGAGCTGTTCGAGTATGAGGATTACCGCAAGGCGCCTACCCTTGGTACCGCATCAGCTTTCATCACCATGGCGCTGGATGCAAACCTCCACGAAATAAATTCTGAGAGCGGATACCTGTCCTACATCGCCACCCGCCCCCGTGTGGAGCGCCGCGGCACCCACGGCTTGTTCAGCTCCGCAGCCGCAGTCTACCTTGACGCGGCCATGTCCGAGCTGGAAGCTCACGACGGAAATGTGTGGACCATCATCTACTCCCTGCGCCGTGAGGATGCTGCCCGGCTGGGGTACGACAATGCGGAAGCATGGCGTGCCCTGCTCATGATGCACGCACAGGATCTTGCCAAAGCCATGAAGATACCGGCTGATCACTTCCGCTGGTATGCGGCCTTCCACAATGAGGGGCATCACCCCCACATCCATATGATGGTCTGGTCAGATGATCCGAAGGAGGGCTTCCTGACCAGGGACGGTATTGCGGCCATGCGCTCCAAGCTGACCAACACCATCTTCCGTGATGAGATGAATCAGATCTACGAGCGGAAGGATGTGGCCTACAAAGAGCTGATCGAAGCGGCGCAGGATACCATGCGGGAGATGATTCAGAAGATGGAGCATCAGCTCTGCGACAACCCCGTCATCGAGGAACAGATGCGCCAGCTGGTGCAGGCGCTGGAAACCACCACCGGGAAAAAGCAGTATGGCTATCTGAAGAAACCGCTCAAAGCATTGGTAGACACCATCGTGGACGAGCTGGCCCGGCAGCCGGAAGTGGCGAAGTGCTATGAAACCTGGAATCAGATCCGGGATGAGCTGAACGAGTGCTATGGCAGCCGCACACCGCGGGAACATCTCCCGCTCTCTCAGCAAAAAGAGTTCCGCCGGATCAAAAACGATATCATCCGGGAGGCCGAGAACATCCGCCTCGGCCTCCCGACTTTTGAAGATGAGAAGATGCAAGATGAGCCGGAGCCGGAGGCGGCACATGAGGAGCAACGATCCAACAGCGTATATGAACAGGCTCGGCGCTATCGTGCCGCCAAAACAATCCTGCGGGATGCCTATGCGCTGGACGAGGAACACGCCGAAGCCGTCCGAGCGCTGGAGCAGCTCTGGGCGGAAGGATACACGGTGGCGGCGCACCAGCTCGGCAAGTTTTATCGGGATGACCTCTCCACCATGCGGGACCACGAAAAAGCCGAGCGGTGGTTTCGCTTATCCGCAGAGGCCGGAAATGACTTCTCAGAATACGCTCTCGGGAAGCTGCTCCTCGCCCAAAAGCGCACCGGGGAAGCGGTGCGCTGGCTGGACAAGGCTGCTGGGCACGGAAATCCGTTTGCTCAATACCTCTTGGGAAAGCTCTATCTCACCGGCGAGTCCGTGGCGAAGGATGCGGCAAAGGCGCTGGAATATCTGACCGCCGCCGCCAGACAAGAAAACCCGTTTGCTCAGTACACACTGGGCAAGCTGTATCTCCTGGGCCGGGATGTGGAACAGGATCGGGAGCAGGCCAGGGAGTGGTTCACCCGCTCCGCGGCTCAGGGCAATGAATACGCCCATTTCTTCCTCGACCGCTTTGACCAGTTCCGAGATCCGTCCGTCATGCTGGCGGCAACCAAACTGCTCCTCCGCATGGGCCGGATCTTCCGGGACAACTCCGTGCCGCCTCACAATCCGGCAGGGATTCGCATTGACTCCAAGCGGCGCAAGCGGCTGACGGAAAAGCGGATGGCCATGGGCCACAAGGCGGATGATCACGAGGAGCAGGTATCCTATCAGCAGACCATGTAACAGGAGGAACCTATGTCGACTTACATTCATTTCACAGATGAACAGAAGCAGCGAGCCGCCTCCGTTGATCTGGAGGAGTTTCTTCGCTGCCGCGGTGAAAAGCTCCTTACCTCCGGCAGAGAGAAACGGCTGGCCCGTGACCATAGCGTCACCATCCGCGGCAACGAGTGGTACGACCACGCCGAGGAGCGGGGCGGTCACGCTGTCAGCTTCGTGCAGCGGTTTTATCACCTCAGCTATCCGGAGGCGGTGACCATGCTTCTGGGGGGTGAGATGGGAACGGTCTATCCCTCTGCCCAAGAACGGGTGGAGGAGCCGCCGAAACCCTTTGTCCTTCCGCCCGCCAATTCCAATATGCGCCGGGTCTATGCCTATCTGGTCAAGCACCGGAATATCGACCGGAGCGTTGTGGCGCACTTTGCCAGAGAGAAGATTCTGTATGAAGATGCCGAGTACCACAACGCAGTCTTCGTGGGTACGGATGAAGATGGCATTCCCCGCCATGCTCACAAGCGCAGCGCCAACAGCTATGGCAAAGCCTTCCGGCTCAATGTGGAGGGCTGCGACCCGCGCCACAGCTTTCACCATATCGGCAGAGACGAAAGCCTCTATGTGTTTGAGGCTCCCATTGATATGCTCTCCTACATCACGCTCCATCCGGAGGACTGGCAGAGCCACAGCTATGTGGCCTGCTGCGGTACCTCCATTCAGCCGGTTCTGAAGCTGCTGGAGCGGCAGCCGCAGATCAATACGGTCTTGCTCTGCCTCGACAATGACGAGGCTGGCCACCTGGCCAGTCGGCGCATGGAGGAACAGCTGGCAGAGAGGTACACGGTGGAAAGGCTCATTCCCACACACAAGGATTGGAATGATGATCTGACCGCTGAGGAACCGTCCTTCGCACAAGTCATGCAGTAAATAACAACAACGCACACCTCTTCCTGTTCACCCGAAGTAGGCCGTAACAAGAGTGATGTGCGCATTCAGAAGTATGGAACTGAGCAGGAAGTGGTGTGCCCTGAAAGGGGTTAACCATGCCACACCAAGTCCTGATTTTGTTGGCCGCCGGCGGGCTGATGTTTCTGGTCATCGGCTGTCTGGCCGCCTTGTCCCACTACTACACTCTGAGCGGGATCAAATCCAAAACGGTCGGCGACGGCCAGCACGGCACCGCGAGATGGGCCACAGCCAAAGAGATCCGGCAGACCTATGCCCATGTCCCCTTCGAGGTGAAGAAATGGCGCAGCGGCCAGAACCTGCCCACGGAGCAGGGGCTGGTGCTGGGGTGCAAGGGTAAGAAAGGCGAGCTCACCGCCCTCGTGGACAGCGATGACATCCACTGCCTGATGATCGGCGCTTCCGGCATCGGCAAGACCGCATATTTTCTCTATCCCAATCTGGAGTACGCCTGCGCCAGCGGCATGAGCTGGCTGGCGCTGGACAGCAAGGGCGACCTCGCCCGCAATTACGGCGCCATTGCCAAGAACTTCTATGGGTATCAGAATGTAGCCGTGATCGACCTGCGAAATCCCACCCGCTCGGACGGAAACAATCTGCTGACTCTGGTCAACCGGTATATGGACATTGCCCGGAATGACCCGAACAATCTCGCGGCCCGCGCCAAGGCCGAGAAATACGCCAAAATCCTGTCCAAGACCATCGTCAATCCGGACGGCGATGACAGCAACCGCGGCCAGAACGCTTTCTTCTACGATGCGGCGGAAGGGCTTCTCACTTCGGTCATCCTGATGCTGGCCGAGTTCCTGCCGCCCGATAAAGACCACCCCCAGGAGCGCCGCCATATCGTCTCCGTGTTCAAGCTGGTGCAGGATCTTCTGGAGCCCAGCCGTGTCAAGGGCAAGAGCCACTTCCAGCTCCTGATGGCAAAACTGCCGCCGGATCACAAGGCGCGGTGGTTTGCCGGCGCCGCCCTCAATAGTGCGGAGCAGGCCATGGCCTCCGTCATGTCCACCGTGCTGTCCCGCTTGAATGCCTTTCTGGACAGCGAGCTGGAGCAGATCCTGTGCTTTGACAGCGCCATTGACGCCGAGAAGTTTGCTTCGGAGAAGTCTGCCATCTTTCTGATCCTGCCAGAAGAAGACACAACCAAGAACTTCATGGCCGGCCTCATGATCCAGAACCTGAGCCGGGAGCTGTTCGCCGTGGCCGATGAGAACGGAGGCAAGCTGAAAAACCGGGTGGTGCTTTTCTGTGATGAATTCGGCACCATGCCTCCGTTTGATATACTGCCCCTTTTCTCAGCTGGACGCTCTCGCCGGTTAACGCTCGTGCCGATCATCCAGTCCTTAGCGCAACTTGAAAAAAACTACGGAAAAGAGGGATGCGAGATCATTCAGGACAACTGCCAGGACACCATCTTCGGCGGCTTCGCCCCCAACAGCCAGACCGCGGAGGTGCTGTCCAAAGCCCTGGGCAGCCGCACCGTCCTCTCCGGCTCGGTGAGCCGGGGCAGGAACGATCCCAGCCAGAGCCTACAGATGATGGAGCGTGCCCTGCTGACGCCCGACGAGCTGAAATCCATTCCCAAGGGCAGCTTCATTGTCATGAAAACCGGCACACATCCTATGCGGACCCGGCTTCAGCTCTTCTTAAACTGGGGCATTACCTTCGGGGAGCCGTATGTCGTGCCGGAGAGAGCCAATCGAGCGGTGGCCTATGCCAACCGGGTGGATCTGGAGCGGAATCTCCCGCAGCTCAGTGAACCGGAGGAGATGGATGAAAGCCGTGGCTATGCGGTATCCAGCCGGGGTGGAATCGCCCATACCCCGGCCCAGGAGAGAGCTGTAAAGCGAGGGAAGCAGATGAAGACATTCGGAGAGGAGGAACGATGAGCTACTTCGGAACAATTTACGCCGACACCGAACTTCCCTCCAGAGCGAAGGCGGTCTATATGTACCTGCGGGACCGCTCGGATGCCGAGGGAAAGTGCTGGCCGGGCATCAAGACCATTGCCTCGGATATGAGGCTGTCCCGCTCTACGGTCAAGCGGGCGCTGGATGACCTCTGTAAAACCGGTCTGCTGCAAAAGTACCCACGCTGGCGGGAAAACGGGAGTCTTACTTCCAATCTGTATCATGTGGTATGACGGAGGTGTCCAATGCTGGTTGAGATCGATCTGCTGGATTATTTGGCTTATCAAATGGGATGCGGAGTTCTTTCCGATCTTCGGCTGTCTCAGCAAAGTGAACGGCTGCACAGGCTCACTGCCGCAATCCCTTTAGGTGCATGCAGCGAACGGGAATGGCTGGATGCGGCACAGTATTTGACAGGCCATGACTGTGTGCCGGTACTGGAAGCAAGAAACCGTCTGGTGAGATAGCCTGTAAAAAGCAAACCCTCCCGCCAAGGGGAGGGTCTACATATCATGTGAACCGAGTCTCGGTTCATAATGAACCAACCAGAAGTGCCCACTCTAAGGATTTTATTTAAGACAGAAAATAACAAACAACATCTGGCCTTAAAGATTATACCGCCT
>OGGC01000343.1_pt1 | contig 40670 bp, 43 predicted proteins | sample 1571181 | NCBI WGS metagenome assembly OGGC01 (sample SAMEA2581930, study PRJEB24529) | metagenome | biome: Human gut stool | place: China | collected 2011 | reverse complement strand
TAAAAGTATGGAACGAGCAATATGATATTTCATTGGTAAATGCCGGTGGAAATGGTAATATCCCAGCGAGGTATCAGGACCGATATCAAAATGGAGCAGATGAACTTGTGCTTGTGTTCTGTGATACGGAAAAGAAACCTCACGAGCAATATGAGGACATTAAACGCAAAATTAATGAGTTTCATGGTGTGGATAGTGCAGCGAATGAAGTGATTATATTTGGTAATCCATGTACGATGCAGATTATATCTAAGCATTGGACTGATGAAAATCTGAAATCTCCGGCAAAACCAGTGAATGCTCCTTTGATAAAGAAATATACCGGAGTAGAGAATTACAAAGGAAGGGCAGATCAAATTCAAGAGGTTATGAAACATGTTACCGAGGAGAATTATGTGGATATGTGCCAGCGAGTGAGGAATTTAGAGTTGGATGATTCTATTACTGGTAGCAGTAATTTTGGAAAGTTCATAAAGCTATTTGAGAGTGATGATAGTGGGTGGATTGAGATTCTTAATGAGCAAATAGAATAGGAGATTTTATGGAATTTTTTTCTACAAGAAATAGAGTTATAAGTACCAATCCTAATGGATTAAGAAGTACAAGTATGGAATTACGAGAACGAATTTGGAATGTGTTCTATAAAGTAGAGTATGACTATTATGATACTGGTGATTATACTTCGTACACAACAGGCATTGAAGATATGATGCTTGAAATGGGAATTAGATATGAATTTCCTGCTAATAAGGTTGCAAAAGATTAAAACGCTGAAAAATTACACAAATATGTAGTTCAGAGTGGAGGGCTATGGTATCGAATTTACGATTTTATTGAAAAATACCTTAGATTAATGGAAGGGGATAAACTACAACAAATAATAAAAGAATTTAATCGTATTCTTGAAGAGGAAGTTGCTCCATATAGAATTTTGAATGGACTAGTTGTACCTATTATAGGTGAAAGTGAATTAACGGCAATAGGTGAAACAATTAATTCGGAGTATGAATCTGTTAGCATACATATGACAAAGGCTTTAGAGTTATATTCTAATAGACAGAAACCAGATTATGAAAATTCAGTAAAGGAATCAATAAGCAGCGTTGAAGCTATGTGCAGTATTATAACAGGGCTTTCCGGAGGAACGGCAACCTTAGGAAATACACTGAAAAAATTAAAAGAAAATGGGGTTAATATACATCCGGCAATGGAAAGTGCATTTAAGCAGTTGTATGGATATACTTCAGATTCAGGTGGAATAAGGCACGGCAGTATTGAATTTGTTAATGTGGCAAGCGAAGATGCAAAGTATATGTTAGTGTCATGTTCAGCTTTTGTAAATTATTTGATGGAAAAATGGATAAAACTTAATGAAAAGAAAGGGGTACTTTAAATGAGAAACGTATTTGTAAGTTATTCACATCGTTTAGACCAGAGTGATGCTGATAATTTCAGAAGAAAATTTGGAGATTCAGGAATGGTATTTTCAGACAGATCGTTGGAAAATTTAGACATAGGATATTTATCAGATGATACTATTAAGGATAATTACATAAGACCGAAGATAAGACAGTCATCAGTGACTATTGTACTTATTGGAAAAGATACAGGAGGAAGATGGTGGGTTGATTGGGAAATCTACTATAGCATGCTTAAAACTGTTGGTAATGAAAGAAATGGGGTATTAGGAATTTTATTGCCAAATAAAGAACATAATATACCTAATCGTATATTGGAAAATTCAGATTATTGTGAGGTTATATCGATGCCACATAGTAAATTTGAACTTGAACAAGCAATAGAGCGAGCATATAGTAAAAGATTTACTATGCCTAATTTAAGTAGTCCGCTCAGAAAAAGAAATTCATAAAGTGGTGAATATATGGCAGGGATTAATAGAGCATTAATTAGGGGATATGGTAGAATAATATACGAAAATAAAGTTGTTCAAAATAATAGTAAAGTGTGTGTGTTTATATCACATAAAAGTTCAGATATGGATGCGGCTGAAGCAGTAGCAAGATATTTAATGCTAAATAATATTGATGTATATTTAGACAAAAAAGATTCAGATTTACAAAAAAAGACAAAAGAAAAGGATGCACAAGGAATAGTTGATTCCATAGAGAAAGCACTTAAATGTAGTACGCATATATTGATATTGGTGTCAGATCAAACGAAAGAATCGTGGTGGGTTCCTTATGAGGTTGGTTATTCAAAAAAAGGAAAAAAGAAAATAGCATCTGCACTGCTAGTTGGATATGTGGACGATTTCCCTGATTATCTTAAAGTTGAAGAAACAATAAAAAGTCCAGAAGAATTTAAAATATATGCACAGAAATTAAAAATAGTGGATGCACCATACGGAACTTTGTTTGAAAATGCAGAACAAAATGTGAGCAATCCATATGAACTTGAATCGTATATAAGGAGAATCGTATAATGGAAAGGAAACAGACATTTGGTGAATTGTTTAGAAGATGGGGATTGAAATCAATAAAACTTAATGGAAAATTTGCACAATTAGAGTTTGAGGCAACAGATGATGATATGACAGCTGCATGGGATATGTATGTTGAATTAATAACTAGAATAGCAACACAGGAGTTGGATGAAGATTATGGCGATGAAAAGACAGCATTAAGCAGTATATATGCACTTTTTCCAATCACCAGAGAAATATTAAAGACGAAGGGAAGGCTAGCTCCAAACTTTACTAAAATTGCGGTGGTTGTTCTTAACCAAATATTAAGACCATTTTTATCTAAGTGGCATCGTAGATGTTTGGCTAGAGAATTTGAAAATCCAGAATCATGTATAGAATTTAGAAAAGAGTTAGAAAATATAAGAATTCAATTATTATGTTATTCTAGAATGTTGGCCGAAATGGCAAAAGTGGAAGACTTAACAAATTTGTGTGAAACAAATTCGGAGGTATAATTTGTGATACTTGAATTTTTGAAAATATAAAAATAATCGCTATTTAGAACTCTGAGAATCAAATTTTGGCAAGCCTAATTGTTAATAGACTGTTGGAAGAAGCAAAGCATCGTCAGGTTGTAATATTTACTCATGAAATAACTTTCTTTATGGAACTAAAAACTGAAGCTGGGAAAAATGGTGTTACATTTGAGCAGGAAACAATTTGCAAGATATGTAATGAACCAGGTGATATTTCGTCAATAATTCCATGGCAGGGAATGAATGTAAAAGATAGAATCGGTAAACTTAAGAATGATTTACAGGGAATTGTTGCAATTTTCAACTCAGGAGATATGGATACATATTATTATAGAGCAAAGGAGTGGTGCGAACTTTTAAGGGAAAGCTGGGAAAGAGCTGTTGAGGAAATACTATTTAATGATGCCATACAAAGGTATAATCCGTGTGTTCAGACGCAAAGACTTAAGAAAGCTCCCTTTACACAAAATTTGTATACAGAGTTGGAACATGGGATGACGGAATGTTCAGCATGGTGTCATGATTAGGCAAGAGCTATTAATGGCAATATTCCTAGTGCGGATGACCTAAAATCCTATATTGCTTGCTTTGAAAAATACTGTAAGCAATATAAGGCGAAATGATGAAATGAAGGTGTAGAAATGAGACAATTGCAGAGATTTTTTGCTATATGTATATTATAGAGTCATGGGGATTGTAATTCTAAGATTATATAACAGATGTGCTGAGTATGGTTTGTCAGAACCTCTATTTGAAGAGTTTGGCGATGGAATTAAGGTTACATTGTTCAGAAAAGTAGGCAGTAGTGCAAAAAAAGTAAGCAGTGCCGATAAAAAAGTGAGCAATGGTGCTCAGAAAATGAGCATTGATGATTAAAAAGTAAGCAGTAAGGTATTAGGTGCTGGATCTGGAAGGTACCAATTAATAGAGTTATATTGATTTGGTATAATTTTTTTGATTGTAACATACTGCAGAAAATGGCACGTTGCAGAAGATAAGGAGGAAGAATAGTGGGTAATAAAGAAGAAAAGAAAAATCAAAATTATTTAATACATTCATTAACTGGGAATACAAACGGGAATAATAATACACAAACAGTGGTTAGTATATTAAATCAAACAAGACCAGTTTCACAAAGTGTAAATTCCAATCAGAATCAGTCAAAGAAAGAAGGTGAATAGTTATAGATTTACACGAATTGATAAGTGCGGTAAATGAATTAGTGAATATGTTTTTTGCTGGTTTTATATTTATAACAATTTTTAATTGGTTAACTAGTTTAAAGATGGAATTGTATTTAGTTGGAATTTGGAGCCTGTTTGTAAATGCATTCATCAAAGCTTCTTTTGCAACCATACATAATTATTTTTTGGTAGGAATGGATTTTGATGATAATCTTAAGGTTGTTATATATGTGATTACAGCGATAGTTGCAGCTATTCTTTTGGCAAAAGTGTACAATAGCAATTGGACAAGAGCCAATCTAAGTAGATTAGGTAAGAAAACGCTTGGAAATAATATGTTCAAGGATGTTATTGATTTTGATAAAAAGACAATACTTTTGGTATATTTGAAGGATTCGGAATACTTTTATAGTGGAACTTTCAAATATATGGATGAGCATGATGCTGATTCATATATAGCACTTATAGATTATTCTATATTTAATAAAGCAGATAATCAATTAATTAGAGATAATAGTGGTAATAAAATGTCTATTGTATTTTGCTTACATGATATTGAACACATAGAACTTTTATATGAAGAAAATTCGGCAGTTTGGAATTTGCTCGAAGGAAGTGACGAAAGACAAGATACCAAAGATAATGAAAAAGGTGAAAGAGATGCAATGTACCTGATTATACAAAAGGTTATAAATCGTCTGGGACTTGTTATTCCTGCAATTGTTTTCTCTGTATTTATAGGAGCACTGGCATATTTGTTATATTATCAGTTTATACCGCAAGTGGCAAATGTTATCGATTTTATTGTTGCAATGATGTCAGTTGTTGTGTTGATAATATCATATGCACGTAGTAAAATGGATGAACGAAAACAGTACCTTTGGGTAAGTTCAACGTATATCTTATTTTTGACAATTGGATTGATTATTTTCATGGTGGCTGCTATAAAGATTAAAAATATAAGTAGTATAGCACGTGTTCTGTCGTGTATTTGCCTAGTATTAACAATGATTCAAGAGATTATAGGTATAATAAAAATAGAACATAAAATTAACGTTGAGGGAGAACGTAAGCAAGAAGAAAAGATTAAGCGAATGGAGTCTGAAAGCAATACATAAGTATAATGCGTAAGGTAAAAAGTCCTGGTATATTCCCGCTATCAGAGTCATACTACCAGTAGGTGCACTGATACCCATTCGTGATACCCGAATGATACCTGAAATTTTGAAAACAGAAAATAATCGTGAGAAATAGACGAAAAGATACTGTTTCTGATAGCAAAACACTTACTCATACACAGGAAATAACTTAACCTGTAGGAAGTTTGAATAAGAACCACAAGTCTTGGAACCCGCTAAATAAGCAAATTCCGAGACTTTTTCTTTTGCTCTGCTACTAATTTGCGACTAATAGCAACTACTCTATTTCACATCGTTTTGTTTTTTTAGATAGCTTTTCTTTGAGGCATGTGAAAAAATGATGAAAAGGTATTTGCGATGGTATTTGTATCTTGTATAATAATTTTACAATTATATTTTTTAATTCAGCAGATGATTTTTACCGAAAAGTATGCTGCTCATTAAAAACAATGGCAAATGGGTATTTTTATATCCAGATATACAAATGATAAACAGGAGGTTTTTTATGGATAAACACATAGAAAAAGCAATGCAGTTAAGAAGTAATGCGATGTGCCCGAACTGTGCGGAAACGATAATGATGACCTATGCAGAGGAGCTTGGTTTGTCGGAGAGCCAGATGAAGGCACTTGGTACAAATTTTGGTGGAGGAATGAAGTCAGGCAGTACATGTGGAGCTGTGACAGGAGCACTGATGGTACTTGGCGCATTGGGAATCTCAGATCCTCATATCGTAGGAGAGTTCCAGAGAAAGATGAAAGAGAATCATAATGGTATGATAAATTGCTTTGATCTGTTAAGAGCAAATGCACAGGCGGGCGGTCAGAAGAAACCGCATTGTGACGGTATGATCAAAGAAGCCATTGAACTGATAGAAGAATATAGGTAATACCCTGGGAGGAGAAACATTATATGAGAGGAAAACGAGGACTTTTACTAGCCGTAGTTATTTTATTAGTATTCGGTATATTTGCATTTCAGGGAGCTGATATAGAGACTTATGCAAAAGGTACAACTTCGAAATGGACGGTAGCTACGAGTAAAAAAACTTATGCTTATACAGGAAAGAAAATTAAACCGAAAGTTACAGTGAAGTATAAGGGGAAGAAATTAAAACCGAAGAACTATAAGGTTACATATCCTAAAAAGCCCGTCAAACCGGGTAAGTACAAAATTAAAGTTACCTTAAAAGGCAAATATAAAGGTAAAAAATTAAAAGGAAGCAAAACCATAGAATATAGCATAGCGGTTCCTGCGGTAAAAGGTCTGAGTGGCACAATTAAGAGCGGTGAGTATTATGGGGATGCTTTATGCTTTAGCTGGGATGACAATTCGGCTATGAATATCGATGGATATGACATAGAAGTAAAAAATAATGGGAAAAATGGAAATAAATTAACAAAGAAGAAAATAGAAGCTTATTATAGCAACTACAATGTTGAGATTTATGAATATGGGACGACATATACATTCCGCATACGTTCCTATAAGAAAATAGGCGGGAAAAAATATTATTCCAAATGGTCTAAAGTAACGAAAAAGGTACCGGTACCAGATTATCATATGACTACTAAGACAGTAAATGGGATAGAGCTTGCATACAAGCAGGACGCATTTCCATTCTTTAAATATACCGGTTATTCGAGTTATGATGGCGATGTAAAGGACAGAACTTCAAAGAATTTTGCACAGTGCTATTTTCCGATCTTTATTAAGCAGAGGCTGAAGGATAATTTTATAATTCATACAGAATATAATGAAAAATGTGGATTTAGCAGTTTTTCACATTCGCAATACATTCCGAACAGAAAAGATGTTCAGGTAGCAACAAATATATCGGTGACATATTATAATGAAATGCCGGTTGAAGATAAAATGCAGCAGGCCCTTTATAAGCAGGGCTATGTTGGATACATACTTGTAAATGCAAGCTGTCTGTTGGATAAAAAGCAATCGGTAGGTGTATATTTTGGTGATGCAAAGGTTGTAACACTGGTATCAAATGGATATTCAAAAGCCAAGGAATATGACTACAGAAAATATAGAGGATATAATCCGTTCATAGAACCTGTGTATATTTATGAAAGCGAAGTGCTTCTAAAAGATATGTTAAAAGATGTTGCTAAATGTGCACCAAACATGACAGATTATGAAACATATACGGCACTTAAATATTGGATACAAAATCACACCTATACGGAGTACCCATGCTGGGGTGCGGCAACGGTGGCAAATGCTATGATGGAGCTTGGTTATCCATACATAATACTGTCTTGTTCGTATGATGGGAAGGATGGACTTTATAACGACTACAGCCGATACTATTCTCCTGCAAGTAAAATCGCACATGATTCGGCTGGACATATGATAACATTGATTTTTATGGAGCCGGGCAAATATGTAAGGTGCGAGGTTCAGGGCTATGGATTTGGCAGTTCAGAATTTAAGTTTGATCCTACAGGATGGCAGAGACCTGTTAACAGCACATTAACTTCCGCATCAGCTGAGTTTGGGTTAAATGAATATAATACCATCGAAGAATTAATGAAGGGAGATTATTATATAGATATCAATAAATACGATCCATATGACTGGCATACATGGTCCACTCATTTAGAGTAATAGTGCAAATAGATAAAAGTACTTGCATATTTATCTGCATTTATATATAATGGAAAAACATCGAAAATAATTGAAAAGATAAGGTATATATTAGGACGAGGCTAAAAGTCTGTCCGGATATATACCTTTTTTATATTATTTTCAATGGAGGTGCTGATATGGCATACAAATTTACAGAAAAAAGAAACAACATTCAGGAACAGACCACATATGTGCTCTACATGATCGTCAGCAGTTATTTTCACAAAAGCATCTGTAATTCCCGAACATTGGAGACATCGTTGTATCTTCATTATCTGGAGATGCCGAAGAGCCAGCAGGAAAATCTGGAGAAGCAGGTGATCCGAAGATCGGAACAGGATCTTGGGGAAGTCATGTCTGTGCTTTCTCAGATGAATTGTGAGGTCGTGTTTACCCACAGGGATAACCGATACTATCTCGATTTCGAGACCGGGTTCGAGACGGTGTCTGTGGTGGTGGATCAGATGGGACACTACGTCATAGATGTGTTGATGTAGGTGATACCAGAAAGGCAGTCGCCAGATGCCTGCGGAAATGCAGGGGTCTGGCGATTTGCAGTATTTATATAGTGAATGGAAATGTTTTGTAGATGACCGCTTATTTGGACATTACACTTGTTACTATTGAATCATCATTGTGAAGATCAAAGGAGATTAATTTATGAGCAAAAGAGAACCAATCAAAACTACAAAAGAAGCAATTATTTCATATTGGGCAAAGCATCAGGACGAATGCGGATTAAGTGTAGACTGGGCTGAAGCGGGTGAAAGATGTTGGAGATGCGGGTGTGAGCGTTCATTGGATCGATGCCACATTGTACCGGATTCATTAGGTGGAAAAGATGAACCGGAGAATTTGGTGCTTTTGTGAAAGAGATGCCATGCAGATGGTCCGAATGTTGTAGATCCGGAGATTATGTGGGACTGGATAAGAGCCTATGGGGTTTCGTTTTATGATACATTTTGGGGATGTGAGGGAATGCGCGAATATAAATTTATATATGGGTATAAATTTCGGAGCGCATTAAGATATATTCTGGATCATTCAGAAAATGAGCTGGATGAAAGAAAAATGCAGGAATATATAAGTAAAGAAATCAAGTCCCTTGCAGACAGATCAAGTGTGCATTTTGGACAAAATTACTGGAATACAGCAACATATGCAGGAAATCTTAGAATGATAATTAAGTCATTAGCAGAAAAGCAGGGGATTAACATTAAAGAAATAGATAAAGAACTACAGCAAAATAAATCCTCATGGTGGCTGGAAGCATTTTAGAGAAAGCAGCATAGTTCCTCTAAAGAGTGGGATTTTTCCCTTTTCACCTATTTTATATATTTTACATATGCGACAAACAATGCATAGCTGGAAAAGTCCGTGTAAGTGATGCTTGAAAAATAGTCGCCAGATATCTGCAGGAATGCAGGTGTCTGGCGATTTGCATATGCTGTCAGTTTAAAAATGGTAGTATGACTATACGAAATGTGTTATAATGCAAAAGAAGTAATAAGGGGTGGGTTAGTCTAATAGCCAAATCTGGCAAGAATTACCTAAAGAAATAAATAATCTTATACTTTGCGAATAAAGGACAATTTATATTATATATTGTCGAATAAAAGTAGTGAGGCACAAATGGATACAAGAAAAGAAATGATAGTTATACAGGGTGTAATAAAAACATGCAAGGTAGCATTATGTGAATACAATAGAGAAATGTATTCCTGGAATGTTTGGTATAACGATGGAAGGTTTTCTATATATAGGTATGATGAAGTGGAAAAATTAACAAATCCCAAGGTTTTAAATCCTGTTGAATACCGCATTAGCAGGAATGGTAAGGAATTCTTTAATATAGAAGAAATCTATGTTTTTAATGGTAGAGAAGAGGAATATTGGCATATTTGTTTCAAAAAAGAAATACAAGGCGATTATTTTCGGAGAGATCTTAGCATAGATAAATCCATTTTAAGTCAGGGTAATGAAGCAAATAAATTTGAGTATATGAAGCAGATTGCAGAATTGAGTGATCTCAGAAATAATAGAACAGGTGATAAATTACTGGTAAAGAAATATGAGAAAATATCCTTCATAAGCCCATATGTAGCATTATCCCATTACTTGAATCCGGCTAATTATAAAATAAAAAAGGGAAATTATACTCCAATCTTTCCGTTTGGGTGTAATAACAGTCAGTATACAGCAGTGAAAAAGGCGATGGAGAATCAGATCAGTGTCATTCAGGGACCTCCTGGTACTGGCAAGACTCAGACAATTTTGAACATAATTGCAAATATTTTAATGGATGGAAAAACAGTTCAGATTGTTTCTGGAAATAATTCAGCTACTGAAAATGTATATGAGAAATTGAGTTTTCCAGAGTATAATATGGGATTTATTGCAGCACGATTAGGTAATTCCGAAAATAAAAAACGTTTTATAGAACAACAAAGCATTGACTATCCTGACTTTTCATCATGGAGAGTACATACGGATATTCTTGCGTTACAGAGAAAAATACACGAAGATTCTGTTAAATTAAGGACTGTATTTGATAAACAGGAAAGATTGGCTGCATTAAGACAAGAACTTTCACAGATGCTTATAGAACAGGAATATTTTAATCAATATGTACAGGAAAAGAATATCTATATAGCAAAAATAAAGTTCCGGAAAAAGATATCATCGAAAAAATGGATCGAATTATGGCAGGAGTGGCAGATGGCTGTAGAGGAAAAACAGAAAATCAGTTTATAGATTAAATTGAAGTCATTATTTATGTATGGGATAGGAGATTGGAAATTTTATAAACAGGATATCACAAATGTAATTACAATATTTCAGGTTATGTATTATTATGCAAGAAAAGAAGAATTAACAAGTGAAATATTAGAAATAGAAACCTATTTAAAAAATACGGATCAGAATTTATTAAATAATCTATGTAGTGAATCTATGTTGGTTTTAAAAAATCAGATAGCAAAAAGATATGGAAATAACACGGAACGTAGAATATTTACGGAAGATGATTTATGGAAAAATTCGGAGGAGGTATTAGCGGAATATCCTGTCGTATTGAGTACAACATTTTCAGCCAGAAACAGTCTGAATTCGAAAATAATATATGATTATCTTATTATGGATGAAGCTTCACAGGTTGATATCGCAACAGGAGTATTAGCCCTTTCGTGTGCACGGAATGTTGTAATTGTTGGAGATACGAAGCAGTTGCCTAATGTTGTCCCAAATGATATAAAAAACAGAGCAGATGCTATATTTAATAATTTTAAAATTGATGAGGGATATCGGTATACCAAGAGTTTTTTGCAATCTGTTTTAGAAATTATACCAAATGTTACACAAACGATGTTGCGTGAGCACTACAGGTGTCATCCGAAGATAATTAATTTCTGTAATCAAAAATTTTATCATGGTGAATTGTTAATTATGACAGAGGATCATGGTGAGGAAGATGTGTTGTCAGTTGTTAAAACAGTTGTAGGAAATCATGCGAGAGATCATTATAGTCAGAGACAGATTGATGTTATAAAAAATGAAATTATTCCGCAGCGTAATCTTGATTTACAGAAAACAGGCATTATAACGCCATACAGAAACCAAATGGAAGCATTGTGTAATGAAATTTTAGATACAGATATTGCAACGGTACATAAATTTCAAGGACGGGAAAAGGAGAATATAATAATTTCTACCGTTGATGATGAGATTTCAGATTTTGTTGATGATCCATATTTGCTTAATGTTGCTGTATCGCGAGCAAAAAAGAGACTGATATTAGTGGTAACAGGAAATGAACAAACACGGGAGCGTAACATAACAGATTTGGTTGCTTATATTCAATACAATAATTTTGAAGTTACAGATAGCAAAATTTATTCTATATTTGATTATTTGTACAAGCAATATACAGAAGCAAGAAAGTTATATTTGAAGAATCATCCAAAAGTGTCAAAGTACGATTCTGAAAACTTAATGTATAGTTTAATTGAGGATATTCTTGCTGAAAATAAATATGCAAGTTTGGATGTCGTTTGCCACTTCCCTTTGAATAAACTAATAAGAAGTTCAGAGTTGTTAAGTGATGAAGAAAGGCGATATGTTGCCCAGTCTGGTACGCATGTAGATTTCCTTATATATAGCAGACTTGGTAAAAAGCCGATACTTGCTATCGAAGTCGATGGATATGAATATCATCAGGCAGAATCCAAACAGGCTTTCAGAGATTCAAAGAAAAATCATATATTTGAGTTGTATAAAATTCCATTATTGCGGTTTTGTACAAATGGAAGTGGAGAAAAGCAACAGATTATTGAAAAGTTGGAAGAAGTGATGGGATAGGATTACTTTATCTTCCCCTCCACGTTCTTCATATGTCGTACATATACGATAAACAGTGCACATCCGGTAAATATCCATGAAGCCACATATACATTCAACAGCCAGTCAAATGTTGGCAGCAGGCGGAAGACCGTGCCAAGCCAGATCAGACGGAAGACAACCGTTCCTAAGATGGTGAAGATTGCAGGTTCTACTGATTTGCCCATGCCACGGAGAGCGGCACTTTCAACCTCGTAAGTGGTGGTAAGCCCTTCCAGTGAGCAGACATGATACATACGGATCAAGGCATAGGCGGCGACTGCTGTACTTTTTGTGTAGATTCCGACGAAAAAGTCACTCCATACGATGAAGATAACTGCGAGAATCTCTGTGAAGACAATGCCGAACAGCATGTTTAACCAGAACACCTTCTTGCAGCGTTTGATATTTCCTGCGCCATAGTTCTGGCTGGTGAAGGTGACCGTTGCCTGTGCAAATGCATTTGCAATGTCATAGGTAAAATATTCAAAATTAAGCGCAAGAGAAGAACCTGCGATCGCAAATTTGCCAAATGAATTAATACCACTCTGGATAAAAACATTCGAGATCGAGAAAATGGTTCCCTGGATACCGGATGGAATACCGATCTGAAGGATCTTGCGCAGATATGGGCGTACAATCTTCATCCGGTTGAACCGGAATGCAAACTCATCATCTCTGCGGTAAAGATATACCATGACCATAACAGCACTGATAACATTAGAGATTACAGTGGAAATGGCAACACCGGCAACACCCAGATGAAAGCAGATGACGAGGATCAGATTCAGGATGACATTTACGATACCGGAGATGATAAGATAGAACATTGGTCGTCTGGTATCACCGAAGCTTCGCAGAATGGCAGCTCCAAAATTATAAACGGTCATAAACGGAATGCTTAAGAAATAGATGCGGATATATAACAGTGCTTCGGCAAGAACACCGGACGGAGTACCAGATAATTCCAGAATGATCCGGGCAGAGGCAAAGCCGAGGATCATAAGCCCAAGTCCGAGGATTGTGCCAAATGTCAGGATCGTATGTACCATATCGTTGATCTTGTCACGCTGTTTCTGACCGATCAGATTAGCGAGGACGGCATTTGGTCCCACAGCCAGACCGACGATCAGGTTGACAAAGATGCCGACCAGAGCCACACAGCTTCCGACTGCAGCGAGCGCATTATCTCCGGCGAATCTGCCGACAACAGCGACATCTGCGGAGTTGAATAATTGCTGTAAAATGCTGCTGAATGCAAGTGGCAGTGAAAAAAGGATCAGCTTGCCAACTAATCCCCCGTTTAACATATCCATTTCTTTTGACTTTATCGTTTTCATATCTATAATCCCAAAGTAGTATTTTCAAATAAATTTTTTCATACATTAGAAGCAGAATCTATTTAAACACTATCGACAAATGTCGTCAAGATTGGATTATAAAAAATACGTTTTTCTGTAATGTTTTTCAGTTGTGTTGTCATATAAGCGATGGAAGGTGAATAAGGAATTAAAAACACTTTGCAATACAACATTAAATATTATTAATGTGATATTAATATCAGATTTAACATTTTTTTCAAACGTTGTGATATACTGAAACAGATATTGGCAAAGACATGGTAAAGAAACAGTAAAAATGCTTCATGCATAAGGCAGTGAAATTGGAAATGAGGACGTATGGAGAGTAAGAAAAAATGGATATTTAATATAATTTTTTTGCTTCTGATCTTTGCGGCAACTTTTTATGGTGTGTTTCATGGTAAGGATATGGGGCAGATCGTCGATATAATTAAAACTGTGAATCCGTTTTGGTTGATTCTTGGCGTTATCTGTGTAATAATCTTCATATGGGGAGAATCTATCATTATTCATTATCTGATGCATTCACTTGGTATAAAGGTAAAGAAATGGACCTGCTTTTTATTTTCATCCGTTGGCTTTTTCTTTAGCTGCATTACTCCGTCTGCATCGGGCGGTCAGCCGGCACAGGTTTACTATATGAAGAAAGAAGATATACCGATTCCGATCTCAACGATGGTATTGTTGATCATAACCATTATCTACAAGATGGTACTGGTACTGCTTGGTATTGCATTGGTGATCTTCGGGCAGGGATTTATACATCGGTATTTATCGGATGCAATCTTCTGGTTTTATCTCGGAATGGGATTAAATGTGGTGTGTGTAGCGATTATGGTTGTATTTGCATTTCATCCGAATTTTGCGAAGTCAATTATGATCAAAGGGCATATTTTGTTAGAAAGAATCCATATATTAAAACATAGAAAGTCAAGAGCAAAGAAGCTGGTTCAGTCGATGGATCAGTATCGGGGAGCTGCTGTTTATTTGCAGGAAAATAAAAAGGTGCTGATCGTTGTATTTCTCATTACGATGGTGCAGCGGTTTGCGTTGTTTGCAGCAACGTGGTTCGTATATCTTGCATTTGGATTAAAAGGAACATCAGCGTTTACCGTGATACTTCTTCAGGGCTCGATCGCGGTTGCAGTTGATATGCTGCCGCTTCCGGGCGGAATGGGAATCAGTGAGAAGATATTCCTTGATATCTTCCTTCCGGTATTTGGAAGTATGCTTCTCCTTCCGGGTATGGTATTGTCCCGTGGACTGGGGTATTATACGGAACTCATCCTCAGTGCGATATTTACGATTGTTGCAAATTTTACTATTGGAAGAAAAAAGAAAAGTGTGGTAGAGAAATGTTAGGTGTTTATGATTATACAGTAATTCTTACATATATCAGTCTGATGGTGTCCATCGGTGGTATGTTATTTTCATTAAATGGAGACTGCCGGATGGCGCTTGTATGTCTGGCAATTTCCGGTTTGTGCGATATGTTTGACGGCAAGGTTGCACGGACAAAGAAAGATCGTACAGAGGCTGAAAAACGATTTGGAATCCAGATCGATTCTCTGGCGGATATTGTCTGCTTTGGAGTTTCACCGGCAATCCTTTGCTACCGCATGGGAATGCGTGGATTGACTGGTGTTGCGATCCTGTTATTCTATGTGCTGGCAGGCCTGATCCGTCTGGCATGGTTCAATGTTTCTGAGGAAGTCAGACAGGATGAGACAGAGGAAAAACGTAAATATTATCAGGGACTTCCGATCACATCTATGGCTGTGCTTCTGCCACTTCTGGCAGTATTTAAGCCGATGCTTGGCAAGCGGGAATTTATGCTCAGCCTTCATGCGCTGGTACTGCTGGTCGGTTTGCTGTTTATTACAAATTTCAAATTCCGTAAACCAAAGAACCGCACACTGGCGATCATCGTTTGCGTTGTAACGTTGGCTGTACTTCGGATGCTCCATATATGGTAGGAGAAGATTGGAGAAAAGAAAATGAGTATCATATATATAGATCGAAAAGGACATAAAAGACAGGGCGAGACCGGTCAGGATCGCCTGCTTGCATTTATCTATGGACATGCAGTGACGAGGTGTCTGATCCGTCCCTTTCTGTCACCGGTAGTGTCCCGCATAGGCGGGGCATTTTTGGATACCCGGATTTCCGGACTGGCGGTTCCGGGGTTTGTAAAGAAGAATGGCATTGATCTGTCCTTATATGAGAAACAGACATTTGATTCATATAATGATTTTTTCACCCGAAAGATCAGAGTAGAAGAACGACCGGTTAACCCGGATGCAAATGTGCTGATCAGCCCAAGTGATGGCAAGGTCAGCGTGTATAAGATCCATGAAAACGGACATTTTCTTATTAAACACACCGAGTATACATTGGAACAGTTGTTGCAAGATAAGAAGCTGGCTAAGCGGTATCTGGACGGACATATCTATGTGATCCGGTTGACGGTAGATGATTATCACAGGTATTGCTATGCAGCAGATGGAAGAAAATCCGAACAGCGTAAGATAGCAGGAATTCTGCATACGGTGAACCCGGTTGCAAATGATGTCTGTCCGATCTACAAGATGAATTCCAGAGAGTATTGTCTGATAAAGACGGAGCGGTTTGGAACGCTTCTTCAGATGGAAGTCGGGGCATTGATGGTTGGTAAGATCAGTAATAATCAGCAAGGCTTGGGATTTGTTCATAAGGGTGTTGAAAAAGGACGATTTGAATTCGGCGGTTCAACGATCATTCTGCTGACACAGAAGAATGTCGTGATACCGGATCGGGATTTATTGGAACATACCGGATCAGGAATGGAAACACTGGTGAAAATGGGAGAGCAGATCGGACGATCAGCGAACCGTTTGGATGCATAATTGGATATGCAGATATATATCGAAAGAATAGTCAGGTGATCATAAATGAAACCAAGATCAGAAGCAAGTAAAAACCTATATCAGATGATGCTCGACCGGGGCTATCCGGTGGAATTCTGCGAGGTTATAACACAGAATCTGAATACAGATTTTACAGCCGGTCGTATGATCGGCTATTTGTCACATTATCAGACCCTTCCTATGGAGGAGGTCGTAGATGAGATGCTCGCGATCCTCACAGACCGCAACCGCATCATACAGAAAAAAGAACTGGAGCGTAACAACGCCAGGTGGAATGAGTATCTGGCGAATGGCATTCCTAATGACGAGGAGTAATGCCGAGATTCAGATATTTTATATTTATAATAATACCCCTATTGATATAACATGAACGAGATTTCGTTGTGAGAATGCACATTGGGAAATTAGAGTAAGCTACACTAACCTCAAACTACGCTAACGCTTGTTTTCGCTAAGTGTACTTACATGGCACGCACTAACCTCAGACTTCGCGCTAACGCTCGTCTTCACTAAGTGCTCCGCTCAGCCCAAAGGGCGAGTTTGCACAGGAGCATTTACGAATCAGGCATGTGCACCGAACAGAAATCGTAGTGTGTTATTCAATAGGGGTATTGTTGTAAATAGAAGTATCTGAATCTCGCATTATCCCTGTTTTAGCCGATTCCGCCCAGTGCAATTCCCAGTATCAGGACTAAGATGCAGATAGGACAATAGACATATTTGCAGATTGGCAAGAATTTGTCGGTGAACTTCTTTTCACGTCCAAGGTTTACCTGCTCCTCTACATATTTCTTACCGCATACCCAGAAGAACATGATTCCGGCAAGTCCTGCACCAAGCGGGCAGATATAGATGGACAGAACATCCATCCAGCTGGATACGATTCCTTGAATACAGATGGATACGATCACGCCGATTCCTGCGATCACGCCACAGGATAACTTACGATTTAATCCGAGCTTTTCTTGAATCGTTGCGATCGGAGCTTCGTACAGATTGATCAATGAGGACAAGCCCGCAAAGAATACTGCAACGAAGAAGATCATGGCGATGATATGTCCGCCCGGCATAGATTTGAACAGGGCAGGCAGATAGATGAACATAAGTCCGGGACCACCCTGGTCTAACTGCGCACCGGTCGTTGCCATAACCGGAATGATAACGAGGGCGGCAAGTAACGCAGCAATCGTATCAAATAAAGCAACCTGTCCGGCAGCTTCCGGTATATTTTCTTCGTCCGGCAGATAAGAGCCATAGATCAGTGTTCCGTTTCCTGCAACAGACAGGGAGAAAAATGCCTGACCAAGTGCGTAGATCCATGTCTTTGGATCGGCGAGAACCTTTGGCTCGATCCGGAAGATATATTTATATCCTTCGGCAGCACCCGGCTGGCAGGCGGTATAGATCGCAAGAATGATAAACAGGATAAAGAACAGAGGCATAAGGATCTTATTTGCCTTTTCGATTCCGTTTCCGATACCAAACATCAGAATGATAATGCCGACAGCGAGTGCAATGATCTGCCACAGGTTATTGCCGAATGCAGAAGCGGTTGAGCCAAATGCGGCACCAAAGGATTCTACATTTTCCGGTGCAAGTGTTGAACCAGTAAATGCACCGATCATATATTTTAAGATCCAGCCCATTACGACAGTATAGCCGATCGCCATGGCAAGCGCGCCGAGTACCGGTATAAATCCAAGAATTTCGCCAAGCTTTCGTTTGCCCTTTGTTCCACAGGCATAGCCGAAAGCGTCGACTGGACCGGATTTGGTAGCACGTCCGAAACTCATTTCGCCGATCACACCGGTGAATCCGATCAGGATAACGAATATGAAGTAAGGGATCAGATAAGAGCCTCCGCCATAGAGGGATACTCTGGTTGGGAACATCCAGATATTACCCATGCCGACCGCTGAGCCGATACAGGCGAGGACAAATCCCCATTTATTGTTAAATGATTCACGTTTTTTCATCTTTTGATAACTCCTCCAAACAAATTACATACCCATATACTATACAGGAAAATGTGGGATTACGCCAGCAAACTTTTCAAAAGTTTTCATGGTGTGGCAGAAAAGAATGTTGTTATTGTCATATTACCGTAGAATTTATATAATGAAAAAGGATGAGAAAATTCTCTGGGATGCGCGAATTATCCCAACTGCAGATATACAAAAGAGATGAAATGACAGGAGGAAATACATGAAGATAAGAGATATTATAGGGCAGGAGAAAGCAACATTGTCATTTGAGGTTTTTCCGCCGAAGAAGGATACAGATTTTGCAAGTGTGGAAGCTGCGGCACTTGGAATTGCGGCATTGCGGCCGAGTTATATGAGTGTTACATATGGAGCGGGTGGCAGCACAAAAGGACATACGATCAAGCTTGCAAATGAGATTCAAGAAAAATACGGAGTTCCGACGATTGCGCATCTGACCTGTGTATGCGCAAATAAAGACAGCATCCGGACAGCACTTTCTGAAATGAAAAATGCAGGGATTGAAAATATCCTGGCACTTCGTGGGGATATTCCAAAGAATTATGATGGACAGGTATTTACTGATTTTGCTCACGCATCGGAGCTGGTAAAATTAATAAAAGAGAGCGGAGACTTCTGTGTGGGCGGAGCTTGTTATCCGGAGGTTCATCCGGATTCTGCAAACAAGCAGGATGATATTGCAAACCTGAAAAAGAAAGTGGAAGCGGGATGTGAATATCTGACTACACAGATGTTTTTTGATAACAATATTTTCTTTAATTTCATGTATCGTATCAGAGAAGCAGGGATTACTGTGCCGGTGATTCCGGGAATCATGCCGATCACGAAGCGGGTTCAGGTGAAAAATGCCGTCAAATTATCCGGCTGCAACGTGCCGGAACGTTTCAAGAATATTGTTGACCGGTTTGGAGATACCGAAGCTGCAATGAAGCAGGCAGGTATCGCTTATGCGACTGATCAGATCATAGATCTTCTGGCAAATGGCGTAAAGCACATTCATGTATATTCCATGAACAAGCCGGAGGTGGCAGCAGGAATTCAGGCAAATCTGTCTGATATTTTGCTGGTTTAAAAGATGTACGATTTTTTGTGCATATAAAACTGTAATATAAAGCCATAAACGGGTTGACTGTATAAAAAATACAGGAAACTCAAAGAATATCGGAACTTTATAGGGCAGAACAAATGTACAGGAGGTCGGCATTATGATAAAAGGATATTTTGTAACGGAAGGTTATATGGGATATGTAGATGGAAGATACCAGCTTTTTGCGGATGAAACAGATTATATTGAATACATGGAAGAATAGTGAATGATGGCATTCCAATGATATTTGCCCCATGCCAGTATTCATCTATTATAAATGGCTCGCTGTGGTTTCTATTCCATGCACATGCCTGATTCGTAAATGCTCCTGTGCAAACTCGCCCTTTGGGCTCAAACAAGCACCCACATTTACTGGCAATGTGCATGTCATAACGAAATCCTCGCTGATGCCATGCTATAATAAATGAATATTGGCATCAGACAAATTATTCATTGGAATGCCATTTTTACATTGTTTATAAATATATAATTGTTTTATGCGAATACTAATAGTAACATGTGTAGTATATGAAAATAATAAGAATATAATTTTGAACCTGGTGAGTGCAAGATTGTAAAATTGAGAAAACAGGAAAGGATGATGGTTATAGATGTGTACAGCAGCGACGTATAAAACGAAGGATTTTTATTTTGGCAGAACATTAGATTATGAATTTTCTTATGGGGATGAGATTACGGTGACACCGAGAAAGTTCCCGTTTGAGTTTCGTTATATGGGAAAGAGGGATTCTCATTATGCGATCATTGGCATGGCGCATGTGGCAGGTGGATATCCGCTTTATTATGATGCGATTAATGAAAAGGGTGTCGGTATGGCGGGACTTAATTTTGTTGGAAATGCAGTTTATCAGGCAGTAGAAGCTGGCAGGGATAATGTTGCGCAGTTTGAATTTATCCCGTGGATACTTGGACAGTGTGCGGATCTGGACGAGGTACGGGCATTGCTTGACCGGATGAATCTGGTTGGAACACCTTTCAGCGAACAGCTTCCATCGGCACAGTTACACTGGATCATAGCAGATCGGAATGCTGCGATCACAGTTGAGTGTATGGCGGATGGAATGCATATACATGAGAATCCGGTCGGAGTTCTCACGAACAATCCACCATTTGAGACACAGATGTTTTTATTGAATAATTATCAGGGATTATCTCCGAAACAGCCGGAAAATACTTTCGCAGAGCAGCTGCAGTTACAGTCTTACAGCAGGGGCATGGGTGCACTTGGTTTGCCGGGTGATCTGTCGTCAGCGTCACGATTTGCGAAGGTCGCATTTACAAAAATGAATTCAAAATCCGGTGACAGCGAGGCGGAGAGTATCAGCCAGTTCTTCCATATTCTTGGATCGGTTGATCAGCAGCGTGGATGCTGTGAAGTGACAGATGGCAAGTATGAGATCACGCTCTACACCTCCTGCTGTAATGCAGATAAAGGAATCTATTATTATACAACATACGAAAACCACCAGATCACAGGTGTGGATATGCACCATTGTGATTTGGACGGTTCCGAGCTTTTTAGATATCCACTGGTTCAGGGAGAACAGATCCACTGGATGAATTGACACACCTATTTGGCAGAATGTAAAATAGTGGGAGAAAAAATGTTATAGAGGCATTGCGAGGTGAAAACACAGAATGAATTATTATATCAGTGATCTGCATTTCTGCTGTGCCAGCCAGCTCGCAGGTAGCGGAAGCGGATATGACGAAAGAGAATATAAGACACTGGAAGAAATGCATGCCGATATGCTTGCCAGATGGAACCGGAAGGTGACAAACGGAGATACGGTCTATATCCTCGGCGACATCAGTAAGCGGGGAAAAAGTGAAGAATTGATCGCATTGGTTGCGCAGTTAAAAGGACATAAGATCCTTGTGCATGGGAACCATGATGATCTGTCAGATTACAGGCTCCGGCAGTTATTTGAGGAGGTTTGTAATTACAAAGAGATTACAGACAACATTCGAGGAAATGCATATAAGCTGGTGCTTTGTCATTATCCAATCCTGTTCTGGAATGGTCAGCATAGAGGGAATATCCTGTTGTATGGGCATACACACCGATCCCCGGAGGATGTGTTTTTTCAGGACTGCATAAAGCGGCTGAATGAACGCAAGGATCTTCATGAGGAAGACCAGGATTTCCTGGCGATCAATGTCGGTTGTATGCAACCGTATATGAATTATGAGCCACAGTCATTGAAGGAACTGTTAGAAGCAAGAGGAATCGAGATCCCGGAAAAAAAGAAAAAAGGAAGGTAATTTCAGATGAAAAGTACATTAATTAAAGACACAACAAAATCAGAACGAATTGCACTTGTAAAACAGTGGGAGGAAGAAGAAGGCTGTGAGAATTCCGGTATGAATTTGATGGAATATTTCAGAGATTACATTGATGGCAAGAAAGAAATTGCAGAAGTAAATGCTGCATTTCGTACAAATTATGTAGTAGAAACACCAGAAACAGAAGAAAAACCTATGTGTGGTATGGGCGGAAGAAGATTTTAAGTATATAATTATTATTCTTATCAAAATGACCGGAACGGCAAAAAAATGAAAAGTTGCCGCTCCGGTCATTGATAGAGATAAAATACAAAAACGCAACAGGATGGAATGAGTTTATGCAGAATGTATATAAGCAGATCGCGGACAATCTGATCGTGTGGTATCCGGAGCATGCCAGAGATCTTCCATGGAGAAAAGATAAAGAACCGTATCATGTATGGTTGTCGGAGATCATGCTGCAGCAGACAAGAGTGGAAGCAGTAAAAGAATATTACAGAACGTTTTTGCAGGAGCTTCCGACGATCGAGGCGCTGGCAGAGGTAGATGATGACCGCCTGATGAAACTTTGGGAAGGACTTGGATATTATAACCGTGCAAGAAATCTGAAAAAGGCAGCAGGAGAAGTGGTGATAGAATGGCAGGGAAACTTCCCTGCAGAATACGATGAGATTCTGAGTCTGCCGGGAATCGGAGAATATACGGCGGGATCTGCTTTGATCTGCCAACTCCTGCAGTGGACGGAAATGTCCTCCGGGTATATACCAGAGTGATGGAGGATCCGTCAAATATCGACAAGCAGGCAGTAAAGAAGAAAATCCGGGAGGAACTTCTGCAGGTGTACCGGTATGGACATTGCGATATGCTGACACAGAGTCTGATGGAGGTTGGAGCAACAATCTGTCTGCCAAATGGTGCGCCAAAATGTGAGGTGTGTCCACTACAGGAATTGTGTAAAGCTCATAAGCATGATTCCTGGCAGCAGTATCCGGTTCGTGAAGCAAAGAAGAAACGGAAAGTGGAAGAAAAAGCGGTGCTGATGCTTCGGTATGAAGATAAGGTTGCGATACGGAAGCGGACAGAGAAAGGGTTGTTACATGGATTGTGGGAATTCCCGAATCTTCCCGGAAGCTACAGCACACAGGAGATCCTTTCGTATGTAACGTCAAAAAATCTCCACCCAAAAGAAATCTGGATGGAGACAACATATACACATATTTTTTCCCATGTAGAATGGCATATGAAAGCCTTTTATATGGAATGTATGGAACAGCAGGCGAAAGATCTTCGTTGGGTTACATTAGAAGAGCTGAAGCAGGAGATTGCGATTCCGTCAGCATTTGCACCGTTTAAAGATCTTTTAAATTCCGGTGCCTGATGACCGGGCGTTAATAAAATCCAGAAGCAGACGTTTTACCTGAGTATATTTCTTTTCCGGGATTGGGATTACAAAGCCATCGGACATTGTAAGTTTAAAACGTTCAATTGATGATGCGAAATCAGGATTGATCAAATAACTCTGGTGGCAACGCAGGAAATAATCCGGGAAGCGTTTTTCCAGAGAAAGCAGACTTTCTGTAATCTCGTAGGAATTGGAGGTTGTATGGATATTGGAGTGTCTGCCATGGGATTCTATGTACAGGATCTGATTCCGATTCAGAAAAAGCAGAGATTTATCTGTACCCTTAAACGACAAACGTTCCGAGCGGGATACGCCGGCAAGCGGCATTCCGCGGAATTTGGAATCGTAATGCACCGGATAGATTGTATCTCGTTCATCATAAGAGATAGCATTTGAGATATGGCAGAGCCGAATCTGAGGAACTCCGTTGTTCATGATCCAGGACAGATGAATCCTCTGATTAACCCGATTCATGCTGTTATCAGGCCATATCGTATCAACCATAAAGAACATAATGATCTCAACTACCCGGTTGCTGGTCGTAGCAAGAGGGGTAATAACCAGATCATGAAGAACAAATTTTAATTCGTGCTGTTCAGACAGAAATGTGTTAACCAACGCTTTTTTTGTGCGGATCACCTGTTTTTCGGCAGGACCGATCCACAGAACATCTTCATGGCATGCATCGAGAAATGGTGTAATGTTGTTGTCATAATATTGTGTCAATACCTCACCGGAAAGAGAAACAAAATCCTGAATTGTCATGGGAAGCTCCTTTCTTTTTTTATATTTTAATCAGAACTATATAAAAATACAACCCGCAAATTGGACAGTGTGAGTATGTTTGATTCGATAAGAAGAGGTAAAAAAGATAAAAATAATCGAAATAAATACCAAATACTATCCGTTTGGTTAGTGTACAAAAAGTGGTGCAGGGTGATATAATTTGACTATGATCGACAATAGATCAGTGCATTTGGGAATTTAGTATAAAGAAAAGAGCGTGAGACCGATGTGGGGATATCGGTGATGACCGGCAGATTAGGGACTGCCGGTTTTTCCTTTTTATACAGCATGATTTTTCAAAAAGTGATTTGTGAAGTAACATCCGATTAAGCGATAATTAATTCTCAATATAATAGAAACAGAATTGACATATACCCCTGTGGGGTATATATTAAATGCGACATAATGAATACGAAAGAAGGAATTGAGATGATAAAGACAACTTTAAAAATTGATGGAATGATGTGTGGTATGTGCGAAGCCCACATGAATGATGTGATCCGTAAGAATTTCAAGGTAAAAAAGGTAACTTCTTCTGCCAAGAGCGGGGAAACGGTGATCATCAGCGAGGACAATATCGATATTGAGACTGCAAAGAAGGCGATCAAGGATATCGGTTATGAGATGCTTTCCGCAACCAGTGAGCCATATGAGAAAAAGGGCTTATTCCATTTTGGAAGGTAGCAAAAATATCGCAATCAAAATAAACTGTTTATAAGCAGTATAACATTAGACAGATATATCCACTCGGAAAATATCAATGTATTTTCTATTCGATACGCATGTCTGATTCACAAATGCTCCTGTGTGAACTCGCCCTTCGGGCTCAGACATACACCCGCATTTGTTGACAATGTGTATCTTATAACGAAAAATGCATTGAATTCTTTTCCGAGTGGATATATTTGTCTAATGATTAAATGCATGCGTACAGGCAGTTTATTTTGATTGCGAAGTTTTTTGTAAATTTCAAATTGTATATAAAGATAGAATTTTGTCGAAAGAGATAGTATAATCAGACTAACGCTTTTGATAGGAGACATGGAAATGTTAGTATGTGATTATATTGTAAAACAGATTGATGGAGAATATGCGCATCTGCAGAATCTGGATGGTTCTGAAGAAGATAAGCTGGTTGCAAGAGCCTTGCTGCCGGATGGGATCGCAGAGGGAACGAAGCTGCACTACGAGCTGTTACAGTATGAGATTATACAGTAAGCAGAGCTGGAGGAGAGCATAAGAATATGAACTGGAATCGAAAAGAACTGAGAAAAGGCGCGTGGAACACGGTGTTTAAGCGTGGAACGATGGCGTGGCTTGCACTGGTTGCAGTCTGCTTCATCTTTGCATTTTTAGGTGTCGATGAATTTGCACAGTCGACATTTGTAAATGGGATTGACAAGGCAATCGGACTGGATACTTCGCATGTAGCAAGTAACGTGGAAATCTTAAAAGACTATGCTGTAAATACACCGATTGTAAAGGATGTTCCGTTTATACATTCGGATTTTGTGATCGGACTGATCGATGTTGCTTCCAAGAGTCAGACATGGATCATTAAGCTGTTAGGCGCAAATGCCGCCTATCTGGAACGTAATACCGGAGAAGTGATCATTGCACTTCTGTTATCCGCATTTATTATGATGATCGTGCATTTCTTCATTCAGAGTGCAGCTATCGTTGGAAAGAATCGGTATGCGATGGAGTGCCGGTACAGTGATAAAGTATCGATCAACCGTATGTTTGCACCATTTCATTTTAAACATTTATTGAGATTGATCTGGACAATGTTCGTATATAAGGTGGTTCTGTTTTTATGGAATCTTACGATCGTCGGTGGTATATACAAATTCTATCAGTACCGGATGATCCCGTATCTGGTCGCAGAGAATCAGACACTTAGCTGGAAAGAGGCAAAAGCTTTATCCAAAGAAATGACAAATGGATACAAATGGAAGATGTTCGTAACAGATCTGTCCTGTATTCCTGTTATGCTGTTAAAGCTTGTTCCGATTGCCGGTCTGTTAGTAGCAGTACCGTTTGATGTAGAGATCGACGTGGAGATGTATTTTCATCTTAGAAAGAGAATTGACAGTGAAGCATTTGTTGAGCGTGCATTTGACGGAGCACCATACTGTAAAGGTATAGAAACTGCTGTGCCGGTATATCTCTTGCAGGATGCAGCAGTAGAAGTACCAAAGGGAATCAAAATCAAGAGTGAATACCGGCTGACAGATTTCATCTTTTTCTTCTTCTCATTCTGTTTTGTCGGCTGGGTGTGGGAGGTTATGCTCCATATTGTCAGAGATCATGAGCTCGTAAACCGTGGAACAATGTATGGACCGTGGCTTCCGATCTATGGTGTCGGAGGTGTCGTTATTATCTTCCTGTTAGACCGGTTTAAGGCAGATAAATTGAAATTATTCTTGATGTCTATGGGTATCTGTGGCGTGCTCGAATATATCGCAAGCTGGATCCTGGATTTCTTCTTTAATTCCCACTACTGGAATTATAAGAAATTCTTCCTGAATTTAAATGGAAGGATCTGTCTGGTCGGCTTACTTGCATTTGGCATCGGAAGTCTGTTCGGTGTCTATATCGCGGCGCCGAAGCTCAGCCGCTTTATGCATAAGAAGAGCCGGAAAACACAGATCCTGATCTGCGCTGTCTTAAGCACAGCCTTTATCATCGACCTGATCTGTTGTGCGTTATTTGGCTTCAATGCCGGATCCGGCGTAGGTGGAACCTATAACTAAGGAAACGAATCCCCTCCGACAGATGATTATATATGTAACATTTCACCTGTATTTCTTATATGGTAGTCAGGTGTTTTCTAACTATGACATTAGCGTATTTTCGTTATGAGGTTTGCACTGGCTATCAGCATCAAGCCCATGTCTGAGTCCGTAAGGACGAGTTTGGGCGACTGCTGATAAATAAGCGTGCGAACCGAATAGAAAATAAAGCAAGTCATAGTAGAAAAATGACTAACTGCCATATAAGAAATACAGATAAAACCACATACATATAATCATCTGCCGGAGGGGTTTCTATGTTAGTGATTCTGGTCCCGCCAGTTTTTTGGGGAGACACCATATATATTTTTAAAAGCTCTTGAGAAATGCAGTTGGTTTGGATAGCCGACTGCATTTCCTATATCTGCAATTGACAATTTAGTCATTTTCAGCAGCTCTGTTGCTTTGGACATCCGATAATTTATCAGGAATTCCTGTGGCGTTTTGCCAATGGAATCATGAAATATCTTTCCCAGATAGCTGCGGTTGATGCCGCAACAGGCAGCTATATCTTCGATAGAGATGTCATAAGGAAAATTCTGCTCTACGAAGTTTATCGCTTCTTTTATATAGTAATCGCTCATTTTACCGGTTTTTATCATCTGGGTAGAGGCGGTGGAACGGGTGAGTGCATCCAGAAAAAGGTAGGAATGACCGATCAGGTGAAATGGCGGTTCGTTTGGGTGATTGGCAATATAGAGCATTTCGTTCATCATGATTTCCCGGTATTCCTTTGAGGTAGCATGATAGATGGGCTGGTCTTTTGAAAAACCGGCAATGTCCAGTGCTTCTTTTACCCGTAATCCATCAAATTCCAGCCAGGTATATTCCCATGGGTTTGTCTCATCTGCGATATAGGTGCTGATCTGTCCCGGATACAGAAGAAAGCCCTGTCCGCTTTTGATCGAATAATTTCTAGTCTCTCCTTTTTTGTCCTGTGCCATTAAAAGTCCGGTTCCGGAGATGACATAATGAAACAGATAGTGGGTTCTGGCAGCTGGACCGAACTGATGGGCCGGTGTACAGCGTTCCCATCCGTACTGATATAGTCCGAGATCTATAAATTTCTCATTTGGAAATATAGAAAAAAGGTATTCATGCATAAAAAAACCTCCCAAAATTAGAACAAATACATAATATAAACTCTACTGTTTTCTACTATATACCAAAATGCTAGATGAATGCAATAGTGAGACAAAAATAATGTATTTTGGTATAAAAATGGAATTATTACGATATTTTAACAAGCATTATGATATGTTAGAATGAAAATAACTTAAAAAAGCATATTATAAAAGAAGGGAGAAATGTATTTATGCTAAAAGGGAAAAAACTATTATTTGTACTTACAATGATGACTGGTTTCTGCTTACTGGCGGGGTGTGGCAAGAATAATAAAGACGGAAAAACAGTGATCGAACTGGTACAGTACAAGCCGGAAGCAACCTCTTATTTTGAAGAAGTTGAGGAACGGTTTAATGCCAGTCATGATAATATTGAATTGAAGATCAGTTCTCCGAACGATGCAATGACGGTGTTGAAGACCAGATTTGTTCGCGAAGATAATCCGGATATCATTGGTATTGGCGGTGACATCAATTATTCGAATTTTATTGATGCCGATATGTTGATGGATATTTCTGATTTTGATGGACTGGCAGATATAAAGGAAAATTATCTGACAATTTGTGAGAATCTGAAATTTATTCCAACAGAAGGAACATACAGTGTTCCATATGTGGCAAATGCTGCCGGTATCCTGTACAACCGGGATATATTTGAGGAGCATGGATGGACGATCCCGGAAACATGGGATGAGCTTCTTGCATTATGCGATGAGATTGAAGCAGAAGGAATTCTTCCGTTTTATATGGGCTACAAGGATACATGGACCTGTCTTTCTCCATGGAACAGTGCAGTAGCTTCATTGACATCTTCGACCGTATGTAAGGATGTTAATAAGGGAGAAACGACATTTTCCGATCAGTATGTTCAGGTTGCGGAAGAAATGAAAACCCTGCTTCAGTATGGAGAAGCCAATCCGGTTGCATATTCTTATAATGATGCTTGTACAGCATTTGCAAAAGGTGAGTCAGCAATGTATATGATCGGAAGCTATGCTGTACCACAGATCCAGTCAGTAAATCCGGATATCAATATTGATTCATTTGTATTCCCGGCTTCTAACAATAAGGATGACATGGTTCTGACATCCGGTGTAGACCTTCAGTTCTGCGTGATGGAAGACTGTCCGAATAAGGAAGCGGCCTATGAAGTCCTCCGTTTCCTGTTAGAGGATGAAAATGTACAGGACTATATAGACAATCAGAACGCAGTACCTTGTAAGAAAGGTGATTTCAAGCTTGCATCTATGTTAGACGGTATGCAGGAATATCTGGACAACGGAATCGTGACTGATTATCAGGATCATTTTTATCCATCTGAGATGGCAGTAGATGCATTGATTCAGACTTATCTGTTAGATGGAGATACAGAAGCGTTTTTGAAGAAATTTGATACGGAATGGAAACGGTACAATCGTGACCTGATCATAAAGGTTCGCAAATATGAGCAGGAGCATTCCGGAGAGGAGGAATAGAAATGGATACAAAAAAGACAGAAGATATGAAGTTTGCTAAAAAGAAAAAGAAAATGTCCGGGAAATCCAGAACATTTATGTTGATCACAATTCCTATCGTAGCATTGTTCTTTACATTCAACACCTTGCCTTTGATTCAGGGTGCGATTTACAGCTTTACCAATTTCCGTGGGTATGGCAGCTATGAGTGGGTTGGTTTTCGAAACTATATTGATCTTTTTCATGATGCCAGAGTTGGTTCATCCTATCTGTTTACATTTAAGCTGGCTATAGTAACAACAATCATCGTAAATGCTGTCAGCCTGATCCTTGCGATGGCATTAAACAGCAAGATTCGTTTTAAGAGCGGTCTTCGTGGACTGTATTTCCTGCCAAATATCTTAGGCGGTCTGGTTGTTGGTTATATTTTTAACTATTTCTTTACTTATATTCTGCCACAGATTGCAATCATGCTTGGTTTTGAGGGAAACAGTATGCTGGCAAGTTCTAAAACGGCCTGGCTTGCGATCGCAGTAGTATGTGCATGGCAGTCGATCGCGATGAATACGATCATTTATATATCCGGTCTTCAGACAGTTCCGGAAGATGTATACGAAGCAGGATCTTTAGATGGTGCAACCGGATTTGCAAAATTCCGTTATCTGACATTCCCACTGATCCTTCCGTTTTTTACAATTAATGTAGTCCTTTGTATGAAGAACTTCCTGATGGTATTTGACCAGATCATGTCGTTGACAAAGGGTGGCCCTGCGCAGAGCACAGAATCCATTTCCTACCTGATCTACAACAATGGTATGAGTGGCGGACAGTTTGGATTCCAGAGTGCAAATGCAGTCGTGTTCTTTATAGTAATCGTAGTGATATCTGTATTACAGATGCGTTTCCTGGGTAAGAAGGAGGAACAGTTATGAAAAAATCGCAGAGACAGATCAGAAAAGAATATAAAGAAAAGGGGATTAAGACAGGAAAAGAACGATATAATATCGGGGTTACGATTCTGTTGATCCTTGGTCTTGTAACCATCCTGTTCCCATTATATATGACGGTTATGATCGCATTTAAGCAGCCGTCTGAGATGACAAATGATATCCATGGAATCTTATCTCTTCCACAGCACTGGAGTCTGAGTAATTTTAAGGAAGCTATGGAGGTAACAGATTTCTGGCATTCTCTCGGTAACAGTTTATTTATCACACTGGCAACTATCGCATTATCGATCGTAATACATTCCCTGATCGGTTATGTACTTGGACGAAGCAAGAAAAAGAATCGGATCTATAATGGAATTTATCTTTATCTTGTCAGTGGTATGTTCGTGCCATTTGCTATTTTGATGATGCCGCTTGTAAAACAGACAGCAAAAATGGGACTGGCAAATATGATTGGTGTGGTATTACTTTATACAGTATTTTATCTTCCGATGAACACAATGTTATATGCCGGATATCTGAATAATCTTCCGCTTGAACTGGAAGAGGCAGCTTGTGTTGACGGAGCCACTACATGGACGACTTACTGGAAGATCATCTTCCCGAATATGAAACCAATGCATGCAACGGTTGCGATCCTTACAGCTCTTGGCACATGGAATGACGTTATGACACCGCTTGTAATTATGTCCGGTGATCAGAATACACTTCCGCTTGCGCAGCTGAATTTCCAGACTCAGTTTGGAACAAATTACAATCTGGCCTTTGCATCTTATCTGTTAGCGTTACTTCCGATTCTGATCTTCTATATTATTTGTCAGAAGCAGATCATATCAGGTGTGGCAAACGGAGCAGTAAAATAAAAGGAGACTTAATTTATGGCTATTATATATAACAAAGAGAAAAGAATATTTTCTCTCCATACGGGACATACAACTTATCAGATGATGGCCGATACACATGATTATTTGCTTCATCTGTATTACGGAAAACGCTTGGATTCGGAAATGGATTATATACTGACTTACTATGATCGAGGTTTTTCAGGAAATCCATATGATCTTGGAAACGATCGTACTTATTCCCTAGATGCACTTCCTCAGGAATTCCCTGTTCTTGGAACCGGTGATTACAGAACAACGGCAGGAAAGATCCGTGAAGCAAATGGCTGTATGGCACTTGATCTTCGCTATACAGGATATCAGATTCAGGATGGTAAGTATGATCTCCCGGGACTTCCGGCAGCACATTCTGAAGCTGCACAGACTCTGTGCATATATCTGAAGGACGAAAGAGTCGGTGTAGAGGTAACATTATTATATGGCGTATTACCTGACTGCGATGTAATAACCAGAAGTGTAAAAGTTACAAATGTCGGAAAGAATGAAATCTATCTGGAGAAGCTTTCCAGCGCATGTCTTGATCTTTTGTATGGAGATTATGATGTACTGACATTTTATGGACGGCATGCAATGGAACGGAATATGCAGCGAACACCGGTAACACATGGCAGACAGGTGATCGGAAGTAATCGTGGTACGTCCGGACATCAGTATAATCCATATATGATCCTTGCGGAACATGGCACAACAGAGACCGCCGGAGCCTGTTATGGTGTATCACTGGTGTATAGTGGAAGCTTTGAAGGAAGCGTAGAATTAGATCAGTATGACCAGATCCGTCTGGTTATGGGTCTTCAGGAGGATTTCTTTTCCTATCAATTAAAGCCGGAGCAGACATTTTATGCCCCGGAAGCAGTTCTGTCATATTCAGCGTATGGAATGGAACAGCTATCCAATCAGATGCATCATTTGGTGAGAGAGCATATCTGTCGCGGGAAATATAAAGATCAGATCCGTCCGGTTCTTGTAAATAGCTGGGAAGCCTGTTATTTTGATTTTAATGGTGAAGCGATCGTTAATCTTGCGGAGCAGGCTGCAGCACTTGGTGTGGAGCTTCTGGTCATGGATGATGGCTGGTTTGGCACAAGAGATGATGATAATTCATCCCTTGGTGACTGGATTGTAAATGAAGATAAACTGGGCTGTTCTCTTACGGAGCTGACAAAACGGGTTCATGACAAAGGTGTTCAGTTTGGTATCTGGATAGAACCGGAGATGGTTTCAGAAAACAGTGATCTTTACAGAAAACATCCGGAGTGGGCAATTCAGGTTCCCGGTAAACATCCGGTACACGGCAGAAATCAGCTTGTACTTGATTTTGCAAATCCAGAGGTGGTGGATCATATCTATGAACAGATTGCAGCTGTCCTCAGGCAGGGCGATATCAATTATGTGAAATGGGATATGAATCGAAGCTTATGTGATATATATTCCGACAGTATGGTATGGCAGGGAAATGTAATGTATGACTATATGCTTGGTGTATATGACCTGCTGGAACGCCTGACGCAGGCATTTCCGGATATGTTATGGGAAGGCTGCTCCGGCGGTGGCGGAAGGTTTGATATGGGTATGCTGTATTATACACCACAGATATGGTGCAGTGATAATACAGATGCCGTTGACCGTATCCGTATCCAGTATGGTACATCGTTTGCTTATCCTTTATCAACGATGGGAGCCCATGTATCTGCGGTGCCGAATCATCAGACCGGCAGAGTGACGGATATGAATACCAGAGGTGTGGTTGCCATGACAGGTGCATTCGGATATGAACTGGATCTTGGAAAATTATCTGAGGAAGACAAGACGGCAGTCCGTGAACAGATCAAAACCTATCATGAAGCAGCATCGGTTATTTTAAAAGGGGATTATTACAGATTAAGTAATCCGTTTGAAGCGGAATATGGAGCATGGATGTCTGTCGATGAAGAAAAAAAACATGCAGTTGTAGGTGCTGTTTTATTAAATACACATGGTAATCATCCTGTATTTTATATTCGATTGAGAGGGCTTGCGCCAGAACGTTCTTATCGGGATAAGAAAACAGGTACTGTTTATTCAGGAGCTGCTTTGATGGAGCTCGGTATGCCGTTTACGGTAGTATCCGGTAATTATCCAAGCTATCAGATCCTGCTTGATGCAGTAGAATAAGAATAAATAGGACTCCCCGGTTTCTGTTTGCAGAGATCGGGGAGTTTGGCAAGAACAATAGAGTAAAAGATATATAAGATGATCAGAAATGAGGTGACAGACAGATGGATACGAAAGAAATTACAGTATCGGATCTGGCACAGGAACAGATCAAAAACGCGGAACGATTATTTCCGTTGATCCGGAAAAAAACAGAGGAAAGAAAAGAGAAAAAAACAGTCATATCGGTATCCGGAGGTTCTGGTGTTGGTAAGACCGGAATGGCTTTCTTACTTCAAAATATGTTTGAAAAACAGGGAAAGAAATCATTTATTATAAGCGGGGACAATTATCCGCATCGGATTCCCATGTATAATGACGCAGAACGAATTGCGAGATTTCGTATGTCCGGGTTAAATGGACTTATAACTGAAAGGCTATATACAGATGAAATAAAAGAAAAATTATTAGAGCTTCAAAAAGCCGGAAGGGATGCAGAAGAACAGGAGGACATGCAGTGGTTATCCATATATCAGAAGTATGGAGACAAGGCTCTTACAGATTATCTGGGTACGGATCAGGAACTGGATTATGAAGCTATATCGAATCTTCTCATGCAGTTTCATGGAGGGACTTCACAACTGCTGCTACGTCATATGGGAAGAACCCCGGATGATATCTGGTATGATCGCAGGGATGTATCAGATACAGATATTCTGATTCTTGAATGGACACATGGAAACAGTGCATACCTGCAGGGGGTAGATGTATCTGTTGTATTGATCAGTACGCCGGAAGAAACACTTGAAAACCGAAAGAAGAGGAATCGTGACACTGCCATTGACAGTCCATTTGTAGCCAGAGTATTAAGAATTGAGCAGAAAAAGATTAATGATGGACTGGATAGGGCAGATATCATTCAGGATATGCATGGCAGGATTTATACGGAATAGTAAGTGAACAGGAGGTTATAGAATATGAGGAAAACAGAGATAGAAGAAACCAATATGACAGATATAAATAAAATTGAAAATGGTCCAATGCTGAATCTGTATCCGGACAGTCTTGGCGGAGATCTGGAAGCTGTTGCGGATTTATTTGAAAGAGATGGATTTGCAGATGCATTTTCCTCAATGTATATATTACCGAGTATTTACCATTCTGATCTGGATCGTGGTTTTTCTGTAATCGACTATGATCTTGAGGAGGCATTTCATTCTGAAAAGGCACTATTACGGTTGGGCAGACAGAATATTGATCTGAAGCTGGATTTTGTGTTAAACCATGCGTCTGTACAGTCGCCACAGTTTCAGGATCTGTTGGAGAATGGCAGTCGATCTGAATATCGTGACTTTTTTATTAACTGGAATACATTCTGGGAAAACTGTGGAGAAATGACAGAAGACGGCTATATACAACCGGAACAGAAGTATCTGGATCCGATGTTCTTCCGCAAACCGGGATTGCCTCTGTTGATGGTGGAAATGGCAGATGGCAGTCGGATTCCATACTGGAATACATTTTATCAGGAGATTCGGGATACTGATGATTATCATACCAGATATTTAGGACAAATGGACCTCAATATTAAATCAGAAAAGGTTTGGGACTTTTACCGTGAAACCATAAAAAAACTGGCAGGTTACGGAGCGAAGATAATCCGTCTGGATGCATTTGCATATGCCCCAAAAGCACCGGGACGCGCCAATTTCTTAAATGAACCGGAGACATGGGAATTCCTTGAACAGATCCATAAGCTTGCAGAACCATATGGAATCCGCCTTCTTCCGGAGATTCATGCCGGATATAAAGAGAAAAAGTATAAGATGATAGCAGAGAAGGGATATCTGACATATGACTTTTTCCTTCCGGGATTGATCCTGGATGCTCTTTACAGAAGCGATGGCTCCTACCTGGAGCAGTGGGCAAAGGAACAGATAAAAGAGAATATTCATACTGTGAATATGCTTGGATGCCATGATGGAATACCGGTACTGGATCTTGCCGGACTGTTGCCGGATGACAGGATTGAAGATCTGATCCGGTTGCTTGTGGATCGTGGTGGTTTTGTAAAGGATCTTCACGGTAATAAAAAGATGTATTATCAGGTAAATACGACATATTATAATGCACTTGGCGAAGATGAGCAGGCATTGTTATTAGCCAGAGCATTACAGATATTTATGCCCGGAAAACCTCAGGTCTGGTATCTGGATCTGTTTGCCGGATCTAATGATTATGAGGCAGTGAAGCGTGCAGGTGCAGGTGGACATAAAGAGATCAACCGGACGAATCTTTCACAAAAAGATATAGAGTCAGGACTTGAAAAGGAGGTCGTAAAAAAGCAGCTTGAAATGTTGAAATTCCGGAAAGAATTTCCGGCATTTGGATTTGATGCGGAAATGACAATCCGTACAAAGCCTGCAGCGCAGATCTCTGCTCAGGCAGAAAATGCTTTGCATTTTGCAGAACTACCGGCGGACCAGATGTATAACCGTATTTATATCACCTGGAAAAAGGACGGTTATCTTGCCCGTCTGTCCGCAGACCTTAAAGCCCATACCTACCGGATTCAGGCTCTTGATCCATCCGGTAACCTGGTCTGGCAGTCGTAATGTGTAAATCCCCTCCGACAGATGGTTATACATATGGGGCTTTATCTGTATTTCCTATCTGGCAGTCAGCCATTTTTTACTATGACTTGCTATGATTTCTGTTTGCTGCATATGCCTGATTCGTAAATACTCCTGTGCCAACTCGCTCTTTGAGCTCGAACAGGCACCCGTATTTACTGGCAATATGCAGCTCACAACGCAATCTTCGCAAATGTCATAGTTAGAAAACGTCTGATGACCATATAAGAAATACAGGTAAAACGTTACGCATATAACCATCTTTCGGAGGGGATTCTCTAATTTCATAATATAAATAATGGATTCGAGTGCCAGCCTGCCGGATCACTCGAATCCATTGTTTATGCAGACTTATTTCTCTGGAAAAAGCTTGCGGAAGATCAGACGGATAAACGGACCGCAATAAAAAAGCTGCCAGAAGAAAGCTACCGGGAAGTTTAAGAAGGTGGTCTGGAGCAACACGGCTGCAAACTGACGACCGGCATGCTTGAATAAAATAGTGGCAACAAGGCTCATGCAAGGACACATAATGCAGATGATCATGGTAGAAATTGCAAGCGTGATGATGATCGGGCGGTCATCCGGCTTCACGAAGCGGAATGCAAGAGCATGTGCAGCCTTATCTACAAACAGGAATTCAAGAAAAAAGGCAACCGGCCACATGATGATAAGCTCATGAAAGGCGGCTAAGAAAACGGAGTTTGACATTCCACCCGTGTTTAGGGAAATGTTGTAGCAGATCATGGCATAGACCATAAGAAAAGACATCATTAATGTGAAAACAATGTTTTGAAATAAAGTTTTTGGCATAAAATAAATCTCCTTTTTGATAAATAATCTGAATAAATGCAGAACCAAAACTGCAAATATCTTAAAAATAAGCACAAAAAAGACACATGTGTTGTTCGTTATCAAGTGATATGCTCATCCGTCGGCAAACGAGGTGAAATATCAGGAGCACACTTGTGTCGTTTCCAATTTTATACCAAAGCTTTTTCTTCAATTTTTACAACGTCGGTCATTATACTAAGCTTTTAGTAAAAATGCAAGTGAAAATTTCATATTCAAACTTATAAAATTTCATATGCAGGTATAAAGAATATCATAGGCGAGAACAGATAATTGCATACGCAATAATACATGGATTTGTTTGACTTATAAATGGGTAGATGTTAGTATCATAGTTATGATCATTATGTGGGAGGCAGATGGATATGAACAGTGCACAGAAGATATGTATGATTGTCGGAGTGGGTTTTGCAGGAATAGGGCTTTTTATGACATTGATCTTTTTATTTGCATTTGGTAAGCCCGGGGCATTTATATTAATTCCATTAATGTTTGTGGTACTTGGATTATGTTTTATCGTGACGATCCTTGTTATGCTCCATAACAAGAAAATGATCCGTGTACATGGTGAAAAGTATACAGCGAAGATTTATGGTTATGTAAAAAATACATCTTATATGGTAAATGGCAGATTTCCTTTAAATGTAAAGGTGCATTATTTTGATAATTATGGTATCGAGCGGGAAGTAATCCTGCCGACTTCGATCAGTGGAGGAGCGGATTCCATGTTCCCGATCGGAATGACGATCGATATCTATGAATACAATGGTAAGTACAGTTATGATCCTGCTTCTGTCCGCGGAGAACGGCTAAGAAGAGAAGAAGAGCTGATGGACAACAAGCCGATCGATCCGGAACAGCTTCACCTGATCGCAGTCCGATGTTCGAACTGCGGTGCTTCTTATAAGGCAGCAACCGGATATGCCAGCCGCTGCCCTTATTGTGGTGGTTACCAGAATGTGTGATAAAGCTCTGATGTTTGCCGGAATGTGTGATGAAGCTCTGATGTTTGCTGGAACGTGTGATGAAGCTGTTGCCGGAATGGGATGATGCCGGCTGACTGTTTAGCCGCGCCCGAGGATCGCATCCATATCCTGCTCAGGAGCCGTGATCGGCTGCAGGTTGTAGGTATCAACCAGAAAACGGACAACGGTCTCTGTCATGAATGCCGGAAGGGTTGGACCGAGATAGATGTTTTTGACACCGAGGGCAAGCAGGGTTAAAAGGATGCAGACAGCCTTCTGTTCATACCATGAAAGAACGAGAGTCAGAGGAAGCTCGTTGATATCACAGCCGAAGGCTTCTGCCAGTGCAAGGGCAACCTTGATCGCACTGTAAGAATCGTTACACTGTCCCATATCTAAGATCCTAGGGATTCCATCGATCTCGCCAAGGTCAAGATCATTGAACCGGTATTTGCCACAGGCAAGTGTCAGAACGAGAGAATCCATAGGAGTCTGTTTTACAAATTCCGTATAATAATTTCTGCCCGGATGGGCACCGTCACAGCCGCCGACTAAGAAGATGTGTTTGATATCACCATTCTTGATGGCGGCTGTAAGTTTATCTGCATGAGAGAGGACTGCGCCATGTGCAAATCCTGTTGTCAGGATATGTCCGCCATTGATACCGCTCATGCTGTGATCGTGTTCATAGCCACCCAGCTTTAGGGCATGCTTGATGATCGGAGTAAAATCCTTTTTGCCATCCTTTGTTCCCGTGATATGCACCATTCCTTCATAGCCGACAACAGAGGTGGTGTAGATGCGATCTTCATAGCTTGGACGTGGGGGCATCAGGCAGTTGGTTGTAAAGAGGACGGGTGCAGGGATATTTTCAAATTCCGTCTGCTGGCTCTGCCATGCAGTTCCGAAGTTGCCGGCAAGATGCTTATAGGCGGCTAATTTTGGATAGCCGTGAGCCGGAAGCATTTCGCAATGTGTATAGACATTGACACCGGTTCCTTCGGTCTGTTTTAAGAGCAGATCCAGATCGCGGAGATCATGACCGGATACAACGATGAAAGGCCCCTTTCGGATATCGGTGTGAACCTTAGTCGGCGTTGGTGTGCCGAAGGATTCGGTATTTGCCTTATCGAGCAGTTCCATGCACTGATAGTTCACTTTTCCAAATTCCATAATAAGCTCGATCCATTCTTCTACCGAGTGTTCACGGTTCACTTCACACAAGCCCTTATAGAACCAGGTTGTTACATTATCATTTTGATAGCCGAGATTCATTGCATGATGCGCATACGCCGCCATTCCCTTTAAGCCGAACAATAACGTGGAGCGGAGTGACACGATATCGTCCGTACCATCCCACAGACTGATTACCGGGATATCATGTGGATTTTTCGAGCCACAGGTTTGGGGATAGATGTTTGCTGTTGATGAATTCACATCTGCATCTGAGAAGTTGCTGTTTGCAATTGGTGAATTCATATCTGTATCTGAGAAATTCATATTTGCAATTGATGAATTCATAGTTGTATCTGAGAAATTCAAATTTGCAGTTTGTGAACTCATATTTGTAGTCGGGAAGTTCTTATATGCGATATCTGATATGCTACATATGTCTGCAGGCATACAGTGCATGATATCCTTTTGATTTTTCTGCACTTCTTTAATGTAATCTTTGATTGCTTTATCATCAAAATTTACATTTGTAAGTGTCGTAAATAAGCCGTCGATCAGCAGGCGGTCAGCGGATTTTCGGGTGTTCAGGTATCGGGACAGAAGTTTGGGATCTGTCTCTTTTTTCTGTTGTAAGGATTTCTTTGTAAGCTCGGCTGCTTCGGCAAGTCGTATCAGTTCACAGATCAATTCGTCCTGCAGATTGGATGTCGAGGGCTGCTTACCGCAGACTCCGGTATTCACACAGGCTTTATTGCCAGCCGTCTGCTGGCACTGAAAACAAAACATATTTGACATGGGATAACCTCCTGAGGAAATTTACTGATGAATGCAGAAGGCATATATACTGTGTTGGTAAGTCATGCTGTTCATGTATGTGCAATATATATTAATTCCGCAATTATCTTTTTAAACATATTTATTATCGCCGGATGTTTCCAGAATTATGCAGGCAAAACCTTTCATTCAGTGTAAGTGTTATTTGAGGAAGATATCTGATAGTATAAATACTGTCAGATGTGGTGGGTATGAAAATAAGAAAGAAATGATAATACCCCAAGTAGCAAGACAGTAATGGGTATGAAAGTAAGAAAAAGAATATCATACCCACAAAAGTAACATGATGAGGGTATGAAAGCAAGAAAGCTAATATAATACCCTCAGGAGCCAGGCAATAGCGGGTATAAAAGCAAGAAAAATAATACCATACCCGCAAGAAGCCAGACAACAGCAATTAAGAAAGTACAAGGAGGCGGCAGCATGGATGCATTATTAGAGATAGAAGATCTGAAAAAATATTATGGCAAGGAGCCGAACCAGACAAAGGCACTGAACGGAATCACATTTCAGGTGATGCCGGGTGAGTTTTTAGGAATTATGGGAAGCAGCGGTTCCGGTAAATCCACACTGCTCAATTGTATTGCGACTGTGATTCAACCCACAGGTGGAAGCATTCAGGTGGAAGGCGATACTCTGCAATCCCTCAAGGGAAAGGCTCTTGCAGAGTACCGTGGCAAAAAAGTTGGTTATCTATTCCAGAAC
>OGGC01000293.1_pt1 | contig 44075 bp, 50 predicted proteins | sample 1571181 | NCBI WGS metagenome assembly OGGC01 (sample SAMEA2581930, study PRJEB24529) | metagenome | biome: Human gut stool | place: China | collected 2011 | reverse complement strand
TTCGTTCAAATTTCTTTATCATTTCTGGTTTTCACCCATTATTTGACAAAGAACCATTATATCCTGTATTTATTTAGTTTTATATTCTAGTTTTAAAGTATGAATATATGGTGGTAAATACTTCTTCTTAGTATTTAATAGTTCTTCTTTAAGACCACTATAAAAACCATCTCTATCATATAAAATATCACCATATATTAAATCTCTAGCACTTTCATACTTTCTTCTAATAAATATATCATTATCATAATCATCAGTAAGCGAATTATATATTTCAATTTTTATTCCTATACTTTTATATAAACTATCTATCATTATATCAAATCTAGATAATTCTTCTTGTGATAGTGATTTATCACTAATTAATATCATTCTTACTACTGATAAACTATCTCTATATAAATAATTTATATATATTCCATTAATATTCTTATTAGTTTTATATATACTAGTAAGTAATCTTAATGAAAAACTTAATACTTCATAATTACTGCTGTCAATATATTCTGTTTTAATCATTAATTATGTCTCCTTATAATTATTTATACTACTTATATTTTTTTTGTCTTATATTAGGTTTAACATAGTCATAGGCATACTTTTCATTTAATCCATATCTAGTAGCCATATCTACACTATACTTAACTAAATTACCTGCTAGTGTAAAACCATTATTTCTATCATTATCATATATATTTATTTCTTTTATTTTTATTGGTAAGTTTTTTCTTTGCTCATTTACATCTACTGTACTAATGCCTTCTTCAAGTATTACTAATTCTTTTAATCTTTCTTCTTCCCCAGTATTTGCTATTACTTCATCAGGAGTACTACACTCCATATAAGGGGTATCTTCTACTAATAGACAAGCACCATACTTTTGACTATTAAGAAATGAAAACATTAATATATCATCATTCCTTAAAGTTATTTCTATACAATAATGAGGATATTTTATTTCAAAGTTTTTATCTTTATTCATATATATATTTCTTCCTTTCAATGCCACATTATATTATCATAAAATAGTTATAAAGTCAAATTATATATACTTAATAGTATGTTTTCCTTTCATATATTATTCTATCATTTATTAATTATTTATTATTTAAATATTTCTTTTATTATTAATTATTATTAGAATATAATTATTATTAACTATAAGATAACGTTATAGTATCAATTAAATATTTATACAAGCACTTTATAGAAAATTTATACTAAATATATACCTATGACTTATATATAATAGATATGTAGATATACTATTTATAGACTAGTATAGGCTATAAATAGCACTGGAAGACTTTAGTCTGGAAGTGAAAATAAAATAATTATAATAATATATTTAGACTTTTTTCTTAATATTAACATATTATAATGATGTAGTTAGGAATATTTTACTAGTTAACTATTAGTTTATATTACCCCACAATGCCTTATTTTATATACCTTTTCAATTTATACTTGCATTATCTATTTTTTTGTAGTATAATTGTTTTTCGTCCGCAGAAAAAGAAAGGAATGATTAATTATGTTAAATAATAAAGAAAAAGAAGTAGTAAAGAATTACTATCTAGAAGATTATATTAATACTATTAGATATATTTTAACTTTTGATGAAGATGTTAATAATAAATATAGTGTATATATTGAAAATAAAATTTCTGATAATGATATGTCATCATTACTAATTAGAATTATGTCTAATAAGATTGGTAATGTTAATGGTGATTTATTATTAAATAAAGAAATTAAAGGATTTGTACCTAGTGATGTAGCAAATGAAATAGTTAATGAAATTAAAAATCATTTTGCTCACAATCATTATATTGTTTATTCTTCAGTTAACACTATAAGCAAAATTCAAATCTTACAAAATGAGAGATTTGCTGTTAATATTAAGTTAAATAGTGAAGAAGAAGTGGAAGAAGCCATTGCTTTTAATGACAATATTAATTCTAAAGATAGGCATGCTACAAGAGTATTAAAGATGATTTAATACTTTTTTTCTTAACTAAAATAATGTATAATATATATAGATGAGGTAATTGATATGAAATATATTTGTGATAAAGAAGATGAGTTATTTAACTATTTAAAAATTAATATAAGTAATAAATCTAAGAATAATATTAAGAGTTTACTTAAGAATGAATGTATACTAGTTAATAATAATATTGTTACCAAGTATAATTATATAGTTAAAACTAGTGATATTATTGAAGTTAATAAAAGTAAAAAAATTAATAGTGAACTGGATATTATATATGAAGATGATAATATTATTGTGGTTAATAAACCTAGTAAGTTACTTACTATTTCTAATAAAAATGAGAAAGATAATACTTTATATAGAATGGTATCTAATTATTTAAAGAAGGAAAAGAAGAAGGTATTTGTAATACATAGACTTGATTATGATACTTCAGGAGTTATTATGTTTGCTAAGAATAAAGAAGTACAAGAATTATATCAAAGTAAATGGAATGAACTTGCTAAGATAAGAGAATATACTGCGGTAGTTGAAGGAATAACTGATAATAAAGGACATATTGAGTCATATCTTAAACAGACTAAAACTCTTCTTGTTTATTCTTCAAAAAGTAAGGACGGTTATTTTGCAGTTACTGATTATGAAAGAATTATGTATAATAATAAGTATTCAATGCTTAAGATTCATATTTCTACCGGCAGAAGAAATCAAATTAGATGCCATATGCATGATATTAAGCATCCTATACTAGGAGATTCCCGCTATGATTCTAAATATAATCCTCTTGGTAGACTGGCTCTTCATGCTAATAAACTAGTTATTACCAATCCTATTAGTAAAAAAGAACTTACCTTTGTAAGTAAGATTCCTTTAGAATTTTATAATTTAGTTAAGTAATTAACACTTCAAGTTTGAAGTGTTTTTTATTCTATACTTGATAGTATTTCTTTAACAGCATTTTGAACTTCTTGTCTTTCGTCATTATCTTCGATATCTTCGATTATGTCATAACCTTCACTATCTTTTACTAATCTTGATACTAAAATATTAGAATTTTCTTCATCACTATCTACTGAATATACCAAATAGTCTTTATTTTTATAAGTAAAAGCTGTTATTACTTCAGCATCATGTTCTAGATTGTTTTCATCTACTACTTTGAACTTATCATCCATTATTTATCACTCCCATCATATCTTGTACTATTTCCATAGCTTTTTTTAATATTTTTTCATCTTCTATTTCTTCAATGTAGTCATAGCCTTCACTATCAGTTTTTATATAGGCTACATTTAGTGAGGATTCATCTCCATCAAAATCTGATACAGAAAATAAGGCTATTTCTCTATCATCATCGGGTAGTTTAAATATTGAAATTATATCCCCTAATTTAAATTCATTCTTTTCATCTATTATATTAAATTCCATATCATACCTACCTATTAATTATACTACCAATTCCCATAAATATAATGGCCGCTAGGGCAAAAACACTAATAATTGTTAGAGCTACTGTGCCTACATAACCAGCATTTGAATTAACTTTTATTCTCTTTAAAGCAGCTTCTTTTTGTCTATTTGCTATGCGTACCTCTTCTATTCTTGCTTGTAATTCTTGTCTCTTAATATCATTTTTCATGTTTTCTCTAAGATAATCAAATGGTTTCTTAATAGCATCTATTACTGCTTTAGTAGTACCTACTATCTTTCCTTTAGCGGTATTTATTTTTTGACAAGTATTTTCCTTAAATTTAGCAGTTCTATTTACGATTCTATAATCTAAATGCTTGTCAACTTTTTCACCATAAACCATTTCCATTGCTTCTTTTCTAGAGTAATTTTCTTCTTTTCTTAATCTAGATACTTCTTTTTTTTCTCTAAAGTAATTATTAAAAGATTTATATTTATCATTTATGTATTCTTTAGTTCTTTTAGGTATATTTGTTACATGTGTTTTAACATTATTGTATTTTTGAATAGTTCCTTCGGCAAAATTAACTGCTTTTGTTTTAATAGTAATTCTTTTATTTAATAACTTATTATTCATATTTACAAAAGCTAGTTCAACTTGTTTATCAATATTCCATACTTTTGGTAATAACTTTTTAAAGTTTCCTAGGCTCACCTTACTTTTAATACAAGTAAAGGCTTTCTTCATATCCACTTTATGTTTTCTCCTAAAGGTTACTGGTACTGGATGTAATTTTATTTTATTTCTTTCGCACATACTTATTAAATCTGGAAGAGTAAGTGGTTTAGGTCTCGGATCATAATGACCATATATATATGGATTTTCCTCCTCTAATGATGGTGCTTTAGTAGATTGTTTTACCGGTTCAACTATTGTAGGCTTTACATATATTTCATCTGGTTTTGCATCAAGATTTTTTTGTGGTTCTAAAGGTGCCTGTACTTTCTGAGGTTCTTCTTTCTTAGGAGCCTCTTTAGATAAGTTCATACTCTTCTTTATAGTATTTAATTTTCTTACTGTTTCATTAAATCTACCTTGATAAGCTCTTGGTATAGAGTGTTTTTTACCATTATAAGTAACAATCATTTTCTTTCCTTGGTTTGGTAATTTGCTACTATTAAATATTCTTTGAAGTCTCTCTTCTAGTTCTTTTTGTTTTTCTTCAGGTGTTAGTTCTTCATAACTCTTTATTGGTAATTCATAGTCTCTACTGGTAGTTTCTACTTGTTCTTCAGTCTCGGCAGGAACATCATCTACGAGTGTTATAATACCTTCTAGTTCTTTGTATTCACTATTAAATCTTCTTCTTAATTCACTTTTCTCTTTAGCAAGTCTATTGTATTCTTCAAGAAGAGATTTATCAATATACTTTTTTCTTCCCTCGCTAGATAATGTCTCAGTCTTTTCGCCATTACTTTTCTTAGATAATTTTTCAATAGTTTGTAGTTCACCTACTAATCTATCAAATTCTTTCTTAGTTTCATAATATTTAGTTACTTTATCTAATTTTTCTTTATCATAGTTCTGAAGAGATTTACTAATTTGATTTAGATTAGCTCCTATTTCATTAATTCTTTTAATACTTTCTTGATCGCTTTTGCCTGACAAACTAAGTAGTTCACTATTTAAATTATCTCTAATACTAGTTAGGGTTAGATACTTATTTAATTCTTCTAATAAATTATTCATACTTTATTACTCCCATCTGAAATTTCTTACTTCTTCAGTTTCAATACCATATTCTTTTATATATTCATCATGATGTTTTAACTTTTCTTCCATTATTTTTATTATTTCTTTACCCTTTTTAGTTTTATATATATCTAGATGTTTAATTACATCAATAACGATATGATATCTATCTATTTCATTTTTAACACGCATATCAAATGGTGTTGTTATAGTTCCTTCTTCCATATAACCATGTACTGAAACATTTTTGTTTTCTCTTTCATAAGTGAATTCATGTATTAATGTTGGATAACCATGATAATTAAATATTATTGGTTTATCTTTGGTGAATAGTTTGTTATATTCTTCACCCGTTAAACCATGAGGATGTCTTGTATTTGGTTGTAGTTTCATTAGATCTACTACATTAATAAATCTTACTTTTACTTCTGGTAAGTATTCTCTTAGTAGTTTGACTGCCGCCATGTTTTCTAGTGTTGGAGCATCTCCGATGGAAACTAGTACAACATCAGTACCTTTTTTATCATTACTAGCAAATTCCCACTTTCCTAGTCCTTTAGCACAGTGTTCTTTTGCCTCATCCATAGTTAACCACTGCGGTCTCATATGTTTGGAAGCAACAATTACATTGATATAATTCTTAGTTTTGATAATATGGTCGTAGCAGGATAATAGACAGTTAGAATCTGGTGGCAAGTATACTCTTACGATATCAGCTTTCTTATTGGCTAAATGATCGATAAAGCCAGGATCTTGATGAGTATAACCATTATGATCCTGCTGCCAAACATTTGATGTTAAGATATAGTTTAATGAAGCGATATCTTTACGCCATGGTAGTTCATTACATACTTTTAACCATTTAGCATGCTGACTAGCCATAGAATCTATTATTCTAATAAAGGCTTCATAAGAAGCAAATGTTCCATGTCTACCTGTTAGTAGATAACCTTCTAACCAGCCTTCACAAGCATGTTCACTAAGATATGAATCCATTACTCTACCATCAACACTTAGGTATTCATCATTATCTTTCTTAGTTAGATACCAGTCTCTATTTGTTACTTCAAAGACTTTATTTAATCTATTACTCATAGTTTCATCTGGTCCAAATAATCTATAATTAGTAGGATTTTCTTTAATGATATCACGAATAAATTCTCCTAGTACACGCATATCTTCTTTTTCTATAGAACCTGGTTTATCTACTTTGACAGCATATTTATCTATACTTGGTACTTTTAATTCTTTTAAAAGAATTCCTCCATTAGCATAAGGACTACTACCCATTGGATGGAATGGTACTAAGTCTTTAATATATTTTTTAATGCTTCCATCATCATTAAATAATTCTTCAGGATGATAACTTTTTAGCCAAGATTCTAATAGTTTTAGATCTTCATCAGTATCTAGAGTTATCGGTACTTGATGACTACGGAATGTTCCTTCAATCTTTAAGTCATGAACTACTTTAGGTCCTGTCCATCCTTTAGGAGTTCTTAGAACAATCATCGGCCATCTTACTCTTTCTACTTTATTATTATATTTAGCATTATATTGTATTTTCTTTATTTCTTTTATTATGGTATCTAAAGTATTTGCCATACTTTTATGTAACTCATAAGTATTACTGCCACTTACTAAGTATGGTTTCCAACCATAACCCCATAATAATGATGATAATTCGTCATCACTTATTCTAGCTAAAATAGTTGGATTACTTATCTTATAACCATTTAAATGTAATATAGGAAGAACCGCTCCATCTGTTTTAGGATTTAAGAATTTATTTGAGTGCCAGCTAGTGGCCAATGGACCAGTTTCGGCTTCACCATCACCCACTACACAAGCAGCAATTAAATCAGGATTGTCAAAGACTGCCCCAAAAGCATGAAGTAGACTATAACCTAGTTCACCACCTTCGTTAATTGATCCTGGTACTGTTGGAGCTACATGAGATGATACTCCTCCGGGAAAAGAAAACTGTTTAAATAATTTCTTTAAGCCATCATAGTCTTCAGTTATATCTTTATATACATTTGAATATGTTCCTTCAATATAAACATTTGATATAAGGGCATTACCACCATGACCTGGTCCGGATATATATATCATATTTAAATCATTATTTTTTATTACCCTATTTAAATGAGTATAGATAAAGTTTTGTCCTGGTACTGTACCCCAATGACCAACGATTTTCTTCTTAACATCACTCCACTTTAACTCTTCTTTTAAAAGAGGATTATCTAATAGATATAACTGACCTACTGATAAGTAATTAGCACATCTAAAATATGAATCTAACTGTTTTATTTCTTTTTTACTAATACTCACGTTCTCACATCCTTATTATTCTATAATTAGTATAGCATAAATAAAAAAGTCATGCAATAAGTATTTTAATTTAATTTTTTTTATGTTATAATTATGACTGGAGGTATTATATGAAAATAATAGAACTTACTGATATTCAATTTAAGAATTATGCTAAGATACATAGTGCTAGAAATTTTATGCAGACTACTGAATATGCAGGTACTATGAAAAATTATAGTAGATTATATTTAGGTTTTATTAATGAGAACGATAATACCTTAATGGGAGCTACTCTACTTTTAGAGAGAGAGATTCTTAAGTTTAAGGTTGGATATGTACCTGGATGTTTTTTGATTGACTATGATAATGATAATTTATTTAGAGATTTTATTAATACTTTAAAAGATTATTTAAAGACTAAAAAGTATGTATATTTGACCACCGATAATATTACTACTTATAAAATGTTTGATAAGAATGGTCAGGTATTATATTTTGATACTAATATTATTAAGATTATGGATGAACTATCTTTTAGAAAGAATGAAAAAGTACCTTTTAGAAAAGTAGTCCTAGAAACTGAAAAGACTCCTAATGAGACTTATAAAATGTTTAATTCTAATACTAAGAGAAATATTAATTTAGCTCTTCAGAGAGCAATTACTATATATAGAGATGAAAATAATAACATTGATACTATGCTTAATATTGATTCTAATATAAATAAAGACAGAATTAAAAATATACTTGATAATTTTAATGGCAATGATAATAAAGCAGAAATATATTTTGCTAAAATAGATCCTGAGAAATATATTAATAACTATCGTTTTCTACTAAAAAAAGAAGATGAAAATAATGATAAATTAAATAGTATGATGCAAGATTTTTCTATTAATAAAACTGCTTCACTAATCAATAAAAAGATGGAATCTGATAAAGCTATAACTAAGTATAATAATGAAATTATTAAAGCTACTAATATATATACTAAGTATACTAAAGGTACTAATATTGGTGCTATACTTATAATTAAGAATAATAGAGAAATATATTTTATGGATGAAGTATATAATAAAGAACTATCTAAGTTTTATTCTTCTCATTTAATTAAATGGGAGATTATTAAAAAATATCTTGATGAAGGATATAAGATATTTAACTTTGGTTCTATTAAAAATATGGATAAGAAAAATGGTAACTATTTATTTAAAATGGGATTTGGTGGTAAAGTATATGAAACTATTGGAAGTTATGATTTGGTAATTAATAAATGGTTATATGGTATTGTTAAATTAATTAGTAAGATAAAAAAATAAACTACCTTTTTGGTAGTTTTTATGTGTGCACTCTATAGTCTATGGTCTATAGAGTGTTTATTTGAGCCAATAATATTGCCCTAAAATAAATATATCAGCCATATCTATTATATATAAGCAGGAAGTAATGACAAATATTTTATATTATTATATTAAATATTATAGTAAGGATAATACCTAGAAAGACTCCTAGTAATGTTTCTATAGGTTTATGACCTAGTCTATCATTTAAGTTAGAATTAGTTATTTTATTTAGTATATAGGCTTGTTTACTACTTTCATATCTTATGCCCATGGAATCATATATTATTAAAAGAGAAAATATTATTACTATACTTGTTAAGGGGTTATTTATTCCATAGTTTAAATAAATCATCGTACTAAGAGAGGACACCAAACTACTATGAGTACTAGGCATTCCACCCATTCCATCAAATAATCTTAGTATGTTTATTTCCTTTGTTTTAATAGTTTCTATTATAAATTTAATACACTGAGTAATTACTCCTACAAAAAGAGGAATAATAATATATTTCATTTATACCACCTAGTATATTTTATTTAATATAGTCTAATAATGTTTTACTTTTTAAGTAAATTCCTGAATATCTATCATAATAATCATTAATAAATTCTTCTATTTCTTTCATTATTTCTTTAGATATATCTAATTTTGTTATTTTAGATATATCAACATAATATAGCATTCTTATTAAGCTTATTGTTTTAGGAGATACTATCTTTTCATTTCGGTAGCAATCTTTACAGACATATCCACCTAGATAACTAGATATTGTTACGATATTATGATTATTACCACATTCAATGCATCTATCTATTATTGGTTTAATACCTAGATAATCTAATAATTTTAATCTTAATATATTAAATATTACTTCATAATTATAGCCTTCATTTATTTTATTTAAAGAGGCTAAATATAAATCATATATATTACTACTTGATTCATGTTTATATACTTTTAAGCATAATTCTGTTATATATGTTACATAACTTACTTTATTTATATCTTTCTTGATAGTACTATAATTGTTTATAATATCAGCATCTATTAATTTAGATAGTCCTTTTTCTTTATATTGAATATTAAATATACCTAAAGTAAATTTATTAGTAACTGCAAAAAAGGGGCTTTTTATTTTCTTGGCTCCTTTTGCTATTATGTTATATTCTCCATCTTTAGTTAATATATTTATTATTTTACTACTCTCTTCAAAGGGGTATTCACTAACTATAATACCATCTATTTTTTTGTACATATTATTTTCCTTCTTTGCCATAATTTTTATACTTTAAATAATATTCTATTTTACCAGTATTTTTAAACAATAGCCATAAAACCTCTTTATTCATTTCTTATCACCTATTTATATTTTGTGATATTTATAGATTATTTATTCAAAAAATCTTTATATCCAATCATATTTAAGAATTTTTCTTTATCACGCCATTTAGGTATTACTTTAACAAATAAATCTAAATATACTTGTTTACCAAAGTATTCTTCAATATCCTTTCTAGCCCTTATACCTATTTCTTTAATCATATTACCATTCTTACCAATAATAATCTTTTTTAGATTTTCTCTATCGACGATAATTGAAGCACCTATATTTATTATTTTTTCTTCTTCATATAACTCATCTACGATACAAGTTACTGAATGTGGTACTTCTTCATCAGTAAGTTCTAGGACTTTTTCTCTTATTAATTCTGATATTATAAACTCTGGAGAACTATTAGTTACTGTGTCTGAATCAAAGTATTTAATATTATCTGGTAGATATTTTTTTATTACTTCAATTAATCTATCTATATTGTCCTTTTTTCTCGCAGATACCGGTATTACTTCAGTAAAATTATAAAGAGACATATATTCCTCTATTTTAGATAATATCTCCTCACGAGGTAGTTTATCTATTTTATTTATTACTAAGAATACAGGTTTGTTTTCAATATTTTTTAATATATCAATAACAAACTTATCACCACTTCCTACTTTCTCAGTAATATCTACAACCATAATGATGATATCAACATCATTTATTGTAAAATAAGCTTGTTTATTTAATGCTCTACCTAGTTTATTATGAGCCTTATGAATACCTGGAGTATCTACAAAAATTATTTGTGTATCATCTTCATTATATATTCCTTGTATTAAATTTCTTGTCGTTTGGGGTTTATTCGAAGTTATTACTACCTTCTTATTTAATATACTATTAAGTAATGTACTTTTACCTACATTTGGTCTTCCAATAAAACTTACAAATCCGCTCTTCATATTGCCTCCTAAATACAAGTTAATTATACCATTTTATATTGTTTTAGTAAAGGTTATTCAGTTACATTTTGCATTTAGGTATATACCTTCTCTTATATATAATAGATATGGTTGATATATTAGATTAAGACTTAGAATAAGGCTTAATCTAACACTTTGATACCATAGACTCAAAGTGAGCATAATAAAAAAAGAACCTTAGTTCTTTAAGTCTTCACTTCCAAATGGATAAGGACATAGTTCTTTTACTGTATATACTTCTTTATCACCATCATTACTATATAATGTTACTTCTGAATCAGTACTAAAGAATTCACCAATTACTTGTCTACATATAAAACAGCAACTAGAAACTTTCTCACTATCACACATAACATATAATCTACTGAAATCTCCTTTAGTATAACCACTGGCAATTGCGGTATCTATAGCTACTCTTTCAGCACATATTGTTGCTCCATAAGAAGCATTTTCAATATTTACTCCACCAAATGATTTACCATCCTTCATTAAACATATCGCAGCCACTCTAAAACCAGAATATGGACTATAACTATTTTTTAATAATCTCTTTAAACTTTCTTCCATTATAAGCCTCCTAGTAAAGTAATTATTTTAGGTATAAATATTATTATTCCAATTATTAATGCAAAAATACTTGTTACTAATACACTACCAGCGGATACATCTTTAGCTATTCTAGCAAGTTCATGATATTCTTTGGTAACTAAATCTACTGCTCTTTCTATCGCCGTATTTATTATTTCAGTAGTAAGTACTAAACATATCATAGTTAATATAATGATAAATTCTATTTTATCTATTTTTAGTATGTACGATAATATTAAAGCTATAATACCAAGAGCTATTTCTCTTTTGAAGTTTTTTTCATTCTTTGTTACATAACTTATACCATCTAAACAATTTTTAACACTACCTTTAAAAGTTCTTTTATCTTTTGATTTCAAACTCATTTAGTAGTTCCTCCTGCTTACCAAACATAACTTTTTCTTCCTCTAGAGTCATATGATCATATCCAAGTAGATGAAGTAATCCATGAGTAGCTAAGAAACATACTTCTCTTTCTCTAGAATGGTTATATTCTACTGCCTGATCATAAGCAACATCTATGGCTATATAGATATCTCCTAGTAGTCTAAATGAATCATAGACTACGTCGGGATTATCTTCAAGAGCAAATGATATAACATCAGTTACTCTATCAGTATGACGATATTCTCTATTTATATTATGTATTTCTTCATTACTTACAAAAATTATATTAAAGATAGCCTCTTTTAATTCTAATTTTTCTATGACAAAATTCATATATTTTTCTAGTTTATCTAATTCTTTAATTTCTTTATTGGTATTGTTTATTATTTCAAACATTATATCACTCCCCCTATCATACCAAATATATTTACATTAAATGAATATATAATAACTAATACTAAAATTATTATTATTAAAATATCTAATACAGTATCATTTCTAAATAATTTTACTTTATTTCTAATAGCATCTAGTCCTATATATATTAAGAATCCTACTATTCCACCAATTAGATTTAGGATGATATCATCTATATCAAATACTCTACCAATATAATATTGTACTGTCTCAATGGTAAGTGATGCTATTAAGGTTAGGATAGTTACTACACTAAACTTTCTATTTTTTAATAGATATGAAGACAGAAACCCAAATGGTATAAAGAGCATTATGTTACCTATAACATTTCTTATAAACTTTGGTGAACCAAAACTATATCTAAATATTTCTTTGAATGGTACAAAGTTTGATGCTCCATAATTTACATCTTGAAATGTTACGACATGGAATAGACATAATAGATAAATTATTGATATTAAATATATTAATTCTCTATGTAATAAAAACTTCTTATGTTTAGTTATTAAGTATGTTATTCTTAAACTACATATTATTACTAATATTATTATTAGCATAGGCCAAACATCTGGGAGTACTTCCATAACTGCTTTCTTTATCACTAAAACCATCTCCTTTTTACTACATATTAATTATATCTTTTTTTTGTTATTTTATCAATATATTTAAAAGAAAAAATACCATTATTGGTATTAATTATCTAAATCATATTTGTCTAAATCTTCCGCTATTTCAAGTTGAGATTTTATAATATTTTTAACTCTGTTTTTGTATACTGTAATATTTTTCTTTAGAAGCATAGCCTCATGTTCTGTCTTTTCGGCATTTAAAAGGGCCTCATGGACTATAGAATTAGCGTTGTTTTTGGCCTGCTCGACAATCATATTTGCTTCTTCACGAGCAAGAGTTTTGATTCGATCTGAAGTCTGCTGGGCCGCAAGAATAGCTTCAGATAATTTTACTTCTTCAACTTTCTTCTCTTTTAGTTGTTCCTCTAATGAAGAGATCTTTACTTGTAAAAGAGAATTGTCATTATTTAATTTTTCTAGTCTCTTAATAACTATATCTATAAATCTGTTTACTTCTTCAACATTATAGCCATTTTGTACTATAGTAAACCTCTTCATAAGTCACCTACTTATCTTACCATTCTAAATCTATATCTGTTTTCTTTTTATTTTTATCGTCTTCTTCGCTGATTGTACCTTCAACATTTACATTTTTAGGGGTACATAAAAATATTCCCATACCTATTTTTTGAAGATCTCCTCCAAGAGCATATACTGTACCACTTAAAAAGTCTACGATTCTTTTTGCTTGGTCAGGGGTTACTCTTTTCATGTTAACAACAACAGTATTTCTTTTCTTTAAATGGTCCGCAATCTGCTGACTTTCAGAATAAGCTCTAGGTTCTAGTAATATCATTTTTCCGTTTCCAGGTACTACTGCTTTATCAGCATCGTAATATTCATCTTCATTATTTTCATCCATAACTTCTTCAGTTACAAACTTTTTTAACTTACTTAGTGCCATAATAATCTCTCCTATTCTTCTTTAATTTTATCATATATTTTTTTAAATTACAATAACTTTTAATCACATAATTTAAATTCATTAGTTACAAATTCATCAAATTCATAATTAAAATCTTTGGTAGTGCAATTATATGTAACTTTGATTTTACTACTTAAGGGAATATCTTTCCCGCTAACAGGATTAACTAACTTATTATCTGTTAGCTTTAAATCTCCTGAATCCACCAGTGTTTGAATGGTTATTTCTTTGGCTGTATCACAGCTAAATCCTAACTGATATTTATTGTTTGCTACATATACTTTAGCAGCATTTTTAATACTATCTTCTAGATTTTGACATGATTTTATATTGTTTTTATTAATTAGTGATATAACATTTGGTACTAGTATTAACATTAGTAAAGCTAATATTGCTATTACCATTATTGTTTCAATTAATGTAAATCCTTTCCTATTCATAATATCATTCCTTTACTTATTATGTAATATCACACGTTGTGTCTGTAGTTATATTTGCAATGGTTACTGTAGTTCCTGATATTGTAGCAGTGGCACCATAATCACAAGATATATTGGTTTTTCCCATTGTATATACCCCTGTTGCAGTAAATGTGCTACCATTTGTGGTTCCACGTGCTTCCTCACTTCCCATTAAATAAATTATAACCGTATATGGTGGTGAATTTTTTATTGCTTTTAATGTTCTAGTTACTGTTGTGTTTCCCATTACATATGAACATGGGTTGTTATATGAGGCGCATGAATCCATTTTAAAACCATTTTCAGGTATTCCATAATAATAATAAGTTGTGTTATAATTTACCTCTAGTGTTGTATCTGTAGTTATAGAACTATAACTATTTTCTCCATTTATTTTATAAAATATTGTTTTTACTCCTGCTCCTTTATTTAAAATTAATTTATACTTCTTTGCTGCCGCTTCCAAGCGATAACTAAATGGTTCTGTCCCCATTTTTTTATGACATGGATTAGATAATGTACACGAATTCATTGTATATTCTGTTTTTGGTATTCCGTAATAAGAACATTCTTCTCCATTTTCAAGGTTAACAGAAACAGTGAAAGAAGAACTTTTATAGTCTTCATTTCCTATCTTATACCATATAGAAGAAACGCCATCATTTTTTGTTAGTGTTAACTTATAAGTTTTAGTTGTAACAGGCGTAGCAGTCACTGTTAATTCTTCATTTTTTCCATTTATCTCAACATAACACTTGGTTGTATTTGCTTGAGAACAATTTGTAGTGTATCCTTCTTTTGGAACAGCATAATAATAAATAGTATTGCCACTTTCCACATTAATAGATTCAGCATCATTAACTTTAGTAAATTTACTATTATCTTTTGAATAATATATTTCTTTTATTCCTGTGTCTTTTTTGAATGTCAAAGTGTATGTATCAGTGGTATTACCATTATACTCATTCTCTATATTTTCTACTATGCCATCTAGTCTATTTTTTCTGGCAGTTAATATTGTTAAATAAGAACCCACTAGTAGAGCAAATAATATAAGTAGTCCATATAATATTCCAGTTATAGCAAATCCTTTGTTATTTAACTTCATATTTATTCCTTTCCTAGTAGGTAATTACTTTCTTATTTGTTTCTACTAATTTATCTTTATCACTTTCTTTTATAGTTATGGTATTTGGATCACCATCTGATATGTATCTATTTTTCTCTAAGTTAGTAAAGACCATTTCTATATCAAACTCTTTACCATTGTTATCATAAGCTCTACATCTTTTTAAGAAAGTCTTATCAAAGTCTTTATCAAAGCATGATACTTCTGGTTCCCATCCTACTCTTAAAGCAGCTTCAGTATCATAAGTTTTACCGTTATATGTAGTAGATAATACATATTTAAAATTATCATGTGTCTTTGTATATGGACTACCAAATGGTAAGGCTATTATTTTTACATATTTACCTGGAATTAGTTCTTCTAGTTTATCATAGACATAAGCTATTTCTTTTTGTACTCTATCACCACTTGATTTCTTTATATCTAGATGGGTTTGGGTATGATTACCTATGTCATAGCCATTATCTACCATCCATTTTAATATTTTTTCATTATATTCACTTTGATTAAAAATACCACCATTTACAAAGAAGGTTGCTGTTACATTAGCATCTGGATGTTTCTTTTTAAATTCTTCAAGTATACCGACAGCACTATTTTTATCGATAATAATATTACCATTGTCATCTAGTCCTGTTACTTTGATATTATCTTCATTACCATCATCAAAGGTAAGTATTATTGGACTTTTACCATATTCTACATCTACTTTACCATTAATATAATCATCTAGTCTTATCATTCTATAGCCTTTTTCATAATAGAACTCTAAATCTTTTCTAAAGGATTCAGGAGTTCTATTGTAACCATCTTTATCAACATTACCTCCTACTGTACCAGTACTATTACTAGTTTTTTCTCTAATACCATGATACATCATAATTGGTACTTTACCTAGTTCATTTATGCCATCAGAGGCTAGTTTATCTTTATCTATTTTTCCTTTTGATATTACTACTATGATAATATCATTATCTTTTAGTTCAGTACCTTTTTTGATACTTTGTGATATTACTTTATCCTTTTCTATTTCATCACTATATTCATAACTTACTTCTAGTTTTAGATTATTATCTTTAGTAAAGGTATTAGCTTCTTCTAGTGTAGTTAATTCTATCATAAGAAGTTTTTTATTTTCTTTGCTTTTATTTAATATAAAGAATACTCCTAGTACTAAGATTATTACTACTATAATAAATACTACTATTTTACTAATATTTAATTTTCTTTTCTTTCTCATTATGCAGTCTCCTATTCATAAGTTAATTATAATACATTTTAATTATTTTGAAAAGAGATAAATACTATATTTTTAAGAACTAATAAATAAATATTAAAAAAGTAATTATTAGAATACCTAAACTAATAATTACTTATAATTAACTAACTGCAATAACATTGGTTAAACTACTATATTTAGCATTTAGCCAAGCTTTTTCAATATTACTTTTAACGTATATAGTGGCATTATTTGAGGCACTATAAAACATTGAATTGGCATCAGTTAGTTTACTAGTAAAAGTCATATTTCGCATATCAATAAGAGTAAGTTTACTATCATAAGAAAATATAGCGGACATATTGGTTACATTTGAAGTGTCAAAACTACTTATATTTAACTTAGTAAGTGAAGTACAATACTGAAACATAGCATTCATAGATGTTACTTTTGATGTGTTAAATTTGCTTAAGTTTAATTCTTTTAGAGTATAATTTCTCAAAAACATTGTTCTCATAGAGGTAACGTTACTTGTATCAAAATTAGATAAATCTATACTTTCAAGGGATTGACAATTATTAAACATACTAGTCATATTGGTTACTTTTGAGGTATTAAAACCAGATACATTTAAGCTCGTCAAAGCATCACAGTGATCAAACATACTGCTCATATAGGTTACTTTACTCGTATCAAACATACTTAAGTCTAATTTTTTTACTGAAGTACAATATTTAAACATTGACTCCATCCAGGTAGATTCTGATGTATCAAAATAAGTAAAGTCCATTTTAGTAACACTGGTTAAGTAAGAAAATAAATAATAACAATTTGTAATGTATACTTTTCCACCTTCAGCACCTATATAGACATTATATAAATTATCACTAGTTCCCTTTGTATACCAAAGCATAACAGTGCCATCATTATTCCTTGATACATCAAAGCTACCTAAGGCATCTGTTGAAACAAGATTATCATCTGTTATAGTTAATGTTTCAATGGTATTTCTTGTTAAAGTAGTATTTAGAAAGTTAGAGGTAGCACTAGGATTTGTCTCAGTAAGTTTCATAAAGTTTACTAATTTTACTTTGTTTTTTACTAATGTTACTCCACTTGGTACTATTAAATCTCCGCCATTTTCATAACCTAACACCGTACTTAAGGTAATAGTACTACTGGTAGTACCATTATTTATTAGTTTTAATTTAATAAACTTATTTTCCATATAATCTATCAAACCAGTTTCACTATCAACTGAATCTTCATATACTTTAGCTTCTACATTAGTTCCTGAATAACCTATTCCATATCTTACTACTCCATTATTAGTATTTGTTAATTTATAATATACTTTTTTTGATGTTCTCGCAGGTAATTCTATACTTGTGTTATCACTAACATTAACTACATAAGTATCATTTTCTTCAGTTATTGTATTAGACATTGCAAATGTTTGATATAAAAATCCTATTAAAACTAATATTACTATTATTAATACTATTACTACTCTCTTTTTCATTTGATACATCACCTCAAGCAAAAAAGACTATAAAGAAAGACTAATATTTCTATTAGTTTTCCCTATAGTCTTTATATTTAAACTATCTATAATTCCATTATTTATATAAGTTAATAGACTTTCAAGCCCCCCAATTAACAAATAGTTAACATTTCTAATTACTATTTTTTTCATAAGAAGGGCCTCCTTTTCACTATTTTTTAATACATACTAATAATACCATAAGTAATTATATTTTGCAATAAGTATTTAGAAAATAAATAAGCTTTCACAATAGAGACCTAGGCTCTATTGTGCCTCTTAAGACTATTATAGGCTTAAGAGGATATTTATTAATTATTTCTTAAGTACTCTAATACTTCGTTAAATGTATCTACTTTGATTATATCCATATCGTAGTTATATTTTTCTTTGACACTAATAGCTTCTTCATAATTAGCACTTGGTACAAAGACAATGTCCATGTTACTATTATTAGCTCCCATTATTTTGTATTTTACACCATCTATTTCTCCAACAGTACCATCTAGATTTATAGTACCTGTACCGGCAATATTTCTTCCTTTGATTAGATCTTCACCTGATATAGCATTATAAATAGTAAGAGTTAACATTAAACCTCCAGAGGCTCCTGACTCACTATTTTTAAACTTAATAGTTATTTCTGGATCTAGATCATATTCATAGTCGGTAGTTATAATAATACCTATTATTTTTCTATTATCCTCTAGTACTACTTTACCATCTACTTCTACCTCTTTGTCATCTCTTAATACTTTGAATTTTATTATATCATTTTCATTACTATTATTTATTATTTCTCTAATAGCATTTACATCTTCACAAGTATTATCATTTACAGTAAGAATAATATCTCCTACTTCAAAATCATTATCATTAGTCTTAGCCATAACTATGTTTTTCTTACTTTTGATATTTATAGTTTTACCTGCTTCTTTGTAGGCGACAATAGTGGCTGTATCTAAAGAATTATCACGCATTATTTTATTTCTTTTATTTATATCTTTAACACTTTCATTAGATATTTGTCTATCTTTATTGCTATTTATTTCTTCTCCTTTTATTTTGGCTACCAGATAAGAAAATGGCGTAGCATCATATTCACTAACATATAGCATATTAATAGATCCTTCTTTATCTTTTTCATAGCTGGACATTTCTACTCTATCAGTAATATTTATAGTACCACCAGTAGTCATAATATAGTATGGTAATCTTACTGTGGTAAATAATACTAATAATATTAATACTAATATGAACTTATAATTTTCTTTAATAAAGTTTTTTATTTTTTCTTTCATATTTTTCTCCATTTCTATTTTCTTATGTTATATCATATAATCTATTATGAAAAAATATTCTAATTTAATTATTGTTATATTAACTTTTATTATTTTAATAGTCATATTATTTAATAAAACTATTATATCAGAAACTATTATTAATTCTTTTTATATTTGGTTTAATACTTTAGTTCCTTCAATGCTTCCAATGTTTATTATTTCTGATATATTAATTAATTATAATTTTACTAAGTATATACCTAATAAGATAATTAATTTTATATCTAAAATATTTAATATTAGTAATAATGCCACTTTAATAGTATTACTTTCTTTGGTATCTGGTTTTCCTCTTAATGCTATGAATATTATTACTAGTTATAATAATAATTTAATATCTAAAGAAGAAGCAGAACATTTATTATTATTTAATCATTTTCCTAATCCTTTATTTGTTTTAAATACCGTTGGGATATTATATTTAAATAATAATAAATATGGAGTAATTATACTTATTAGTACTTATTTAAGTAGTATTATACTTGGTATTTTAGTTAGAAATAAGAACACTCTAACTAATAATAATTGTATAACTAAAAGTAGTAAAAGTCAAACTTTTACTGAGATATTTTCTAGTTCTATTAAGAAGAGTATTAATTCTCTGCTTATGATATCTGTTACTGTATGTTTGTTTTTAATACTTAGTACTTTAATTATTAATATATTTCATTTGAATAGTTATTTATCTCTTGGTATTAAGAGTATATTAGAGATGACTATGGGATTAGAACATCTATCTAAACTAAATATTAGTAATATATTTAAGGTTATATTGTCATCATCCATTATATCTTTTGGAGGATTATCTATTCATATGCAGGTTATATCTATTTTAGATGAAAGGATAAGATATAGAAATTATTGTATTGGTAGAATATATCAGTTATTAATATCTTTAATTATATCTTTGATACTATTTTATGTTATATAAAAGACTGGATATTACTCCAGTCTTAGTATTTAATATGGTGATCTGTATGGAATTCGAATCCATGAATGTTGCCTTGAGAGGGCAATGTGTTAAGCCACTTCACCAACAGACCATTAATAATGTCTTTTTCAAAGGACATTATTATTTTATCATAATTCATTTTTATTTACAATCATCTTTTTGTTTTTTTATATACTTTTACATATTTATATTCTTTATTTTCATGTATTAAGCCTAATTTATAACATTCTATTAACATTCTTAAATTGTTTATTTGACTTTTTAATTCTTTCCCTTTATCAGTATCTGCGATAGTAATACGACATTTTGGATTTGTTTCTATATCTATAAACGAGTGAATATCTTCATTATTTAATATAGCACTTTCTAAAGAAGTAAATGGTTCATGAGCAATAATTCGCATACCTGTTGATCCTGATACCAATGTATAGCCCGCAATTCCTGTAGTTTTTTGATAGGCTTTAGAGAAGCCTCCATCAATTACTATTACTTTACCGTCTGCTTTTAATGGTACTTCTCCATTTATTCTTTCTACTGGAATATGACCATTTATTATATGAGCATTATTTAAATTTGTAATACCAAAATCTTTCATTATATTTTCCATAACTTCTTTATTTTCTTGATACTGATAATAATAGTTTCTTTTTTCTTTATGTGATTTTTTATCTTTTATTAATACTCTTTCTAGAGTGGTCATTTTATCTTTACCAAAGAATGGTGAGTCTGGGCCACACCATAGATACCACATTAAATCTAATTCTTCTTGATTTTGTGTTCTACAATAAAACATTTTTCTGACTAATAAATCTATATAGTCAAATAGTTTTTTACCTGATGTTGTAACATTATTTATAGTTACTTCTTTTAATGTTCCATCTTCATTTAATGGTACTAAGGCATGATACATTAAATTATTATTGACTATTTTATACATACTTCCTTTTTCAATTAAGATATTCATATGTCGCTGCAGTGACTCACTATTTAAGAATGACCTTACTAAGTCTGAGATTATTTTCTCTTCTTCTTTGGTTAACTTATATGGATCATTCTTATCAATAGTGGGAAAGTCTGTATCTTCAAGATGATATGTATTACCATCTATTGTTATTTCATTATTTTCATAATCTATTTTATCTAATAGTCTACGATGAGTCATTTTGTATTCAGGATGTTTTTCTGCGAAGATACCTTCGAGTTTATACATTATTACTGATATGGCTTTATGTATTTTTGCTGATTGTCTTACATTTAAATTAGTTAAATAGTCTTCATCTTTAGTATGTCTTGGTTTCCAGACCATGGCATCTTTATATGTTTCTTCGGCAAAGTTTGCTAATGGTCTTAGATTAATACCATATATATCTTCGAGAATATCTAGATTGTTATGGCGAACACTATTGGTAATAACTCCTGATACACAGATATTACTTCCAATAGCGGCTCCCATCCATAGTATATCGTGATTACCCCACTGAATATCTACTGAATGATATTCTTCAAGACTATCCATTATTTTATGTGGTTCTGGCCCCCTGTCATATATATCTCCTACTACATGTAAAACATCTACTGATAATTTCTTTATTATAGAGGATAATAATATTATTAGTTTTTCACTATATCCTAGTTCTATTATGGTATTTAATATTTCTTTATAATATTTATCTTTATTTTCTTCTTCTATTTTATTATTTAATAATTCATCTATTATATAACTTAAATTATCATCTTGATACACTTTTCTTACTTTACTTCTTGTATATCTAGAGGAAAACTTTTTAGTTACTTCGATTATTCTAAGTAGGTTATCATAATACCATTTTTCTTTATCTGGTACTTCAGTTAATACTATTTGCATTTTTTCTTTTGGATAGTATATTAATGTAGCTAATTCATCTTGTTCTTTTTGGGTTAATGTACCATTAAATAACTGCCATATACGGAATTTTATTCCTCCTGCAGAATTATTTAAAATATGAGTGAAAGCATCGGCTTGCCCATGTAAATCACTCATAAAGTGTTCTGGTCCTCTTGGCAAAGCAAGTATAGCATTTAAATTTATTATCTCTGTTACAGCGTCATCCTTAGTAGGAAAACGATTAGCTAATTCTTGCATAAATTCTAACTTGTTATTTATTTCTTCTCTATTCATATAATTCCTTCCTTTGGACCCCTTTTATCTTTTTATTAATCTATATTTATAAGTTCATAATTACTATTACCAAATCCTATTGAAGCTGCGGCATCAATTATATGTGTACCTTGTCTTGATTCTATTCTTTCTATTAGATGATCTTTTCCTTTATCACTACTATTATAGACTAAATCTAGGCAAGCTTTATCTATAGCTACTGGATCTATACTTGCTAGAATACCAATATCTTTCATGCAAGGATCTTCTGCTTTAGCACAGCAATCACAATCTACACTCATATTTTTCATTACATTAATATAAGCGATATTTCCTTTAAATTCATTATGTACTACTGAGGCTGCATCTGCCATTGACTCGATAAATTTTTCTTGACTTGGAATATTATTCCATAAATCATTCATATCGGTTGTTTTACCCGCAGTATGGATATAGGCTTTTCCACCACTTGAAGCGAAACCTATTGATAATTGTTTAAGAGCTCCGCCAAAGCCTCCCATTGGATGACCTTTAAAGTGGGATAATACTAAGATACTATCATAATTATTTATATGTTTTCCAACATAATCTTTTTTGATTATTTTACCATTCGGTATATCTAGAGTAGTATCTCCTTCACTATCCATAATATCTACTTTATAATATTTATTCCATTCATGTTCTTTCATTAATTCTTTATGTTTTTCAGTAGTATTTCTTGCTCCATCATAAGCTGTATTACACTCTATTACGATGCCTCCTACTTTATCTATTAATTCTTTCATAAATTCTGGTCTTAAATAATTTTGATTACCTTTTTCTCCTGTATGTAATTTTACTCCAACATTTCCTTTTAATTCTATACCTAGTGCTTCATATATTTTTACTAATGATTCACTAGTTATTTCTTTTGTAAAATATACTTTACTTTTATTCATGTAAACAATCTCCTTTATCTATATTTAGATTATAACATATTACTAAATATTTATACAAGCATTTTATTTTTTATATTCAGTTCAAGCCTTACTATGTAAGTCTTTCACTGCTATATTAAGCCTAATTCTTAGTCTCAATATAATATATCTACATATCTATTATATATAAGCTATAATTATATACTAAAAGAAAAATATTAGTTATACCTTTCTTAGTTATTACTTTTATATGTTAAATATTATATTTTCTTTACTCTTTTTAGTTCTTTATTATTATCTTCATAACCATAATCTATATTACAATTTTCTATATCCCAAGATATTTGTGAAGATATTCTTTCATATTCTATTTCAAGTGTAGTTAATTTTTCTCTTAATTCATTACTAAAATTACCTTTTTTTACTGATATTCTAAGTTCAAAGATTTTTCTTTCTAACTCATAAAATTCTTTTAATGTATATTTTTTCTTCATACTATCCTTTCGTATTAAAACAAAATGAATAAATTACATAAACTTATTCATCTGTTTCATCATTTGATTAACTTGTTTTTGTGATGGAGTTCTTCCCATCTGACTCATCATTGTTTTAATCATTTGTTCATTTATAGGTGGATTTTTCTTTAATTCTTTCTTCATTAATTTTCTAGCTACTAGAAAACCTATTACTGCTCCTAGTACAAGACCACCTAAGGCATATAATAAATCCCATAACCATTGCATGTTATATCCCTCCTTAAGATAATTTTACTATTAAATTAGTATTTTGTAAAGTTATTTTACTAATTCTACACTACTCTTCTTATTATATAATTTACATAACCAAAAATAATCCATGTTTTCAAAGTCACAAACAAATAAATTATTATTATAATTATTTAGATATTTAAAGAATATAGAATAATTATTTTCTGTAATTAATTTTATATTATAATTATTTATTTGAAGAGTACTATTCTCACTAGTATTTAAGTTATGCTTATTACCATTTCTTTTATAACCATATTTTAATTTGAACTCATAATATATATATTCATTTAACATTATTTTATTAAAAGGAACAGCTACTGTTTCAAAATTCCTATAAGTATTTAAACTATCATAACTCTTAGAATAATATATTTCTTCAAACATTTTATACATCTTAAATGGCTTATTTTTATACATATAACTAAAATATCTATTAACATTAAAAATATAGTATGTTCTCATAATATCACCATGGTAATATTAACATACTATATTTATATATTTTGTCGAATTATAAACTATTTTTTATTCTTATAATTATATTAGTTAAATCAAGTTCGTAATATGATAATACTTCTTCTTCAGTGCCTGTTCTTCCAAAGTCAGTTACTCCGATAAAGTCGTCTTGATTTACTAGACGGTACCAATTTGGATCATTAGATAGTTCTAAAGCCATTCTTCTGTAACCACGAGGTAAGACTTGTTCTTGATAATCTTTATCTTGTTTTAGGAATAAACCTAAGTTTGGCATTGATACTACTCTTGCTTCAATATAGTTTTTTAGTAGTTCATCTTTTATTTTCATAGCTAGTTCTACTTCAGAACCAGTAGCTATTAGTATAAGATCTAGTCTAGTTCTTACTTCACTTATTATATAACCTCCACGTAAGGTCTTTTCTGAACTAGTATGTTTCATAGTTTCATTATGTCCTTTAGGTAATACTAAAGCACTAGGTTTTCCTTCTTTTAAAATATAATTCCAACTACCTATTAATTCTTTATAATCTGCTGGTCTAAAGACATTAAGTCCTGGTATATTTCTCAAATTACCTAATTCTTCAATTGGCTCATGAGTCATACCCTCTTGACCTGCTCTTACACTATCATGAGTAAAGATATAAGTTACTGGTAGTTTCATCATTGAGGACATTCTTATCTCAGGTATCATTTTGTCCACTAGAGCTAAGTAAGTACTACCAAAGCTTCTTATGTTAGTAAGGGCAAGACCATTCATAATGGCTCCCATTAGAGATTCTCTTACACCAAAGCTAATATTTCTACCAGCATTTTCATCATAAGCAAATTCTTTCTTACCTTTTAGATAAGTTTTAGTACTACATACCATATCAGAACTTCCACCCATAAAATTAGGTATGAATGATGCTATAACATTCATTATTTGGTAGTTTATATCACGCATAGCTTTATCTTCAAATATTTTACTAGTATCAATAACTGCTGCTATATCAAGAATTATCTTATCATTTTCTATTACTAAGTTAAGATTATCTTTCTCACTATCAGTAGCATTAGCAATATACATTTCATATTCACTGTACCACTCTCTATAATAATCATCAGTTCCTTCTTTAATAAATTTTAATAAGTTATTTCTTGCTTCTTCGTCAAAAGTAAACTCTCCAGTTCCTTTTAACTCTGTTCTAATATTATTTAAATCTTCTAATTCTAAATTAGAATGTATTTTATTTGTTCCTTCGTATTTTGAATGTACTCCAAGTACAGTATTAATCTTGATAATTGTAGGTTTATTACTCTTTTTAGCTTTTTCTATAGCATTAGATATTTCACTAACTGACTCGCCATTTCTTACTTCAAGAGTATTCCAGTTCATACTCTTAAATCTATCTAAAACATTCTCATCAAATGTTTTATCAGTACTACCATCAGCGGTCATTTCATTAGAATCATATAATACTATTAAATTATCTAAAGATAGTGTTCCCGCAAGTGAAGCTGCTTCATAGGATATTCCCTCCATCATATCACCTTCGGAACATATACAGTAGATATTATAGTCAAATAATGGATTTTTCTTTCTATTAAAAGTAGCTGCTAGATACTTTTCACCCATTGCCATACCCACTGAAGTAGCTAGACCTTCTCCTAGTAAACCAGTAGTACACTCTATTCTACCATTTAGATCATATTCAGGATAAGCTGATAATGGTGATGTTATTCTTCTATAGTTTTTTAACTCCTCTAATGAATAGTCATCTAAGCAATAGAATAAACTGGCATATAAAAGAGAAGAAGCATGGCCTGAAGATAATACTAATCTATCTCTATTACACCAAGCTTTTCTTTCTAGATCAAACTTTAGATGATATGCTAATAGTGTATACATAGTTGGAGCTAAATCTAAGGCTATTCCAGGATGACCTGAACCTGCAGTATTTATCATATCGAGTGATAATAGTCTTATATCGTTAATAATTCTTTTTTCATTTAGTTTCATATTTATTACCTACCTTACAAGTTAATTATAAGAAATATAGTGAAAAATGTCAACAAAAAAGAAGATTAGCTTAGTAATCTTCCTATACTTTACACTCTTTAAATGTTATTTAACTATTTCTACTTTTATCTTTTCGTTTTTATGACATTTTACTTCAAATTTATTACTACACTTAGGACATTTAACAGTATGTTTTCCTTTTTTAAGTGGTAATCTAATCTTCTGCCTACAATTAGGACATTTCTTATACATATAAGTATTTCGATCCTTATATTTCTTTTTGTTATAATTATATGTACTTAATATCTTATTCTTTATCTTTAAATACATATCATTTTCTTTTCTTCTTTGATATATATTTTTAGATAGTACTCTATATATCATTATAATTATAAGTAATACTTCTATTACAGTAATTATTTTGCTTCTTATAAAGATATTTATTAGTATTAGAATAGTATATATAACTAATAATACTTTATATAAGTCATCTATTCCATATCTTCCTATCATAAAAGTTCTAAGTTTATTATTCATAGTTTATCTCTTTACTTCTATTCTTTCTTTACCACCCATATATGGTCTTAATACTTCAGGAATTATAACACTACCATCCTCTTGATAATGCTGCTCTAGAATAGCAATAAGTGATCTAGGACTAGCTACTACTGTATTATTTAATGTAGCTAAATATTTATTACCATTTTCTGTTTTCATTCTTATTCCTAGTCTTCTAGCTTGAGCATCTCCTAGAGTAGAACATGATCCAACTTCAAAGTATTTCTTTTGTCTAGGACTCCATGCTTCAATATCACATGATTTAACTTTAAGATCAGCTAGATCTCCTGAACAACATTCTAGGGTTCTAACTGATACATCTAGGCTTCTAAAGAATTCAACAGTATAAGACCACATTTTATTATACCAATCCATGGCATCTTCTGGTTTACATAGAACAACCATCTCTTGTTTTTCAAATTGATGTACTCTATATACTCCTCTTTCTTCAATACCATGAGCTCCTACTTCTTTTCTAAAGCATGGTGAATATGAAGTCATAGCTATTGGTAATTTACTTTCATCTATTAGTTGTCCTTTAAATCTACCAATCATACTATGTTCTGAAGTGCCTATTAAGTATAAGTCTTCATTTTCAATCTTATACATCATAGCATCCATCTCTTCAAAAGACATAACACCATTTACGACATCACTTCTTATCATAAATGGAGGTATACAGTAAGTAAAACCTTTATTAATCATAAAATCTCTAGCATAGGCAATAGTGGCTTCATGTAATCTAGCTATATCCCCAATTAGATAGTAGAACCCATTACCACTAGTTCTACCTGCACTATCTTTATCAATACCATTTAATCTTTCCATTATATCAGCATGATGTGGTATTTCATAATCTGGTACAAATGGCTCACCAAATTTTTCTATTTCAACATTCTCACTATCGTCTTTACCAATAGGTACTGAACTATCAATAATATTTGGTATCTTCATCATTCTTTCTTTAATTTCTTTTTCTAAATATTCTTCTTCTTTTTCTAGTTCTGGTATTCTGCTCTTTATCTCAGATACTTCTTCTTTAACTTTATTTGCTTCTTCTAGTTTTTTATCACGCATTAAAAGACCAATTTCTTTACTTAAAGTATTTACTTTACTTCTTGCTTCATCAGCTTCAGTTCTAATAGTACGATATTTAATATCCATATCGTATACTTCATCCACTAGAGGAAGTTTTTTATCTTGAAACTTTTTCTTAATATTTTCCTTTACTAAATCCCTATTTGTTCTTATTAAATTAATATCTATCATTTTTATCCTATCCTTTCAAATCTATATTTTTGCCCAGTAACATTATCACTTCTGGTAGTTATATCCTCAGCACTAAGAAACGAGGATATAGGTCTTACCCATAACTTGTTATCGTGTTTATACACTACCATATCTTCAAGGGTTTCGCTATTTGTAGCTATATTTATCACTTCCATAATGGAGCCTTTAAAGTGTCTCCATTTACTTCCAATGGGTATTTCTTCAGTACACATAATTCCTCCTTTAAAATAAAAGAGAATGGTACTCATAAGGAGTGCTTACTGCACGGTACCATCCTCTTATTTTACTTAATTTTGATAACGGTTACTAGCCGGAAATGTTTACATTTCACTCCAAGGTAGAAATCTATACTTTAATTAATTACTTTTCACCACCCAGTAACTCTCTAAATAATTAAATATATAAATCATGTCCTCATCAACATTTATATTTAGATTATAGCATAATTTTCAAATATTTCAATACTATAATTCAATATTTTTTAATTTTTCAAAAATTGATATCTCCTCTTTTTTAAATACCAGTTCTTTATTATCTTCTTTTATCATTTCAATTACTTTATCGATACTATACCATTTTACATAAGATAGTTCTTCTTTCTGTACTTTGAATTCACTTGCCTCTTTATTACATACAGCATAGAATGGATACATAAAATGATTATTAAATCTTTCTTTAACTAAGTATCTATCATATAGAGGATGAATATTATTTTTATTTATTCTTACTCCTACTTCTTCTATTATTTCTCTTCCTGCACAAACAAGGGGAGTTTCATTATAGCTTACATGTCCTGCAATAACTCCAAGCATATTAGGACAGAATCTTCTATTTTTACTTCTTCTTTGTAATAATACTTCTTTTTTATTATTTATAATATAAATAGTTACTTCATTATGCAGTTTACCCCTATTATGAAGTTCTTCTCTTTCTAATATTTCATTAGTATCATTACCATTATTATCCACTACTCTTAATAATTCCAATATGATCACCTACACTACTTTATAAGTATATCATCTTTTTTGTAAATAATCTATTGGATATTTGTATTTTATTAATTTTTTAATTACTGGTTCTACTCCAAAAGTACCTATTGGTATAAATAATTTTTCTATTTTATCAATCATTGCACTTCTTTTATTAAAGTCTGTTTCTTTTAAAGAATTCATATATATCCAAGAAAATAATTCTCCCAAATCATATATATTACTCTTTTTTATTGCTAACTTATTACTATTAGCATCAATATAATAAAAGTCTGTATCTATGATTGTTATACCATTATTATTTAAAATTACATTTTGCGTGCAAGTATCACTTATTCGTATATTATATTCTGAAAGTAAAACAAATGAATCATATAGAGAACATAAATTATCAAAAGTATAATCTACGGGCATAGTTAATATATTTATATCTTCTTTTGAATAGTATTCAGATAAGTAACCTAATATTCTAGTTAATGATTTATTATAATATAAATCACCTAGTGTATAAATATTCTTAGGTTTTAACTTTCTAATTATATTAAAGACATCTTCATCAAAACTCATTTTATCTTTTCTAGATATAGACTGTTTGAATATTTTTAAGCATTTATTATTACTAGTTAAATATACTCTGCCATATTCTCCTTCATCTATAAAATTATCAGTATCAAGATTATATCTTTTTTTATCTTCAGTATACGCTATCATATAAATCCCCCAAAAAGTATCTTATATTATAGCAGTTATATATATAATTGTCAAAATATACTTCAAAAGGAAGACTTTAGGCTTCCTTTTGCCCCTTAAGACCTAGGCTTAAGGGGATATAATTAAATTAATTTTTCACTATTAAATACCGGATCACAAGTCAAATTAATACCTAAACTTCTAAGTAAATCAAGATCAGACTTTTCCACAATAAAAGTAGCATGAGCATCACAACCATTTAGTTTATTTATATTCTTAAGAGCCTTATTAGCAGTAGGATTAGTTACTGAACATATTGATAAAGATATCAAGACATCATTCAAATTAAGTATCTGTTTGTTAGATAAGACATTCTTTTTCAAATCAAGAATAGGCTTTAATACTCCTGGAGATAACAAATCTATCTCATCAGGAATATCAGTTAAATATTTTATAGAGTTTAATATTAAACTAGCCGCTGGAGTCAGTAGTTCTGTCTCTCTACCAGTTATAATAACATTAGGAGTAATTTCTAAAGCTATTACTTTAGAAGAAGACTCTTCCTCTTTCTCTCTAGCCCTATTTATAGCCTTAATTAAATTATCACTAATATTAAGTTCATTCATAAGTAATTTAATTCTCTGAGGTACTTCTGGATCAATATCATCAGTTTTAACTTCTACAAGAGCTTTATAATATCTTCTTATTATTTCCTTTTTAGCGGCCATACTCACTATATCATCATCAGTTATACATTCTCCTATTGAATTAACTCCCATATCAGTTGGAGATTTATATATATCTTCTCCAGTTATTTTATTTAAGATATTTTTTAATACTGGAAATACCTCTAAATCTCTATTATAATTTACTGCACTAATTCCATAAGCTTCTAAATGAAATGAATCTATCATATTCTTATCTTTTAAATCTGCAGTAGCAGCCTCATAGGCCATATTAACTGGATGTTTTAAAGGTAGACTCCATACTGGAAAAGTTTCAAACTTAGCATATCCTGCTTTCACTCCTCTTTTATACTCATGATATAACTGTGATAGACAAGTAGCCAGTTTACCACTACAAGGACCAGGAGCAGTAACTACCACTAGTGGTTTAGTAGTTTCAATATAAGGATTAGCTCCATAACCCTCTTCACTTACTATTACCTCTACATCTGTTGGATATCCCTTAGTATAAGTATGAATATAAGATTTTACTCCAAGAGAATCTAATCTTTTTCTAAATTTACTTACACTAGACTGACCATTATATAAAGTTATTACTACACTATTAACATCTATTTTAAGATTTCTAAAGATATGAATTAATCTTATTACTTCTTCATCATAACTTATCCCATAATCAGCACGAATCTTCTTTCTTTCTATATCATTAGCATTAATACAAAATATCATCTCAGTATCATCTTTTAACTCTTTTAGTAGTCTTATTTTAGAATCTAATTCAAATCCTGGTAATACTCTCTTAGCATGATAATCATCAAATAATTTACCACCAAACTCTAAGTATAATTTATTATCAAACAGTTTAATTCTTTTCTTTATAGTCTCTATTTGTGTCTTTACATATTTCTCATTATCAAACCCTTTTTTATTATTTTTCTTCTTATTCATAAGTACCTCCCTATCATTATATTTTTATTATATCATAAGGAATATTTTACTTACAATATTATTTACTTTTCTTTACATTATAATTTAAAAAGAGAACCTAATGTCCTCTAACAACAATTATAAGTGGTACTTTCATTTCATCTATAGTTAAGCTTATAATATTATTTAAAATATTCTTCTCTTGTTATGCTGTAACTTTTAATGTCTTCATTCTTCTTACTTATCTTATCAAGGATTCTACCTCTTAATGTTCCTTCATAAGTTAGTCCACACTTTTCCATTACTCTACCGCTCGCAGGATTTGCTTCTAAATGTTCAGCATATATTGTCTCTACTTCTACTTCTTCAAAAAGAAACTTAATTACTCTTTTAAAAGCCTCAGTAGCATAACCTTTACCCCACCATTTAGCACCATAACAATATCCTATCTCAGTAGTGCTATGTTTTTGATTAACACCCACTACACCTATTGTTCCGATTGGAGTATCAGTACTCTTTTTTACAACTATCCAGTTATAAAAATTATCTGTATTGTAGTTATCACAAAGAAATACTAAAAATCTTAATGAATCCGCTACTGTTTTATGAGTTTCCCAAGTAACATATCTAGATACTTTTGGATCACTTCCCCAATTTTTAAACATTGCACTAGCGTCATCAAGATTTGCTCTTCTAAGTATTAGTCTATTTGTTTCTAATAATTTTGTACCTATGTTTTTCATCTTTTCGCCTTCCTTTATTATAGTATTTTTCTTACCAAAATTGTTCAAAATAAAGACTTATATTTAAGGCTTTATTTTGCCTCTTAAGACCCAAGGCTTAAGAGGACAAACTAAAAGAAGTACCAATATATTAATACTTCTTTAATTATGAATTTAAAGATTCTGTTTCATATAAATTTTTATAAATATCACTTGTTTTTAATAATTCATTATGAGTACCAGAAGATACTACTTTACCATCATCTACGACAAAGATAATATCAGCATCTATTATCGTAGATAACCTATGAGCCACTATTACAATAGTATGATCTTTTACTAAATTATCAATAGTCTTTTTAATATATTCTTGAGACTTATTATCTAAAGCAGATGTTGCTTCATCAAATAATATTATCTTACTTCCTTTAGATAATGTTCTAGCTATAGATAGTCTTTGTTTTTGTCCTCCTGATAAATTTACACCACCTTCTCCTAAAACAGTATCATACCTCTTAGGTAGGGACATAATATAATCATCTAAATAGGCTAATTTAGTACATTCTCTTATTTTTGATAATGTTATCTTATTATTTATTATTTTAAAGTTTTCTTTGATAGTTCTATTAAAGACAAACGGTTCTTGTCTAATTATTGATATATTTTTTCTTAAGTCTTCTTCAGTTAGATCTTTAATATTTATACCATCAATATCTATTTCTCCCTTATTAGGATCAAATATTCTAGTAATTAAATTAAATAATGTACTCTTTCCTTGTCCTGAAGAACCTACAATAGCTATCTTTTTATTTGGTTCTAATTCTAAATTAAAGTCTTTTAATATATTATCTTCATCAGGATATGAAAAGTAAACTTTTTTAAATTCTATAGTTCCTTTTATATTATTTAGAGTTTTATTACCAAACTTCTCATCTTCATATAATCTATTTTCTAGGATATCATTTACTCTGGATATTGATACACTAAGTTTTTGATAGTTTTGAGTTAGATCATTTATATCCTCAAGTAACCATGTATATCTATATATGTAATAAGTCATAGCTATAAAGAATGTTAGTGATATCTTATGATAATATAAAAGTATTACACAAGTAGCAAAGACCATACATTCTAATACTGACTTTAGAAAACTTGTTTTGATATTGAAACTCTTTTGCATATCTATTTCTTCCTCTGACTTCTTATATATATCTTTTATTAGTTCTATCATATTAGTAATTAAATTATTTTTTACTCCAAGAGTCTTTATCTCTCTTATACCTCTAATGGATTCATTTGTTAAAGAGGTAAATTCATCTTGCTTACCTTTTCTTTCTTTATGTATATTTTTTAGTAATGGATTATACTTCTTTAGTATTAAGAATAATATTAACATTATTAGTATTATTTCTAGTCCTATAATATAGGAATTTATAAATATGTAGATTAATACTATAGAGGACGCTATAAGTGATGATACCATCTTTAAAATTCTACCAAAGGTAAAACTTAAGGTATCGGCATCATTTGTTATTCTGTTTATTACTTCTCCGCTGGAAAGTTTTTCATATGCTTCAGCAGGTAAGTTTAAGGCTTTCTTATAAGTATTAAAGCCTAATTTTCTTGTTAATTTACTTTCTTCTTTGTATAATACAGAATTTGCTTTATGTAATATTATTCCATCCATTGTTATTTCTAGTATGAAGTATACTCCGAGAAAGATAAGTGCTTTCTTTATATCTAAATTAGTGATTGATTCAACTACTTTACCATTTAGATATCCAGTAAATATATCTGTTATTCCTGATATAAATATAACTATGCTAGCAAGAATGATTTTATTTAAATCTTCTTTAACTAGTTTTATTAGAGGTATGAATTCTTTTAAATTTTTCTTCATATTCATTCCTCCATAATAAAAGACTACTTTAATAATTCTAAGTAGTCTAGTGTTTTTTTATTTTATTTTTTATATTTTTACTCTATAAAGTTATAAAGCTTGTGGAAAACATAGTAATTCACCACACTTATCAAAAACTATCTTAGCATTATTAAAAACATTTGAATTTAATTTTATTTTATTTACAAAAATTACCATTTCTTCCACTCCTTTCTTCAAATTCAAGTTAAATATATCATAATATGGTATGCTTGTCAACCTTTTTTTGTTACAACTGTTTTTTTATTTTGATGAAGTGATATGATTTTACTTAAAGAATGAATATTTTTAAGGAAGTTTTATATACAAAAAAAGAGACTTTCTAAGGAAAATCTTACTTTATTTCTTTATCTTATTTTTTATAGCATAATTAGATACTGCCTTGAAATTATCATCGTATGGATACATTTCCTGGCCATATTTAAGCCACATTGTAGACCATGGTTCACCATTGTCAAGTAATCTTTTTACTATGGAATTATTCATTACAAAATTACCATCTTGCTTAGTTAAATCAACGCATCCCTCTTCATCATATATCTTACTTTGCAAATCGCATTCTAGTTTATCGCATTGATAAGCGAAAAAAGCCTCCTTGGTACTATGTGAATCAAATTCTAAAAATAATTCTTCAATTTGTTTTCCATCTAATATACCAGATAATATCTCGTGTACCGCAGCATGTTCTATTTTTTCTTTATCATTTTCATTTATTTCAAATTGTGTTAGATCATCAATAATAGCTTCTCCCAACTCATGAATTGCTAGCATAAATACTACATTCATAATATCAACATCATATTGATATTCATGCTTCATAGCAATAGCAAGCATTTGAGTACTAAAAATATGCTCAGCAACACTCTCAAGTCTATCCCTTTGAACATTCCATAGTTTCCAGCCTTTTCTAATAACATTTTTTAGCCTATTACAAATAGCATAATACTTAACTACATTTTCTTCTTTTGACATACCAATTCCTCCATCTATATAAACAGATTATAGCACACTATCATAAAGTAATCAACAAAAAACTTATGGATAAAGAACATAGACTTTAACCTATGACTTAGAAAGTAATAAAAGTTCACTAGTTTATTGATGTAAACCCAGTTTTGAATATATCATAAAAAACTAGAGGCTAATCACCACTAGTTAATATCTTATTTATTATTTTTATATTCTTCTTTAGTAATTCCATATAAAACTAAATTCTCTAGTCCTCCATAGTAATAGAATATTCCTTCTTTTCTTTCTCCTTCATATTTAAGGCCAATCTTTTCCATTACTTTGTATGTTCCTGGATTGTCTTTTCCACCACATGATTCTATTCTATTAATATTTAGGGTATCAAAAGCAAAGTTTAATATTTTTCTTGAAGCCTCTGTAGTATAACCATTGCCCCAAGCATCCTCTCTAATCCAATAATCTATACCAGCAGTCCTTGCTTTTTCATCATGAATATTTAAATAAATACAGCCTAGTATTTTATTATCTTCTTTTCTTACTATGGTCCATCTGTAGTAATTTAGTTCATTATATTTTTCTTCATTAAAATATTTTCTATTTTTTTCTAAGTCGTCTCCTAGTCTGTTTGTACCTAGATATCTTCTTATATTTGGATTTAGCTGAATAAAGAAGAATTCATCAATATCACTTTTTACTGTTCTTCGAAGTACTAATCTATCTGTTTCTAGTGGCACAGTTCCTGTGTGATTTATTTTTATATATTCATGTCCAGGCATAGTTATTTTGCTATTCTGGATAGTATAATACTCTCCGACAAAGTCTATATTATTATTTTCTATTCTTATAAATGAATCATTAGGTAACGCTACTGTTTTGGTATAATTACTTACTTCAAATACTTCTTTTAAGTAGTCTATATTATTAAAGTCTAAGTGAGGATAAATATTTATATCTATATAGCCTAATCCTTCATAATCTTCAATTACATAATTGTTGTAATCATTTTTATATACAACACGAGAGGATTGATTCATAGAGCCTGCACTTACTCCAAGTATTATTCCTTCTTTTGATTTTAATATTTCAAAAAGATCGTACTCTTTTACTGAATCTATTTGTTTTTTGGTGTCTCCACCCATTAAAAATATTATATTTGATTTTAATATATAGTCTTTAGCTAAGTCTTTAGCTACTCTATTATCTATCAAATATGCTTTATTAAAAGTAATATCAATATTTTTAAAATGTTTTATTAGGTTATTATAGTATAAATCATTCTTTTCATAATCATCAAATGTTGTAGCAATAAACACTATCGTATCATTATTTTTAATATCTTTTTTTAGGTATTCCCTTTGTATTTCATTAAAGCCTTGTTCTTTAGAAATATCACTAAATAAATAGTTTATTCGCATATTATTCATCCTTTCTTTATATACTTGGCATATCTTTGTCAAATGTTACTTCGTTATATATTTCTTTATTTTGTTCTTTACATAGTTCTACATATTTATCATCCCATGATAGTCTATATGAATCTTTGATATTTAATTTTAATTTACTTACATAGTTCATAACTACCTCTTCAGGATTTTTGGTACTACTTTTATTTTCTATTTCTAATGCTATACCAAAAGGATATTCATCTATACTTATTTCAACATCTTCATTTGTAAATATAATTCTATATCTTTCATAACTATCTACAACTTTAAAATGCATTACATTTTCAATAATAAATATAAAATTATCTACATCCTCATAAGAAATTCTTACTTCTTTTTCTTCTTCCTTATTAACCAAATTTTCTGTAGTATTTGGAAGACGTCTTTTCCAACTTAACTTACATTTACTTTCTTCTATATTTTTTGATAATCTAAGTCTAAATCTTCCATCTATCTCTTTTGAATAAAAATCATATTTAGAGTCTGAATGATTATACTGAACTGTCTTTTCATAAGTTCTAGGTTTCTTTTCTAACTCTTTTAGCTCTGATAACTTATCTAATAAATTATTTACCTCACTACTTGGATAATAAAATCTTACTTCGTATTCCATGTTATACCTCTATTAACTTTCTATTTTTATGTTATGTTTTTTAATATACATTTCTGGCTTACCCATATTTAATTCTTCAGATACATCTAAGTTTAAAGAATTAATGAAACTTTGTATTTGTCTTTTTATTTCTTTAACATCAACATCATTATTAGTACAATGCTCTACTTCCATAAATAAACCTAAATCTTTTACATCTTCAAGAACTATCTCATAATCTTTATATGTATATGTTTCTTTACTGTTATTTATTTCTATAAACTTTACTAATTCTAGTTTATTAAATATTTCTTTTAGCATATCAATTTTTTCTACTTCTGTCTCATATTCATTTGAATATAACCATTTATTATTATCATATACATCATCTTTATAAGTAATATAATGCTTATTATTTTTAGTTCTAAGTCTAAGACAGTGATATAGTTCATCATCTTTACTAGGCTTTAAAGTATCCCTTTTAGGATCATAATAATATTCATCAATTACTTTATTTAAACCCATATAATTAAAACTACTTAATGTTTCTTTTACTCTATCTTTTGTATCAAATACTTCGACAAGTATTTCTATCTCTTTCATAAAGCCTCCATCTAATTACTTACTTTCAAGATAGTTTACTTTTTTACCATGTGCTTTGGCATATTCTATTTCTGATTTTGTACTATCTCCAATATAGCCGCCTACATTTATTACAAATATTTCATCTGCCATATCGATTTTTCTCTTATGCATATCATCTAGCATTTCTTTCGTCTTAGTAAGTGTTCCTTCGTCCATATTTTCCCAAACTTCACTATCACCAGAATGACCAAATAATCCTACCGAAATTACGATGTTTCCTTTTAGGGTTAGTTCTTTTTGAACTTTTAAAAATTCATCTTTAAATCTAGTAGAACCACATAGGGTTATCACTTTATAATTTTTTACCATTTTATTATCCCACTTTCCTAACTGATTAACATATATTATTTCTTTTTCAATATATCATATATGTATTTTACTGTCAATAATGTTATAAATAAAAAAAGAAGATATATTATATACCTTCTATATCAAATCCTCTTTGATAAATATGACTATTATTTTTTCTTACTAAGTGTTTAACTTCATCTAATTTAGTTATATCCTTACCTACATATTCACTAAGTTTATTTCTAAATACTTTTAAGAAGTCTACTCCTCTTACTTCAAATTCTCTATACATTGCGTTTAGTAACTTATCATTTTTTACAAATTCTTCAAAATAATTATCTACGAGAAATAACATTAATTCATCATCTATAGTCATTCTATTTTCTTCATAAGATACTTTTCTGTTTCCATATTCTAATGTATCTATAACATACATCTTACCATTATTATATAAAATATTATATCTAACATCATATAATCTTACTTCATTATCTGTTAATGTTTTTACATCTTTCTCTGCTTTTATAGTAGCTTCCTCCAATTTATCTAGATTTACTAATAATGGATTTATATTACATAAGTTTTTTGCTCTTTTATATGGCATAGTATAACCCACTATTGTACCTGCTACTTTGATAACATTATTAGGCCATATAAAAGTACTATTTTTTATATCACTAAACCTTAATAAGAAATCTTTTGTATATCCTGCATCTTCTTCATCGAAATAGTCATTAAATACTTTATATACAGTATTATTTCTAGTATTTAAATAACATACTCCTTGGCAGCCTTGACCTAAATATTGTATTCCTCTTAAATATGTATCAAAATGTTCTCTACTTACAAATTCCATAATAACCCCCATTAGTGCATGGTATTATAGCATAAATTTAGAAAAAAAGCAAATCTTTGTTTGCTTTTAGAATTATCAATGTAATTGTGTAGTTTTTATAATAACTAATATTTAATTTTATATATAGTTCCCTCCCTTGAATCTATTAGTTCTACTCCTTGGTCCAATAATTCTTCCCTAATAGAATCAGCCAATAAGTAATCTTTATTTTCTTTTGCTTTATTTCTTTCTTTAATTTTGGCTTCGATATATTTAATTAATTTTTCATTTATTTTAGAGTTATTTTCCTTCACATTTGCTACCAAATCCAAACCTAATACTTTATCAAAATCATTTATTAGGTATAGCTTAGTGTCATCATTTATATTATTATCTTTTAAAACATTATATATTAGAGATATTGCCGAAGCAGTATTTAAATCATTACTTATATATTCTCTAAACTTATCTTGATATTCTTTTATCTTACTATTATCTATATTATTATTTTCTTCTTTTAAACAGGAAATTTTTTTAATTAATTTTTCATACGCCATTTTTGTTGAATTAATGGCTTCTTCACTAAATACTAAAGTATTTCTATAATGCGATTGTAAGCAAAATAATTTATATATTTTTGGATTGTATCCCATTTCTTCTAATTTACTTAGTGTAATAAAGTTCCCTGATGATTTACTCATTTTCATATTTTTTAAATTTAAATGTTCAATATGAAACCAATAATTGCACCATTTATGCCCAAGATAACTTTCTGATTGAGCGATTTCATTTGTGTGATGGGGAAATTTATTATCTACTCCGCCACAGTGAATATCAAGATATTCTCCTAAATATTTATAGCTGATACCAGAGCATTCAATATGCCAGCCTGGATATCCAACTCCCCATGGACTATTCCATTTTAATGCTTGATTTTCAAATTTGGATTTAGTAAACCATAACACAAAATCTTGAGAATTACGTTTATTTTTATCTTCAGTCACATCATCACGAGCACCGATTAGCATTTCGTTTACATTTTGATTTGAAAAAACATTGTATTTTTTTAATTTCGAAGTATCAAAGTATACATTACCATTCGAAAAGTATGCATATCCCTTTTTAATTAATTTTTCTATTATTTCTATATATGTATCAATGCAAGAAGTAGCTGGTACTACTATCTCTGGCCATTTTAAATTTAATTTTTCAAAATCTTTCTCAAAAGCCTCTGTATAGAAAGCAGCTATTTCTAATATTGTTTTTTTTTCTCTTTCGGCGCTCAATAGCATTTTATCTTCTCCGATATCGCTATCGCCTTGTAAGTGACCCACATCTGTTATATTCATAGCCCTCTTGACATCATATCCTAAATATATCAATGATTTTTCTAGTATATCCTCCATAATATAACTGCGAAGATTTCCTATGTGTGCATAATTATAAACAGTAGGCCCGCATGTATATAATTTAACTTTTTTTTCTTCATTTGGAATAAATTTTTCTTTTGTTCCAGTAAGTGAATTGTACAAAAACATTTTATGCCTCCATGAGTTTATTATAATATGGTTTTATCTTTTTTGCAACCTTTTAATGCAAGTAATATATATATTATAATAAATAATATGCAACTTATTGAATATTTAGAAACTGATAACAATGAAAAATCATTTTGATTAATCCCATTTGCAAACGCTAAACTAATCATTAGCATAAAAGCAGTATTATATGGCAATATTCCTGATGTACCTACTGATAGCGCATCAAAAATATTGGCTTTTTCTTCTGGATTTTTATTTTTAAACAACTTATTAATAAAACACGATTCTATTGACATAGCAGCTGTATTATTTGAAACACCAAGTATAAATAAAATTATTATTGCACAGCTTAATAAATTAATTAAAAATGGATTCTTTATTTCTTTTATTAAGTTTTCTATTTTTTTATCAATTTTTTCAATCGGTAAAAAACCAATTAGTGAGAAAAGAACTATCAAAAAAAATACAACTCCTATAACGCTTTCAATTCCTGCTATCACACAACTTTCAGAACTAAATAACATATTAATATCTATTAAACCTGATAGTAGTGATAACATAATTGCAAAAATATTGCTAAATACTAAGCAACTAATTATATCTTTCGAATGTTTTAAATAAACTAACATTATTATAGGAACCATTAAGAGAAGTAATGGTTTTAATGAGTCACTGGCATTTATATTACTTGTAAATGATTGAGATGTATTTTTACCTAATAATATATATATAGTGCAAGTTATCAAAAAAACAATTACAGCGATTATTATTCTTTGTTTCATCATTTTATACATGTCACATTTCATTGAATTAACTGAAATAATAGTAGTATCAGATATTGGTGATAGGTGATCACCAAAAAAACTTCCCGATGCAATAGCACCTAACGCTAAATATGGATCTATTCCGTTTGTAATAGCTATCGGAATAAATAATGGAACAGAAAATGATATTGTTCCAGTTGATGTGCCACATATTGTGGATATAATACTACATACTATAAAAAATATCATTGGTAAAAAGCTTTTTTCTAAATTTGAATTAAAAAATAATGTTATCAATGAATCAATTAATCCAGTTGCTTTTAATATGTTTGATAATATTCCTGAAAATATAAATATTAATAAGCATATAATCAAATGATTATTATGTAAATTCTCCACACATTTTTTTCCAAACTCTTTTTTATTTTTATAAAGTATAAATGCCGTAATTAATCCAAAATACGCTGCTATCCAAAATGTTTTTAGAGATGCTCTTTTCATAATAACCAACCATATAATTATGCCAACAAACACAATGAAAGGTATTAATTCTAATATGATATTATCTTTTATTTTTTTCCTCATTTATAATCATTCTCCTAATCTTATTATAAACTTTTTTATAATTGACCTCTGGTATTTTATCTTTTAAATTTAAAAACTCCATATTATTTCCAACTAGATAGTAATTTACCATAGATGCTAAAACTATTTTTTCAAAATCGTTTAAAGAATTATTATATTTTTTTATTAATGTATCAGAATATGTAAAATCTAATAATTGCCTGTCTGTATAAGATTTTTTACATGCATATTCATATAATTCATCCACATTCATGTCAAATTCTTTTGTAATAGTGTCAATTAGTTCTGAAAAAAGTTTTATTATATTATTTCTTTTTTTTATTATTCCATTTGCATCAATACTTTCTGTTATTAATGCATTATTTATATTTTTAACATAATTTTTTGGAACAAAATTTAAATCTAATGCCATATCTAATCTCCATTTATTATGTGGCATATATTGATAATTATATAGATACAATGCTTCTACAAATAAATCAATTCCTTTATTTAATAAGTCTATGCCATTCATATACAGTCCTCTTTCTATTGTTCTTATTGGATTTATTTCAACATACCACTTGTATTGCCCTAAAATTAATGCCAATCTATTTTTTCTATATTCTTCAGTTATTTTTACCTTTGCTTCAATTAGCTTTCTAACCTTATCATTTTTTTCATATAAAATTTCGGCTTTACTATATGCTTCTTTTTTTCCTGTATCCCAATTTGAATTGCATTCAACAGAATACAACATTTCATGTACATTAACCTCTATTTGTCTTTCACCATCAAATAAATAAAATTCATAATTAGGCGAATAATAATGATTTCCATTATCGTCATAAACAACCGAAACATCTATATCACTATATACATCAGTGTGATTTTTGCTATTATTATTTGATAATCCGCCTAAAAGCATCACTGCCATGACATCCTCTTTTGTTTTAATTCTTTTTAAAAATGGCATTATTAATTCCCTCATTTTTTCCTTTTGATTGCTTGTTCTTATTCTATCAGATAACATTTTTTCTCCTCTACATCTTTCTAAAGTCTCTTATTCTCTTTCTTGCCTTAGTTGTAATTGCTTTATTAATCCACTCTTCTCTTGGACCAAATGATAATTCATCGCTAACAATTCTTACTCTATCATTATTTTTAAGAACATAGTCAACATCTTTGTAATTATCATTAACGATAGCTCCTACCATAGTATTACCAATATCAGAATCTAAGTTAAATGCATAATCTATTATTGTTGATCCTTTAGGTAATTCCACTATTTTACCATCTGTCCCATAAATATACACCTTATCAGAGAACAATTCGTTTTTTATTTGATTAACAAATTCTTGATTGTCTGCAAATACAGAATTAATTTCTAATAATGAACTAAAAAACTGATACTTATCCTTTAAATCTTCTTGCATAACTCTTCTTGCTGCACCTTTATTTATATCAAAATAGGCAGTAAGACCAAACGATGCAATTTTATCCATATCAAATGTTCTAATTTGTGTTTGAACAAGTCTTCCCTCAGGGCCAAATACAGTTGTATGAAGACTACTATACATATTAGTTTTAGGATTACATATATAATCTTTAA